>Ga0180215_1004208_pt1 | contig 12947 bp, 8 predicted proteins | sample eDN3rd37CBELigBY_FD_128871 | JGI IMG/M metagenome (GOLD analysis project Ga0180215, IMG submission 128871) | Enriched backyard soil microbial communities from Emeryville, California, USA - eDNA 3rd pass 37_C BE-Lig BY (version 2) (version 2) | ecosystem: Environmental > Terrestrial > Soil >...
ACGGCCGCGTAGCCGACGCCCTTCACGGCGTCCAGGCCGAAGCGGATGTTGCCGTCGACGACGACGAACTCGTGATCGGAGAGGTTGACGTCGGGCGGCAGGATCTCGATGCCCATCGCCTCCGCCTGGTTGGCGAAGAAGGGCACCTTGTCCTTCGTGTCCATGACGCTCGAGATGAGCGCCGCCATGTACTCGGCGGGATAGTTGGCCTTCAGCCAGGCCGTGCGGTAGGCGATGAGCGCGTAGCAGGCGGCGTGCGAGCGGTTGAACGAGTAGTCGGCCGACTTCTCGTTCGTCGTCCACAGCCAGTCGATGACCTCCTCGCTCGTGCCGGACCGCCGGCAGCCCTCGCGGAACTCGGGCTCGAGCTTGGCCATGGCCTCGCGGTTCTTCTTGCCGATCGCCTTGCGCAGGTCGTCGGCGCGCGCGCCCGAGAAGCCGGCGATCTCCTTGGAGATCTGCATCGCCTGCTCCTGGTAGAGGATCACGCCGTAGGTCGGGCCGATGATCGGCTCCAGGCGCGGGTCGGGCAGCGTGACCGACTCCGGGTTGCGCTTGCCGCGCGCGTAGGTGGGGATCTGGTCCATCGCGCCCGGGCGGTACAGCGCGTTGAGGGCGACGAGGTCGTCGAACTCCGTCGGGCGGACCTTGCGCAGCGCCTCCTGCATGCCCTCGGACTCGAACTGGAACACGCCCACGGAGTCGCCGCGCGCGAGCATCTCGTAGGGCGCCGGGTCGTCGAGCGGCAGCGTCGTCATGTCCGGCCGCTCGCCCGTCGAGCGCTCGATGATGTCCAGCGCGTCCTCGATGACGTCGAGGTTGCGCAGGCCCAGGAAGTCCATCTTCAGCAGGCCGAGCTCCTCGACCGGCTTCATGGAGTACTGCGTGACCGTGCGGTAGACGCGCTGGCCGTTCTCGTCGGTGCCCGCGTCGGCGAGCTGCAGCGGCACGATGTCCGTCAGCGGGCGGTCGGCGATGACGACCGCCGCCGCGTGGATCGACGAGTTGCGGACGATGCCCTCCAGGCCCCGCGCCACGTCGATGATCTGCTTGGCGGTCGGGTCGGAGTCGTAGGCGCCCTTGAGCGGCTCGCCGTCGCGCAGGCAGTCCTCGAAGCTCGGCGGGCGGCCCATGATCGGGTCGGGGATGAGCTTGGCCAGCCGGTCCCCCACCCCGTAGTCGTGGCCGAGCACGCGCGCGGCGTCGCGCGTGGCTGCGCGCGGGAACATCTTGCCGAACGTGACGATCTGGGCCACCGACTCGCGCCCGTACTTCTCGGTCACGTAGCGCATGACGCGCTCGCGGCCGCGCACGGAGAAGTCGATGTCGATGTCCGGCATCGACACGCGCTCGGGGTTCAGGAACCGCTCGAAGAGCAGGCCGTAGCGCAAGGGGTCGACGTCCGTGATCCCGAGGCAGTACGCGACGAGGCTGCCCGCGGCGCTGCCGCGGCCGGGGCCGACGGCGATGCCGTTGTCCTTGGCGTACTTCACGAAGTCCCACACGATGAGGAAGTACGCGTCGAAGCCCATCCGGTGGATGACCTCGAGCTCCATCTCCATGCGCTCGACGGCCTCGGCGGGCGGCGGGTCGCCGTAGCGGCGGCGCAGGCCCTCGGCGACGCGCTCGCGCAGGTAGGCGTGCTCGTCCTCCCCGGGAGGCAGGTAGCGCGGGATGAGCTGCCGGCCCAGCTCGATCTCGGTGTTGCAGCGCTCGGCGATCTCCAGCGTGGACGCCAGCGCCTCCGGCCACTCGCCGAAGGACTGCGCCATCTCCTCGCTGGACTTCAGGAAGAACTCGTTCGTCTCGAACGTCATCTTCGGCGCCTGCAGCGTCGACTTCGTCTGCACGCACAGCAGCGCCGTGTGGTGGTGGTAGTCCTCGCGGCCGAGGTAGTGCACGTCCGCCGTGCCGACGAGCGGGCGGCCGACCTCCCGCGCGATGCGGACGATGCCCTCGTTCGCGCGGTCCTGGATCGCCAGGCCGTTCTTCTGGACCTCGAAGAAGACGTTGTCGTGCCCGTAGATGCGCAGCAGATCGTCGGCGTGGGCGCGCGCCTCGTCCATCCGCCCGTCGGTGATCCGCTGGCAGAAGCGGCTGGCCAGGCAGCCGGTGAGCGCGATGATGCCGTCCGAATAGCGGTCGAGCAGGCCGAGGTCGACCGTGGGCTTGCCGCGCTGCAGGCCCTCGAGGAAGCCGGCCGACGACAGGCGGACGAGGTTGCGGTAGCCCTCGTCGGACTCGGCGAGGAGCGTCAGGTGGTTGCGCTCCGTGCGCCCGGCGCTCGGGTCGGCCCTGTGGTCGTCGACGAGATAGACCTCGCAGCCGATGATGGGCTTGATGCCGTGCTTGCGGGCGGCCTTGTAGAGCTCGACCGCGCCGTTCATGACGCCGTGGTCGGTGAGGCCGATGGCCGGCTGGCCGAAGGCGGCTGCGCGCGCTGCGAGATCCTCGATCCTGCAGGCGCCGTCCAGGAGCGAGTACTCGGAGTGGACGTGGAGATGGGCGACGGAGGGGCTGCTCACGACCGGACGGAGCATAGGTGGGGACCCGGACCGAAACCCGCGTCGCGCGGGTCCCCTCCCCGCATTCTCCGCACGTCGGCGGGCGCGCGCGTCAGGCGCGCGGCGTGAGGCCCTGCACGCGGTCGAACCAGCTCAGCAGCGTGGTCGCCGCGGCGAGGTCGCCGAGGACCGTCGCGGGCTCCTCGTCGGCAGGTGGCTCGGCGTGCGCGAGCAGCGGCAGCGCGCCGCGCTCGGACACGCGCAGGACGGCGTCCGCCTCGCCGGCCAGGGCGGCCGAGGACGGCTCGCGGCCGGCGGCGACGGCGGCGACGGCGACGGCGGGGCGCGAGGCGGGCCCGTCGCCGACCGTGACCTGCAGGGGCGCGCGGTCCTGGACGCGCACCCGACACGCGTCACGGCCCTCGACGAGCACCGTCACGCCGAACGCGTGCCCCGCGGTCCACTCCGGCGGGACGGCGCAGGCGAGTGCGCGGATCGCCAGCGCCGGGTCGAGCGCGATCCCCGCCGTGACGAGGTCGGCGAGGCGGACCGGCTTGCGCCGCCTGCGGGCGAGCCGCACGAGCGGCATCGACATCCGGCGGCGCTCGACGCGCAGGCCGCGCGGCCACAGCGGCGCGCCGCCGGCGACGAGGCGCGCGAGCTCCGCGGGCGTGGCGTACAGGGCGAATGCGGCGTCGGCCGAGTCGCCCTCGCGCGGGAGGGCGCGGCCGGTGCCGTCGGCATCCAGCTCGACGCGCAGCGCGCCCAAGCCCTCGAGGTGCAGGTCGTAGACGAGCGCGCGGCCGGTGCCGAGCGCCTGGGCGGGCAGCAGCGCCGCCACGAGGCGCGCCGCGGCCTCGCGGTCGCGGGCGTCGAGGGCGGTGATCGCGCCCGCGAGCCACGGCGTGCGCGGATGGCGGGCGGAGATCAGGTACGGGACGACGTGCTCGGTCGCGGGCCGCGCCACGGCGGCGGCGACGTCCACGCGCGGCGCGGGCTGCGGCGGCGGGGGCGCGGGCATGTCCAGGCGCTCCGGCCCCCCGGCCGCAGCGGCCACCGCCGCGATGTCCTCGCGACCCGAGCGGAGCTTGGCGAGCGCGTCCGCGAACGGGTCGGCCCCGTTCTCCGCCACCGGGGTCGGCGCGGGGCGCGGCGGCTCCTGGTCGCGCAGCGCGCGCGCCGCCTCCTCGAGGCCGGGCAGGCCGCGCACGGCGGCGATCTCGGCCCCGGCCGGCGCCGCCGTCTCGGGCTCCGGCGCGGTCTCGGGCGTAGACGCCTCCTGCGCGCCCTCCGCCGGGGCAGCCTGCGGGGCGGCCTCCGCGGCCGGCCGGCCCCCCTCGGACGCCTCGGCCTCCAGCAGCTGCGCGAGCCGCGCCTCGGCGGCCTCGCGCGCGGCCTGCGCCTGCGCCATCGCGGCGCGCTGCAGCTCGAGCTCGGCGGCGAGCCGGTCGCGCTCTGCGGAGATCTCCGCGATGCGCGCCTCGAGCGCCGCGATCCGGCGCCCGAGCTCCTGCGCGGTGACCTCGGCGCCCCGCGCGCGGCGCTCCATGACCGCGGCGAGCTGCTCGCTGCGGCGGGCGCGGCGCTCGGCGATCACCGAGCGCTCCACGACGGTCGCCTCGCGCTCGGACCCCGGCTCCGGCTCGGGCTCGGGCTCGGGCGCCGCGGTGGCCCGCAGGATCGCGGCGGCGATCGCGCCGTGGCCGGCGACGCTGCGCTCGAAGCGCCGCCCGGGCGTGACGGTCAGCTCCTCGCCGGGCTCGGGCGGCTGCGGCTCGGTCCCGGCAGGCGCGGGAGCGGGCTCCAGCCGCCGGGCGAGGACGGGCGGGCCCTGCAGCCAGGCGTCCTGCACCGGGTCGGCGAACGCGACGGGCATCTGTGCCGCGCCGATGCCGAGCACGACGCCGTCGCCGAGCGCGCCCGCCAGCTCCGCGGGGACGGAGAACGTCGCGCGGAAGGCGAGCGGATCGTCCGGCGGCGGCGCGTCGAGCGCCGCGAGCGTGTGGCGGCGAGACCCGTCGTCGACGTGCAGCACGGGCGGCGGGCCGCCGGCCGCGCCGTTCCAGACGCCCTCCACGACGACCGTGACCGAGCCGTCCGACGCCTCGCCCCGGGTGGCTCGCAGGTCGTCCAGCAGCGGGTTCGCGTCGACCTCGGGCTCAAGCACGCACGCAGCGTACGCCGACCGCCGGACGGCGTGGGAAAACATTGCACCGTATATCGGTCCAGTGCGCGTCAGTGGCGCGAGGGCAGGCCCTGCGCGCGATCGAGCAGCTCGAGGAGCGTCGTCATGACCTCCTCCTCGCCCGAGAGCCACGCATCGTCGCCCTCGGGCGGCGCCACGCGGCCCAGGAGCGCCAGCAGCGCCGCCGGCGACGTCTGCAGCACCGCCCGCACCGCGCCGCCGTCCGGCGGCGCGCCGACGACCTGCAGCCGCCGCCCCGGCTGGGCGACCACGGTGATGGCCTCCTGGCCCGGCACGTCGATCGCGACCGCGAAGTCCTCCTCCCCCGTCCACGTCGGCCGCACCCCGGCGGCGAGGACGGAGAGCAGCAGCCGCGGCTCGGGGACGACGCCGGCGGCCGCGAGGTCGCCGAGGTCGACCGGCTGGCGGCGCGCCTTCAGCACCCGCCGCAGCGTGCGCCGCGAGCCGCGCACGCGCGCGCCGGGCAGCCGCCGCCCCGCCCCGCCCGCGGCGAGCGGCGCGAGCGCCGCGACGGGCCCCGCGACGCCGAACGCCGCCTGCCCCTGCGCGGCGTCCGTGAGCGGCTGCACCGTCCCGCGGCCGCCCGCGAGGACGACGCGGTGCGGCGCCAGGCCGTCGACCTCCACGTCGAAGACGAGGTCCTCGCCGAAGGTCCTGGCCACGTCCGGGAGGATGGACAGCAGGAAGGCGCCCGCGCCGCGCAGGTCGTCGGCGGCGAAGCGCTCGAGGGCCTCGGCGAGCCACGCCACGCCGGAGCGGCGCTCGGGCTCCAGGCTGTCGCCGTGCACCGGCCTGCGGTCGCTCGGCGGCACGCGCCGCAGGCGCGAGCGGGCCCGGCGCCCCGGGCTCATCGCCGCGAGGTTCATCGTGTTGCGCAGCGGGTCGAACGGGATGACGTTGCCGCCCTGCTCGGGCGCGGGCGGCTGGGTGCGCGCCCGCAGCTCGGCCAGCGCGACGTCGAAGGGGTCCTCCTCGGCCGGGGCCCCGGCCGGCGCGCGCGCCGCGAGCTGGTCCTCGGCGCGCTCGCGCAGGAGCCGCGCGGTCTCCCCCAGCTCCGCGAGCCCCGCGGCAGGCTCGGCCGGGCGCTCGGCGCGGGCGACCGCGTCGCGCAGGCCGTCGCGCTCCTCGCGCACGACCTCGAGCTCCTCGCGGGCCGCCGCGAGCTGCTCGCGCAGCCCGGCGATCTCCGCCTGCGCGGCGGCGAGCAGCCGGGCGGACTCGTCGCGCTCGGCGATCGCGGCCGCGAGCGCCTCCTCCAGGCCCTGCGCCGCGGCCGCGTCCTCGCGCAGCCCGGCCACCTCCTCGTCCGTCTGCGCGCGGTGCAGCGCGTCGCGCAGGCGGTCGCGGTCCCCCGTCACGTCCGCGAGGTGCGCCTCGAGCGTGCGCAGCCGGTCCGCGAGCCCGTCGAGCGCCTGCTCGGCACGCCGCGCGCTGTGCTCGGCGAGGACGGCGCGGTCGACGACCTCCGCGGGGACGGGCGGCGCCTCCGCGGTCACGTCGCGCACGGGCGCGGGCGGGACGCTCGGCAGCGCCGCGGGCAGCGCGATCTCCGCCCCGGCGACGCAGAGCACGAGGTCCTCGCCGGCGATGCCGCCCAGCGCGGGCGGCAGGTCGAAGACGGCGCGGAACGCGAGGGCGTCGTCGGGCGACGGCTCGCCCGGCAGCGCCGCGATCTCCCGGCGGCCCCGCCCGTCGGCGACGAGCAGCGTCGGCGGCTCGTCGTGCGGCGACGTCCGCCAGTGCCCGGAGACGGTGATCCGCACGGCGCCGCGGTCGCCCAGCCCTCGCACGACCGATGCGACGGCGACGGGCTCGCGCTCTGGCGGTGCCGTGGGCTCCACAGGCGAACTGTAGATCGCGGCACGGCCCGCCGCGAGCGGCCGGGATGCCAACGCGTCCGGGAGCGCTATGTGGCGTCGTGACCGCTGTTGCGCGCGGCGAGCGCCGCGGCAGCCCCGCCCACGACGAGGACGCCCGCCAGCGCGGCGATCACTCGCGCGGGAGGCCGCCCGCCGTAGCGGCGCCGCAGGTACAGCTTGCCGGCCTTCCAGACGGCCATGCCGAGCAGTCGGTAGAACACGGTCCGACCCTACCCCTGCGAGCCGCCGAGCACACGGACCGGCGCGCCGTCGAGGAACGCCTCCACGTCCTCGACGGCGTCGGCGAACATCGTGCGGAACGTCGCCTCGCTCACGTAGCCGAGGTGCGGCGTGCGCAGCACGTTGGGCAGGGTGCGCAGCGGATGGCCCTGCGGGAGCGGCTCGACGTCGAAGACGTCCAGGCCGGCGCCCGCGATCGCGCCCCGCTCGAGCGCCGCGACGAGCGCCGCCTCGTCGACGATCGGCCCGCGCGAGGTGTTCACGAGCACGGCGTCGGGGCGCATGAGCGCGAGCTCGCGCGCGCCGAGCAGCCCGCGGGTGCGCTCGGAGAGCCGCAGGTGGATCGAGACGACATGCGCGGTGCGCAGCAGTTCGTCCAGGCCGGCCCGCACGGCGCCCGCCTCACGCGCCGCCTCGTCGGTCAGGTTCGCGCTCCACGCGACGACCTCCATCCCGAACGCACGCCCGACCGCGGCCACGCGCCGGCCCAGCCGTCCGAGGCCGAGGAGCCCGAGGCGCCGCCCCTCCAGGTCGCCGCCGACGCCCTGCTGCCAGCCCCCGGCCTGCACCGCCGCGTCCTCCTCGCGCACCCGCTTGACGAGCCCGAGGATGAGCGCCCACGTCAGCTCGGCGGGCGCGGCGCCGCGGCTCGAGGTCCCGCAGACGAGCACGCCGTGGTCGCGCGCGGCGTCGAGGTCGATGGACGCGTTGACCATCCCCGTCGTGACGAGCAGCCGCAGGTCGGGCAGGCGCCGCAGCAGCGACCGCGGGAACGGCGTGCGCTCGCGCATCGCCACGACGATCGCGACGCCCGCGAGGCGTGCGGCGAGCGCGTCCTCGCCGGCGAGGTGCTCGGCGATGAACTCGACGTCCGCGCGGCCGTCCAGGCGCTCCCACGGCCCGAGGCCGCGGGCCACGGAGCCGTAGTCGTCCAGGACCGCCACGCGGACGGCCACGTCAGCCCCCTCGCCGCTCCTGCGCGCGCGCCTCGCGCAGGCGGTGCGCCATGCGCGACTGCAGCGACCAGATCTCGATGAACCCGGGCGAGGCCTGCTGCGAGAACAGCCCGCCGGACTCCGCGAACGTCGCCAGCGACGCGTCGTAGACGGCGTTGGGCGAGGAGCGGGTCACCACGCGCACCGAGCCCTTGTAGAGCTTGAGGCCGATCGTGCCGGTCACCTGCTCGTTGACGCTCTGCATGTACGCGTCGAGGTCCGAGCGCAGCGGCTCCCACCACAGCCCCGCGTACACGAGGTAGGCCCACTGGCGGTCGAGCTGGGGCTTGAACTGGTTCTGGTGGATCGTGCCGACGAGCTTCTCGAGCTCCGCGTGCGCGGTGAGCAGGATCGCCGCCGCCGGGACCTCGTAGATGTCGCGGACCTTCAGGCCGACGATGCGGTCCTCGATGTGGTCGACGATCCCGACGCCGTGGCGCATGCCGATCTCGGCCGCGCGCTCGAGCAGCTCCACGATGCCGAGCCGCTCGCCGTTGAGCGCGACGGGGACGCCGCGCTCGAACCCGACCTCGACGATCTCCGGCTCGTCGGGCGCCTCCTCGGGGCGCGTGACGAGCTGGAAGACGTCGTCCTCCGGCGCGTGCTCGAGGTCCTCGATCCACCGGCCCTCCGACGAGCGGCCCCACAGGTTGTCGTCGATCGAGTACGGCGCGCTCTCCGTGCCGCCCTTGACCGGGATGCCGTGCTTGCGCGCGTAGGCGATCTCCTCGTCGCGGCCCATCTGCCACCCGCGGACGGGCGCGATGACCTTCAGCTCCGGGGCGAGCGTGGCGATCGTCGCCTCGATGCGCACCTGGTCGTTGCCCTTGCCGGTGCAGCCGTGCGCGATCGTGTCGCAGCCGGTCTGCCGGGCGATCTCGACGGCCCACTTCGCGATGAGCGGCCGGCCCAGCGCGGTGAAGAGCGGGTAGCCGAGGCCGTACACGGCGTTGGCCTTGATCGCGGGGATGATGAAGTCGTTGGCGAACTCCTCGCGCGCGTCGACGACGTGCGTGTCGATCGCCCCGAGGTTGCGCGCCTTGCCCTCGACGACCTCGTAGTCCTCGCCCGGCTGGCCGAGGTTGATCGTCAGCGTCACGACCTCGGCGTCGTACTCGTCCTGGATCCACTTGAGCATCACGCTCGTGTCCAGGCCGCCCGAGTACAACAGGCAGACGCGGTGGACCTCGTCCGGGCTCGCCTCGTAGGAGGCGATCGCCTTCGCGCGGACGCGCTCGGCGGCCTGGCCGGGCGGCGGGATCGTGTGGGCTGAGGTGCGGGGAGCGTCGGTCATACCTGGCTTTCGGATCGCAGAGCCGCGCGGAGGCGCCGGAGCGCCTCGTCGAGCTCGGAGTCCGAGACGATGAGCGGCGGCAGGAGTCGGATGGTGGTCGGGCCCGTCGCGTTGACGACGAGGCGGTGCTCGAGCAGCGCGCGCCGGACGATCTCCGGCGCGGTCGCCGTGTCGAGCTCGACGGCGAGCATGAGCCCGCGCCCGCGGGCGGAGACCACGTGCGGCAGCTCCGCCAGCTCGTCGAGCAGCCGGGCACCGAGGTCCTGGACGCGCTCGTGCAGCGCCGGGTCGAGCAGGACGTCGAGGGCGGCGAGCGCGGCGGCCGCGACGACGGGGCCGCCGGGGAACGTGGAGCCGTGGTCGCCGGGCTGCAGGACGTCGGCCAGCCGCTCGCCCGTCACGAGGGCCCCGACCGGCATGCCGCCGCCGAGCGCCTTCGCCGTGGTGAGCGCGTCGGGCACGACCCCGGACGCCTGGTAGGCCCAGGCGTGGCCGGTGCGCCCGAGGCCGCACTGGATCTCGTCGAAGAGCAGCGCGGCGCCCACCCGGTCGCAGGCCTCGCGCGCGGCGCGCAGGACCTCGTCGGGCAGCGGGTGGATGCCGCCCTCGCCCTGCACGGGCTCCAGCAGGACGGCCGCGGTCCGCTCCGTCACGGCGCCGGCGACCGCCTCCGCGGTCGGCTCGACGGCGATGAAGCCCGGCACGAGCGGGGCGAACGGCTCCTGCTTGGACTCCTGCGGCGTCGCGCTCAGTGCGCCGTACGTCCGGCCGTGGAAGGCACGGTGCGCGACCACGATGTCCCCGCCGCGCTTGGCCTTGCGGGCGAGCTTCAGCGCCGCCTCGACCGCCTCGGCGCCCGAGTTGGTGAAGAACACGCGCCCGCCGAGCGAGCTCTCGGCGAGGCGGTCCGCCAGCCGCGCCATCGGCTCGGTGTAGAAGAGGTTGCCGACGTGGATGAGCTTGGCGGCCTGCTCGGTGATCGCCTTCACCACGGCGGGGTGGCAGTGGCCCACGCTCGACACCGAGATGCCGGCGAGGAAGTCGAGGTACTCGTTGCCCTCGCTGTCCCAGAGCCGGACGCCCTCGCCGCGGACGAACTCGACCGGGTAGCGCGCGTAGGAGGTGACGAGGTGGGTGTCGTAGCTGGCTGTGGACATGGCTCTCCGGGTCGGTCAGGCGGCGGCGCGGATCCTCGTGCCCATGCCGGCGTCGGTGAACAGCTCCATGAGCATCGAGTGCGGGACGCGCCCGTCGACGATGTGCGCGAACGTCACCCCGCCGTGGATCGCGTCCAGGCAGGCCTGCAGCTTCGGGCGCATGCCGCCGGCGACGGACGGCAGCGCCTCCGTGACCTCGTCGGCGTCGGCCTCGGAGATGACGGACTCCGGGTCCTCGGGGTCGCGCAGCCAGCCGGGGACGTCGGTGAGGAACAGGACCTTGTAGGCGCGCAGGGCGCGGGCGACGGCGGAGGCGGCCTCGTCGGCGTTGACGTTGTAGGAGTTGCCCTCGCGATCGGCGCCCACGGACGCGACGACCGGGATGTAGTCCTGTGCGATGTGGCGCAGGACGTCGACGTCGACCTTCTCGATGCGCCCGACGAACCCGATGTCCTCACCGCCCGGCGCGCTCTGGCGGGCGACGCGGAACAGCCCGCCGTCGTCGCCGCAGAGGCCGACCGCGGACTGCCCGTGGCGGTTCAGGCGCAGGACGATGTCCTTGTTGACCTTGCCGACGAGGACCATCTTGGCGACCTCGACCGTCTGGGCGTCGCTCACGCGCAGGCCGCCGACGAACTCCACCGGCAGGCCCAGGCGGTTCATGTAGGCGGTGATCTCCGGGCCGCCGCCGTGCACGACGACCGGTCGCAGCCCCACGTACTTCAGCAGCACCACGTCGCGCGCGAACTCCTCGCGCAGCGCCGGGTCCTCCATCGCCGCCCCGCCGTACTTGATGACCACCGTCCGGCCGGCAAACTCCCGCATGTACGGGAGCGCCTCCAGCAGCGTTCCTACGTCGCGTCCGTTCATGTGGTGTATTCAGCGTTGATCGTCACGTAGCCATGGCCGAGGTCGGAGAAGAAGACCTCGGTCTCCGCGCCCTCGCCGGGCAGCGTGACCTCGTACTCCACCTCGTCGCGCTGCACCGCGCGCTCGAGCTCGGCGAGGTCGAAGCGCCCGGCGGCGCTCGCGCGGCACACGGGCATCCCCTCGATCGCGATGTCGATCGGCAGCGGCGGGCCGGGCAGCGCCGCGCCGACGGCCTGCGCGATGCGGCCCCAGTTCGGGTCGCCGCCGTGCAGCGCGGTCTTCACGAGCGGCGAGTTGGCAACCGCGCGGGCGGCGCGCTCGACCTCCTCGGCGTCGCGGCCGCGCACCACGATGCGCCCCACGCGCGCGGCGCCCTCCCCGTCGCGGACGATGAGCAGCGCGAGGTCGCGGAGCATCGCGTCCAGCGCCTCGCCGAAGCGCAGCTCGTCCTCGGACTCGGGCGCGATCGCGACGCCGCTCGCGCCCGACGCCTGCAGGATCACGGTGTCGTTCGTCGACAGCTGGCCGTCGACGGAGATCCGCTCGAAGGAGCGCTTCACGCACACGCCGAGCAGCAGGTCCGCGGTCGCCGCCTGCAGCGCGGCGTCCGTCTGGACGAAGCAGAGCATGGTCGCGAACCCCGGCTGGATCATCCCGGCGCCCTTCGCCTGCGCGGTGATCCGGACGGTGCCGGACGGCAGCGCGACGTCGGCCGCGGCCTGCTTGGGGAACGCGTCCGTCGTGCGGATCGCGGTCGCGAAGTCGCCGCCGCCGTCGCGGCGCAGCTCGTCGTTGGCGCGCGTGAGGCCGCGGATGAGCTTCTGCCCGTCGAGCTGGACGCCGATGACGCCGGTCGACGCGACGGCGACCTGGTCCTCGCGCACGCCCCCCACGAGCCCGGCCGCGCCCTGCACCTTCGCCGCCTGCTCGAAGCCGAGGTTGCCCGTCGCGGCGTTCGCGTTGCCGGAGTTGGCGACGATGGTGCGGATGGCGTCCAGCCGCGTGCGCCTGCGGCAGAGCTCCACGGGCGCGGCGACGATCGACGACGCGGTGAAGCGCGCGGCGCTCGTCGTCTCGGGCTCGGTGCTGACAATCAGGCCGAGATCCAGGCCCTCCGGCTTGATGCCCGCGTGCACGCCGGAGGCCAGGAAGCCGCCGGGGAGCAGCCCGTCCGTCGCCGGGGTCACGTGCGGGTGCACGATGCTCCAGCGCGACGGGCCGGGCGGATTCACCGGGCGGCTCCGCTCGGCGCGCCCGCCACGGCCGTGGCCGTCGGCCCCAGGCCCTCGGTCTCCGGCCGGCCGAACATGAGGTTCAGCGACTGCACGGCCTGCGAGGACGTGCCCTTCCAGAGGTTGTCGATCGCGGCGAAGACGAGCACCCGGCCGGTCCGCGCGTCGGCGTGGACGTGGATGCGGCAGAGGTTCGTCTCGCGCACGTCGCGCACCCCCGGCGGGCGGTCGGTCAGCTCCACGAACGGCTCGGCGTCGTAGGCGGCGCGGTAGCGCTCGAGGAGCTCCTCGGTGCTCACCCGGCGGGTCGTCGTGACGTAGCAGGACAGCAGCTCGCCCTGGTCGAGCGGCAGCAGGTGCGGGACGAACGTGGCCGCCACCGGGATGCCGTAGGCCGCGAGCTCCTGGTCGATCTCCGGCGAGTGGCGGTGCCCCGTGACGCCGTACGGCGAGACGTTCTCGTCGACGGAGACGAAGTGCGTGCGCTGCGTGGCGGCGCGGCCGGCGCCCGACACCCCCGTCTTGGCGTCGATGACGACGTCGGCGACGAGCCCGTCGCCGCCCAGCGGGGCGAGGCCGAGCAGCGCGGC
>Ga0180215_1004210_pt1 | contig 12944 bp, 13 predicted proteins | sample eDN3rd37CBELigBY_FD_128871 | JGI IMG/M metagenome (GOLD analysis project Ga0180215, IMG submission 128871) | Enriched backyard soil microbial communities from Emeryville, California, USA - eDNA 3rd pass 37_C BE-Lig BY (version 2) (version 2) | ecosystem: Environmental > Terrestrial > Soil >...
GCGCCATCGCACATCGCCAGCACAGTCTCAGGCGCACCCTTCACAACGATCCTCGGCGCGCCGCCTGCCTCGATCTCCACCGCGGCGAAGCGCTGAACCGGCTCGTAAGGGATCTGCGCCAACCGTGGCGCGGCCAATGCGGGGGCGATGTCGAACCCCACCTCTCCGGCGAACTCCAGCAGCGCCACGTCGACCGTGTCGCCGATCAGTTCGCCAGAGGCGGTCGCACGCGCCTCGTTGCACAAGGCGGCGGCCTCGGCCATGTGCCTGAAATCCCCTTCGCCCTTGCTGGCCCGCCATTCGGGGCGGTCGCGCTGCAGCCCGCCGGCGAGGCGCGCCCGTTCGACCGTCAGCTTGTTCATCGTCAAAGTGCCGGTTTTGTCGCTGGCGATCAGGGTGCAGGAACCCAGCCCCTCGACGGCTGGCAGCGCGCGCACAATCACGTTGCGCTTTGCCATACGGCTGGCCGCTGCCGACAGGGCGACTGTCACGGCAATCGGCAGGCCCTCAGGGATGGCCGACACGGCGAGCGCGATCGCCAGCATCGCGATATCGCGCCAGCCTTCACCCTGCCACGCGAGGAGGGCCGCCAGCACACAGATGAGTGCCAGCGTGGCGATCGCGATCTGCCGCGCCAAATGCGCCATGCGCCGGATCAGCGGCGTCTCGGCGGCCGTGCGCGCCGCCTCCTCCAGCGAGCGGCCGATCGCGCCCAAGGCCGTTGCCCCACCGGTGGCGACCGCGACGCCGAGAGCGCGGCCCTGGACGACTGTCGTTCCGGCATGAGCCATGTTTGTCCGGTCGGCCAGCAGGGTCTCAGGGTCGAGCGCCGCGCCCGCATCCTTGCCGACGGGCAGCGATTCACCTGTCAGCGGCGCCTCGTCGATCTGCAGCCCCTGCGTCTCGATCAGGCGGAGATCGGCGGTGACCCGCATCCCGCTGTCCAGCGAGATCACGTCGCCGGGCACGACCTGGTCCGCCTCGATCTGCTGGGAGAGCCCTTCGCGGCGGACAAAAGCATGCTGCGGCACCAGCGAGCGTAGCGCGCGGGCACTCGCATCCGCTTTTATCTCCTGAAAGGCGCCGATTGCCGCATTCAGCAGCAGCACGCCGAAGATGAACAGCGCATCGCCCCTGTCGCCTAAGAGCAGCGCCATGCCTCCGGCAAACAGGAGGATGTAGATCAGCGGGCTGGCGAACTGGCGCAGAAAGATGTGAAAGGGGCTGGCCGGCGGCCTTTCGGGCAGACGGTTGGGACCATGCTCTGCCAGCCTGCGTGCGGACTCGCTCCGCGTTAATCCGTCAGGGCCGCTGCCCAATGCTGCCAGCGACTCGTCGGGCGACAGTGCGTGCCATGGCCGGCCGTTCGTCCGCAAACCCTTCATCGGCCTTTCATCTCCACGGTCCCCTGCCTCTCTCCGTACATCACCGGGAGGGAGAGGGCGAACCATCCGTCCTTCCAGGCTCGCGTGAGGCGCGGCTCCTCCGGATAATTACGAGGTTCGCGAACAGACGGTGACGCTAATCCTGTACCGCCAACGAAGGAGCACGGCCGATGGGATCGACCCTGCTGCACATCGCCGATGATGCTTGTCCCGACGCGAGGCTTCAGGGCGCACTCGTTCTCGCCCGCGGCAGTCGCGGGCTTGGCACCTGCCCGCAGACAAAACCTCGCGGTTTTGTCCTGTTGGAGGGGCGGCCGGCGGGCAAGAGCGTATCCCGGTCCTGGCCAAAGAAAGGCGGCCCGCAGGAGGAGAACAGCGTGCCTTGCGACCTCGTCGTGGTCGGCTGCCGGCATCTGCTCGCCCGCGCCGAACGGGTGATTTTCACCGGTGTGGAGGAGCCACGGGTACACCAGCATTTCGATCTGACGGCGAAGGAAAGCGGTGTCACGCGCGAGCTGTTCGCCATTCCATCGCCGCCGATCTTTACCTGCCATTGAAGGAGCCGCTGATGACGATCAAGCACGCGATCATCGCCTGCCATCCTGACGAAGACAGCTTCGTGCTGTCGATGGCGCGGCGCTATGCCCAGACTGTCGAGGGCCGCCTGCAGAAGGTTGCGTGGCGCGACCTCTATCGGATCGGCTTCGACCCCGTCCTCAAGGCGACGGAGCGTCAGGGCAGCCCGGGCGCTGACGTCTCCGCGGAACTCGCGCAAATCGGCGAGGCCGACGTCTTCGTGCTGGTCTATCCGATCTGGTTCGGCGGCCCCCCCGCGATGCTTAAGGGTTATGTCGACCGGGTGTTCGGCGCGGGCCGATTGCTGGGCTCGGAAAAGCCCGAGCAGGGCCAGGGCGTCCTCGCCGGCAAGCGCCTCGTCACCCTTACCTCGTCAGGCAGCATGCGCCCGTGGCTCGAGGAGCGGGGCGTTCTGACCTCGGTGCAGAACCTGTTCGACCGCTATCTGGCGGAGGTGTTCGGCCTTGCAGGCACCGATCGCTATCACTTTGACGGCATCGGGCAGGAGGCGCCCGAGCAGGAGATCCGGGCGCATCTTACTCAGGTCGAGAGGGCGGCACGTGAGGTGATGAGTCACTTCGTCTTCGGTGGAGTGCGAACGACGGGCTGATCCCAGAGGAGATTCGGGCGCCCGGACGGACTTGCCCCCTACACTGCCATTTGCACTGGTCGATGAGAGATCGTCTCGCAGAAATTGATCCCGGAGGTCCGATATCATGACGGAAAGCGCTCCTACCGCCGATCTGTCCGTCCCTGAGGCCGATCCGTTGCTCGAGCTGGCGATGCAGCCTTGGCGGCTGGCAGAGGCCGCGCACGAACTCTATCTCGCCTGGTGCCACCGCTGGGCGCATTTCTGCCTCTGCCCTGCCTACCCGCCGCACCCGCATGAAGCGCCAACACAACTCGAGGTCCCCGATCCCATCGTCGCCGAAGGGGAAGACCTGTTTGCCTGAGATGAACGATGCCGTCGCGTTCGGCACGGGTCTGCAGGACCTGAACGACCATCCGGCGCTTGACGCAGAGGCGCTGCTTCGCCTGCGGGCGGTAGCGGTGGTCCGCGCCTCGCGAGACCCGCGCAAGCCAGGAGGCGCGATCCTGCGCAACCATGTCGCCCCGCAGCCGCGTTTTGCAGCGCACGCAGTCAACCCACATCGGCTCTACATCCAGGGGGCGCATTGGTGGCCGCGCGTCCACGATCTGCCGCCTCCCTGGGAACTTGGCGATCGTCGCCCTTCCCGCCGCACAGGTGCCCGCAACCTTGGCCGATCTCGGCACCTTGTCCGTGCGGGTCGCGGTGGTGGTCAGCGCGGTGCTGTCTCATGAGACCGGCTCCTCACCGCAGCCGTGGCCGCCGCGCGCACATCCGGCATGCGCCTGCTCGGGCCCAACTGCATCGGCCTGCTCGTCCCACGCACGCGGCTCGAGGCCTCGTTCAGCGCCAGCGGTGCACTGCCGGAACGACTGGCCTTTGTGTCGCAGAGCGGGCGCTTGTGGCGGCGGTCCTCGATTGGGGGCGCGAGCGGGAGATCGGCTTCTCCGTCATCGTCTCGATGGGTGACATGGCCGGACGCCAGAAGAATCCTCAAACCTTTGCGCCGAGGGCCTGCGCGCCGCGCGCAGCTCCCACGGGGCCCGATCATTGACGCTGGTGTGGGCGGCGCCCCCCGGAAGGCCCTGGTGACGAACGCGGCTGGCTTATGGCCGGATCGCGACCTTGAGCACACCGTCGCGCTGGTGGGAGAACAGCTCGTAGGCCTCCTCGATCCGGTCGAGATCGAACCGATGCGTGACCAGCGGACGTGTGTCCACGCGCCCCGACTCGATCACTTCCATCAGCCGGCGCATCCGCTCCTTCCCGCCAGGGCAAAGGGTGGTGACGATGCGATGGTCGCCCAATCCCGCCGAGAAGGCGTCGAGCGGGATGGTGAGATCGCCCGAATAGACGCCGAGCGAGGACAGCGTGCCGCCGGGCCGGAGCACTCGGAGCGCGCCCTCGAACGTCTTCTGCCGACCCAGCGCCTCGATCGCCACGTCCACGCCGCGCCCGCCCGTGATGCGGCGGATCTCGTCCACGGGATCGACCTTGGAGAAGTCGACGACGTGGGTGGCGCCCATCGTCTTCGCCATCTCGATTCGGGCCGGCACGCTTTCCACCGCGATGATGGTGGTCGCACCCATCATGAAAGCTCCGGCTGTGGCACACAGGCCGATCGGCCCCTGCGCGAACACTGCCACGGCGTCGCCGATGCGAATGCGCCCGGACTCCGCGCCGCTGAAGCCGGTCGACATGATGTCGGGGCACATCAGCACCTGCTCGTCGGTCAGGCCTTCGGGAACGGGCGAGAGGTTCGCCATCGCGTCCGGCACAAGTACGTATTCGGCTTGCGCCCCGTCGATGGTGTTGCCGAAACGCCAGCCACCCATCGCCTTCCAGCCGTTGCCGTGCTGCCCGCCATCCTGCGAGTGGAACCCGCACAGGCAAGCGTGGGATGTGCCCGACGGCGTAATCGCTCCCGCGATCACCCGCTGGCCCTCGCCGTAGCCGGTCACCGCCGAGCCTAGCTTTTCGATCACGCCTACCGGCTCGTGCCCGATGGTCAGCCCGCGCTCCACCGGATATTCGCCCTTCAGAATATGCACGTCGGTGCCGCAGATGGTGGTCGTGGTGATGCGGATAAGAGCGTCGAGCGGACCCACATCCGGGATCTTCTTTTGGTCGAGCACGATGCGTCCCGGCTCGACGAACACCGCCGCCTTCATCATCTCTGGCATGATAGACTTTGCTCCCATTGCTTGGGGAGCGGTCATGGAGAAGCCCGCCGGCAGGGTCGCTCCGCAAATATACGAGGGGCGCAAGGCGGCCGCCTCGGCCAGGGAAGCGGCAGAGAACGAGGGCCGATGATGATCTGCGAGGACCAGAGCGAAACGATCGATTTCTTATCCCGTCCCGCCAGCTACACCTTCATGGGCCCGGTCGAACGTATCGACACCCATGCGGCCATCGTCTTCCTCGCGGGCAGCTATGCCTACAAGCTCAAACGAGCAGTGCGTTATCCCTATCTCGACTTCTCGACCGTGGAGAAGCGTCGCGCAGCCTGCGAGGCGGAGCTGCAACTCAACCGCCGGACCGCGCCCGATCTGTACCTGGAGGTTCGCGCCGTGCGGCAGAGCCCAGATGGCGGCTTGGGGTTCAAGGAAGGGAGGCCAGTCGACTGGCTCGTGGTGATGCGGCGCTTCCCCACGCAGGACCTGCTCTCCGCCATGGCCGAGCGCGGTGAGCTTGACGCGCTGCTGATGCGGGACCTGGCGGACGGCATCGCCGCCTTCCATGCCGGAGCAGAGCTTTGCAGGGATGGCGGTGCAGAGGCCATACGCCGGGTGATCGACGGCAACCGGACAAGCATGGAACAGGTGGCCGACGTGCTGGCCTGGGAACAGGCGGATGCGCTGCATGACCGCAGCATAGCCCTGCTGCGTGATCTTGCTCCGCTGCTCGACCGCCGGGCACGCGAAGGCCACGTCCGCCACTGCCACGGTGATCTGCATCTCGGAAATATCTGCCTCTGGAATGGCAGGCCGACCCTGTTCGACTGCCTCGAATTCGATCCGGACATGGCGACCATCGACGTGCTCTATGATCTCGCCTTCCTGCTGATGGACCTGTGGCAGCGCGGCTGCCGCGTGCAGGCGTCGCTGCTGTTCAACCGCTACCTCGATCTCGCAGATGAGGATGACGGGATCGCGGCCATCCCGCTGTTCCTCAGCATACGGGCGGCGGTGCGCGCGCATGTCGAGTCCGCCGCCGCGCAGGCGCAGGAGGGCAACGCGCGCGCGGCCAAGGCAGGAGTGGCGCGACGTTATCTGGAGGCGGCGCTCGCCTTCCTCGAACCGGACAAGCCCCGCCTGGTCGCGGTCGGCGGGCTGAGCGGCACCGGCAAGTCGACGCTGGCCGCTGCGATCGCTCCGGAACTCGGCAGCGCCCCCGGCGCGCGCTGGCTGCGCTCGGACGTGCTGCGCAAGCGCCTGCACGGCGTCTCGCCGGAAAGCCGGCTCCCGCGCGAAGCCTATACCGCGGAGCGAAGCGCCCAAGTTTATGCCGAGCTGCTCGCCCGCGCTCGCCGAACGCTGATGGACGGTCGGTCGGTCGTCGTCGACGCCGTCTTCCCACGTGAGAGCGAGCGTGGCGCCTTGGCCGCGCTGGCGCGAGAGACGGGTGTCAGCTTTACCGGCTTATGGCTCGAGGCACCGCCGGACCTGCTGCGCGAACGGCTCGCGCTCCGGATGAACGACGCGTCGGATGCAGATTCTGCCGTGCTCGAGCGCCAGTTGAGCTATGACCTTGGCGATCTTGCCGATTGGCATCGGCTCTCGGCCGCAGGGACAGCCGAAGAAGCACTCTCCGGAGCGCTGACGATCCTTGAGGGGACGCCATGATGACGATGCATGCCATGCAGCTCGAAACTCCGGGCCGTCGGCTGCGCCTGGCTGAGCAGCCCCTGCCGGAGCCCGGCGAGCATCAGCTGCGTGTCGCAATCTCGGCCTGCGGCGTGTGCCGCACGGACCTTCATGTGGTGGACGGCGACATAAGCGGCCCGCTGCCGATCGTGCCGGGGCACGAGATCGTCGGCCGCGTCGATGCAGTGGGGCCAGGCGCTGAAGGCTTTGCCCTGGGCGAGCGGGTCGGCGTCCCTTGGCTAGGCCACACCTGCGGCGTCTGCCCGTACTGCATCGCCGGCCGCGAGAACCTGTGCGATGCGCCGCTTTTCACCGGTTTCACCCGCGATGGCGGCTTCGCCACGCACTGCATTGCCGACAGTCGCTTCTGTTTCGCATTACCCCAAACCTTCGACGACGCGCATGCGGCGCCGCTGCTCTGCGCCGGGTTGATCGGCTACCGCGCCTATCGTCTGGCCGGCGAGGCGCCGGTGCTGGGCCTCTACGGCTTCGGCGCCGCCGCGCACATCCTGGCCCAACTGGCCATATGGCAGGGCCGCAAGGTGTTCGCCTTCACCCGCGACGGCGATCTGGCGGGCCAGGATTTCGCTCGCCGGCTGGGCTGTGCCTGGGCAGGTGCCTCGACCGAGCCGCCGCCCGAGCCGCTGGATGCGGCGATCCTCTTCGCTCCGGTCGGCGCATTGGTGCCGCTGGCGCTGAAGGCGGTGAGGAAGGGTGGCCGGGCGGTCTGCGCCGGCATCCACATGTCCGACATCCCCTCCTTTCCCTATGCTGACCTGTGGGAGGAACGCTCGATCCTCTCAGTCGCCAACCTGACCCGGCAGGACGGGGTCGAGTTTCTCGAGCTCGCTGGACAGGCTGCAATCACCACCCACGTCTCTTGCATGCCGCTTGCAAAGGCGAACGAGGCGCTTGCAACGCTTCGCGCCGGCGAAATCGAGGGGGCCATCGTCCTGATCCCCTGATGCCTTCTCTTCCATAGGCTCACGAGTGTCGGCGCGGATCGCCCGTGGAGCATCCTGCGGCCGACTCTCTGAGGAAGGAGCCGCCGCATGAAGAACGTACTGCCGCTGGCCCATGACGACGAGGAGCAGGAGGCGCGGCTGCAGGGGGTGGCGGGTGACTTCAGCCGGGCGCTCTCCGGATACCTGACCTTGTCGTGATGGGCGCCTATGGCCACGGGCGAGCGGTGGATGCCCTGTTCGGCGAAGTCTCCGGCGGGACGCTAGCGAAAAGCGAGTTTTCCGCTCTTCATGGCGCACTGAGGCCCTCAGCCGCCGCCCGAAGATTCGCCGCGGCCCGCGGGGGAGCCGACCGAATGCGTCCTGCGCCACTCCGCTTCTGACCCCAATCCTGCGGCGAATGCGATCCTCAAGGCATCGGCGAAATTCGTCACCTCCAGCTTGCTCATCACGTTTGCGCGGTACACTTCGACGGTGCGCGAGCTGATGCCCAGATCATAGGCGACCGTCTTGTTGGGGTAGCCGCAGGCCAGCCCGTCGAGCACCTCTCGCTCCCGCTCGGTCAGCGCGGCAATCTGGGTCCGCGCCCAGCGTTCGTGATCGCGCTGTGCCGCATGGTCGCTTGCCCGCCTACAGGCGACCTCGATCGCCTGCAGCAGCCGCTCTCGCTCGAACGGCTTCTCGAGGAAATCGACAGCGCCCGCCTGCATGGCCTTAACGGCGGTTGCGACGTCGCCATGGCCCGTCAGCACGATGACAGGCAGGTTCAGCCCACGGCGCGCCATCTCCTCCTGCACCTGCAGCCCGTCCATTCCCGGCATGCGGACGTCGAGCAGGACGCAAGCCGGCTCGTCCCGCTTCGCACCCTTGAGGAAGCTGTCGCCGTCTGCCCATCGCTCGACACGGAAGCCACTGGTACGCAAAAGGAAATCCAGGGAGCGGCGCACCGGCTCCTCGTCATCGACCACATGGATGAGATGGCCTTCATCCATACCCTTGTTCCCTTGCCGCACCCTCGCCGAGGACTCCAGCGCAGCAGAGGAGACGCTGGAATGCAAGGATCTGTCGCTAACGTCCAAGGGCAGACGGAGAGGAGGCGCTTGAGGAGCGCGACCAGCTTTCCGCAACGATAGTGGTGAGGAGAGATCTGGATCACGAGGCACTATACGATCAGCGCAGACAATCAGCCGCTGGGGCTCTATACGATCCATGAGCCGCACGAGCATCCGGATGGGACCGCCCGACGTGTGAGGACGCTGCCCGGGCGCCTGGATATTGCGACGTCGCCACCACCGAACAAGCGAGCGAATCGCCGCTCTTTCCGCAGGCGTGGAGGGGTGGACACGGACAAGGAGGCCTGCGCCGCTTTTCAGCGGTTGGGGCAACGGTTCTCATCAGCGTAAGGTTCTGGTCTATCAGGCACCAGCCGCCCCCAGTTCCTCCATCTCGCGCAGCCAGCCGAGGCGCTGCTCCTCGCTGGTCTCGACCCCGCCGATGATCGTTCTCTCAACCGGGCGTATGCCGACAAATTTGAGGATGTTGCGCTCCAGGCTCTTCACGCTGTGGGCGCCGTAGACAAGCCGGTAGAAGAAGGCGGGCATCCCCATGGTAACGACGATCCGAGCCGAGCGTCCCTTCAGCAACTTCTCCGGCAGTCCCCCTTCACGATACCGAAATGCGAAGTCCGGCCGCATCACCTGCTCCAGGAACGCCTTGAGCAGCGCTGGCACGTCTCCGAGCCACAGCGGGTAGAACAGCACGATGTGTTCCGCCCAGGCAATGTCAGCCTGGGCCCTTGCCACATCCGCCGCAGGCGTGCCCTCCAACCAGTCATGGCTCGCGCGCAGCAGCGGGATGTCGACATCGGCGAGCCTCAAGAGGCGGGTCTCGTGCCCCTGCGCGCCGCTCTGATAAGCCGCCGCCAATGCGTGAATGAACCGCGCCGGATCAGGGTCCGGATGGGCATCGATGATCAGGATCCTGCGTTCTTCCATGGGCGGGCGCCTTCGTACTCCTCCGGGCGATCCCGCGGAGCGGGAACGCGGCAGGGCGCCCAAGGTGGAGTTGACCCAGGATCGCCCGCAGCCGGGTCTGCCCAGTCGCGCCGCGCGTGGGCATCGGGCTTGTTACGGAGCTTCACTCTGGTGTGCCGGCACGCTGCCCAAGGCGCGCCTCCTCACCATCCGGCCCGCAGTTGATGGCTCCCTGATGAGCCGTTCCCTTAAAGGCCGCGAGCTAGCGGAGACCATTCTGCTCGCCCGTTACTGCGAGCCATTGTGGCAATCACGTATATCGGTCCCGAATAGCGCTCCGCAGAAAGGATCGGGAGGGGCCGATCGCTCGACCTCTCCTGGATGCACTTCGTGCGGAGGAGGATGTGATGCGCAAGACAATCATCGGATTGGTGATCGCCGGCCTTACGGCAATGCAGGGTGCGCCGCTGCTGGCCCAGGAAGATCAGCCGAACGTTCAGGAGCTCGCGAACCGCTGGACCGCTGCCTATAATCGCGCCGACGTGAACGGCGTCGCGACCCTCTATTCACCCAGCGCGGAAGTCTACATCCATCAGGAGGGGCGCTTCGTAGGCCGGGACGACATCCGTGACTATTGGGCCGGAGATATGGGGCGGAGCAATCCGATCACTGTCCTGCACGTGACCGATTCCACCATCGACACTGAAATGATGCTGGTCCACGGCAATTACGAGGTGATCGATCGGCTCAGCGGAGTGCCGCTCGGATCAGGCCGCTTCGCACACATCTGGGTGCTGAACGACGGTGAATGGGTGCTTGATCGCGACATCTGGGTCGATCGCGGTCATTGAATTCGACCCGCGTCAGGAACGCCGCTCCGCGAGCAAGACTTTCGCGGTCAGCCATACGGTCGCTTCGGCTCCGTCTCTCCACCTCGGCTTTTCCACCATGACTGATGCATGGTAGGATTCTGAGCAGCCGGCACGACGTTCCAGCATCGGCAACGCCCCGGCACTGCATGCGTCCCGGAGGTAGTGAGTGAGCGAACCGCGAATGCGCGGAAAACTGTCTCCGGAGGCTGCTATCGGCTATGCGGCCGCTGCGGCTGCTGTCGGAGCGACCCATCTCGTACGGCTGGCGGCCGACCCGGTGCTGGGCGAGAGGGCGCCGTTCCTTCCATTCGTGCTGCCGGTCGTAGTGGCCGTGCTCGTCAGCGGGCGGGGGCCCGCGGTGTTCGCGGGGCTGCTGTCGCTGATCGCGGGCTTCAGCCTGCTTGATCCGATCAGCCGGTTCGCCGCCGCCAACTTTGTGCAAGCTGGCCTGTTCGTCCTCGTCTGCGCCGGTGTCGGCTGGCTGGACCACCGCCTTGCGGCGCAGCGAAGGTTGGCTAGCCGAGCCGCGACGCAGCTTGAGCTGCTGGTCGAGGCGGCGTCCGGATACGCCATCTTCATGGTCGATGCGCAAGGCCACGTCACCAGTTGGAACCGCAGCGCGGAGGAGGTGCTGGGCTGGAGCAGGGAGAATGTCCTGGGCCAGCACTGCTCTATCTTCCTCACGGGGCCGGGGGCTGACGCGCAGGCGATGGAACAGCTCGACCGCGCACGGCGCGAAGGTCGCTTCGCGGGAGAGGCCTGGCAGAAGCGGGCCGACGGGTCCGAATTCATCGCCAATGTCTCGATCACGCCGATTATCGGCCAAGGGGGAACGGACCTGGGCTTTGCCAAGATCATCCAGGACGTGACCGCGCGCCGCGCGGAGGAGAGGGCGCTTCAGCGGCGGGAGGAGCATCTCAAGTCGATCCTCGCCACTGTGCCCGACGCCATGGTGGTGATTGATGAAAAAGGAATCATCCTGTCCTTCAGCCACGCCGCCGAGCGGCTGTTCGGCTATACGGAGAACCAGGTAACGGGCAGGAACGTCAGCCTGCTGATGCCCTCGCCTGACCGTGAGCGGCACGATGAATATCTCGAGCGCTATCTTGCGACCGGTGTGCCGCGGATTATCGGCATCGGCCGGATCGTCACCGGATTGCGCGCCGATGGTAGCACCTTTCCCATGGCCCTGTCCGTGGGTGAAGCGCAGGCAGCCGACCAACGGCTGTTCACCGGCTTCATACAAGACCTGACCGAGCGGCGCGACTTCGAGGCACGGCTGGAGCAGCTCCAGTCGGAGTTGATCCACGTTTCGCGCCTCAGTGCGATGGGCACCATGGCTTCCACCCTCGCGCACGAGCTGAACCAGCCGCTGACCGCGATCGCCAGCTATGGCGAAGCGGCCGGGATCATCCTGGAGAGAGAGGATCAGCCCGATAAGGAGATGCTGCGCGACGTCGTGACCCAGATGGCCGAGCAGTCGCTACGCGCCGGACGCATCGTGAGGCGGCTGCGCGACTTCGTCTCAAAGGGCGAGCTGGCCAAGACAGTCGAGGACCTGCCTAAGGTCATTGAAGAGGCGAGTGCTCTCGCCCTGGTCGGCGCGAAGGACAAGGGAGTCGCCACTCAATTCGCCTTTGCGCCCGATGCCACGCCGGTGCTGATCGACAGGGTGCAGATCCAGCAGGTCCTCATCAACCTGATGCGCAACGCGATCGAGGCGATGGATGGCATGCCAGGCAAGCGGCTGCTGAATGTCACCACAGCGTTGCTCGATCCAGCGACTGTGCAGGTCTCCGTCTCCGACACCGGAGGCGGGATTGCTCCTGAGGTGCGAAAGCACCTGTTCCAGGCGTTCAACAGCAGCAAGGAAAGCGGAATGGGGCTGGGCCTGTCGATCTGCCGCACCATTGTGGAGGCGCATGGCGGACGCATCGCGGCGCTGGACCGCGAAGGAGGCGGGACCGAGTTCCGCTTCACGCTGATGCGCCCGCGGGCGCAGGACGTCGCATGACGGGCACCCGGCATGTCCATGTGGTTGAAGATGAGGAGCCGATCCGGCGTTCGCTCCACCTGATGCTTCGCGCGCTCGGGCACGATGTGCAGTTGTTCGACTCTGGAAGCGCGTTCCTTGCCGCCCTCCCGCACCTCCCCATCGGCTGCGTGCTGCTGGACCTGCGCATGCCAGAGGTGGACGGATTGGAAGTGCAGCGCCGGCTGACCGCCGCGGGGGCGGTCCAGTCCGTGATCGTGATGAGCGGCCACGGAGATCTTGGGGTGGCGGTCGCCGCGCTGGAGCAGGGTGCCGTCGCCTTCCTGGAAAAGCCGTTCTCCCGCGCAGCGCTGCAGCAGGCGCTCGGGTGCGCTTTCCTCCGGCTGGAGGACGCCGAGACATATCGCCGCCATCTTCGCGCCGCGGCTGTGGCGGTGCAACGGCTGCCTTCTATCGAGCGGCAGGTGCTCGAACTGATGGCTCGCGGCCACGATGCAAGCAGTATCGCCCGGCAGATCGGACGGTCGGACATGGAGGTAGAGTTGGCGCGGTCACGCATCTTCGCCGAATTGGAGGTGGAGACCGTCACCGAGGCCCTCCACATGGCCTTCGCCGCGCGCCGCGTTGCCTTGCTGTAGGTCATCGGCCGCTCGGACATCTACTTAGCGAAAGGTCGGGTCGCCTGCGGTAGCAGGAGCGATGAGCTTCGCATCCGATCCGCACGGAAC
>Ga0180215_1004212_pt1 | contig 12937 bp, 9 predicted proteins | sample eDN3rd37CBELigBY_FD_128871 | JGI IMG/M metagenome (GOLD analysis project Ga0180215, IMG submission 128871) | Enriched backyard soil microbial communities from Emeryville, California, USA - eDNA 3rd pass 37_C BE-Lig BY (version 2) (version 2) | ecosystem: Environmental > Terrestrial > Soil >...
CCGCAGCCCCCGGCTCCCACGCCGACCCCCGAGATTTCCGCTCCGCCGCCGACGACGCTCGGCGGGCCGCAGGGCGAGGTCGAGGGCGAGTCGGAGTCGGGCTCCGCACCGGCGCCGAAGCCCGCGCCGAAGGAGGAGAAGAAGAAGTCCAGCCCGGCCCCCGCTCCGGCACCTGCCGTCGCGCCCGCACAGGCGCCGCGCCAGGTCGTCGCGGTGGAGAGCGGCAACGAGCTGCCGTTCACCGGCTTCTCGGCGATCCCGGTCTTGCTGGTGGGCATCGGCCTGCTGGCCGGCGGTCTGGTCCTGCGTCGGCGCACCCGCGAGCACCGCGCCTGAGCACGAGGCATGCAGGACCGCTCCAGGACGGAGCAACGAAGGCGGGCCCTCGGGCCCGCCTTCGTGTTTTCAGGGCAGGCCGGCATGGCGTCCTACTGGGGCAGCGGGGCGGAGGCCGACCGCTGCTTCCAGACCTCGGGGTCGTCGGTGTCGAAGCGCTCCAGCGCGTCGCGCGTGAGCGGGGAGCGCGGGTTCATGGCGTGCGCGCGGCGCGCGTCCGGCCGCGGGTCGACGCCCGCCGCGGCCTTCGTCAGCGCCAGGCCGTAGCGGTAGGCCCAGTTGCCCGGGTCGCGGCGGATCGCGGCCTCCATCGCCTGCACGCCGAGCTCGGGGCGGCCGATGCGCACGTCGCAGAAGCCGATCACCAGGAACGGCTCGGGGCGCACCGACAGCGCGGCGTTCGCGTCCAGCGCGCTGTCGAGCGCGGCGGCGCAGTCGCCCGCGCGGAACTCGCGGATGCTCTGCTGCAGCCGCGCCTGCGACTGCGTGATGAGCGCCGGCGTCACGAGCAGCACGAGCAGGCCCAGCCCGGCGAGCAGTCGCGTCAGCCGGCCGGGCACGAGGCCCGCGGCGCCGAGCACCGGGCGCGCGAGCAGCGCGCCGCCGGCCAGCAGCACGGGGACGGTGACGACGGGCATCTCCCAGTCCCAGTCCAGCCCCGCGCGCAGCGCCCACATGAGGACGACGGCGGCGACGGCGCCTCCCACCGCCCGGTCGACGCCGCGCGCGCGGCGCAGCGCCGTCACGAGCAGCGTGCCGACGAGGACGAGGATCAGCAGGAGGCCGACGAGGCCCAGTTCGCCGAGCACCTCGACGTAGAGCGAGTGCGCGTCCTGCACGTCGAAGGTCTCGGGCCGGTGCTGCGCCCACAGGTTCGCGTACGTGCCGGCGCCGCTGCCGCGCAGGAGCGACTGCCTCGCCCCCTCGAGCGCGACCTCCCAGTGGTCCAGGCGACCGTTGTTGCCGACCTCGGCCAGCCGCTCGCGGCTGCCGCCGGCGGGGTCGACCTCGCCCGACTGGGTGAACTTCTCGTACTGGGTGCTGATCGTGTCCCCGGCGCCCACGGCCAGCCCCGCGGCGACGACGAGCGCGACGAGCACGCCGGCGACCGCGAGCAGCCGCCCGGTCGACGGCAGGCGGATCTCCACGCGCTCGGCCCAGGCGTCCAGCCGCCCGAGCGCCGCGCGCAACACGCCCGCGAGGACGACGCACCCGGCGACGACGAGCGCCACGGTGCGGCCCTGGTCGACGGCGGCGGCCGTCGTCGGGTCGTCCGCCGCGAGGGCGTCGGCCCCGAAGCAGACGGCGACCGCGATCGCGGTCGCAGGCACCGCGGCGAGCAGCGCGGCGAGCGCCCCGCGCGGGCGCGCGACGAGCAGGTAGGCGGCGACGCCGACGGGCACCACGAGGATCGCGCCGCGCGAGAACGTGAAGTAGACGGTGGCCGCGAGGAGCGGCATCGCGGCGGCGCCGAGCACGCGCACGACACGCGGCTCGCGCAGTGAGGAGGCCAGGTGCAGGCAGGTGACCCAGCCCATCGCCCCGAGCAGCCCGAGCGTGTTCCAGTACGTGATGGGATAGCTGAGGCGATCGGCCTGCAGCGTGGCGCGGATCGGCCACACCTCGGGCAGCACCCGCGTGATCAGGCCGCACGCGCACACGACGACCGCGGCGGCGGCCAGGCCCCAGAGCACGCGCCGCGGCCCGCCCAGGCGGCCGGCCATGAGGCCGGCGGCGACGAGGACGAGGAGGTACAGCAATGCGCGGTCGAACTCGATCAGCGCCCGGGAGGTCGCGTCCGACCAGCCGGCTGACAGCAGCGTCCACACCGCGTACAGGGCGAGCGCGCCCGCCGCGACCGCGAGCGGGCCGCTCGCGCCCTCCAGCGGCCGGGCAGCGGTCGTCGTCCAGACGAGCAGGACGAGGCCGACGGCGATGGCCGCATATCCGACCGTGCCGGGGAAGAAGCCGCCCGCGTTGAACGCGAGCCACACGACGAGAGCCACCACCCCGGCCGGCGCGGCGAACGGGGCGAGACGCCGCCCGATGCGCGAGGGCGCGGGTGGATCCGCGGGTGGGGACTGGGCGGGGCCCTCTGCGCGGGCGGTGCTGACGGGGGCGGTCACAGGAGGGGTATCGGCAGAAGGCCACCGGGAGCTTGAGATGCGGCGTCACTCCGAAAAGCGGCCCACGTCGCCGGCCGACGCTCATACGGTCGTCTAATCGCTTGCGATCCGCGTTTGCGGACGCAACGATGATGGCGCCGCGTACTCCGCCCACTCTTCGGCGTGGGCGGGCCCAGTCCGGAGCATGACGCTCAGGAGGAACCCCCGCAGGATGCGAACGAACCTGAAGGTGATGGATGGTGCCGACGTCCCGGAGCCGTCGGCACGCGCCGGTGCGCTGAGCTCACCGCTGCTCGAGGAGCAGCTCGCCGTCGAGACCGCGCGCGGCGCCGAGCGCTCCAGCCTACTGCGCCGGCTGCTCATGATGGCCGACGTCGTCGCCGCGGTCCTCGCCGGCGCGGCCGGCGCCGCCGCCGGCGGCCTCAGCATCCCGGACGCGCTCATCTTCGCGGCGGCCCTGGCGGTCGCCTGGTCGGTCCTCGCCTTCATGGGCGGGCTGTACGCGGTCGACACGCTCGGCGCGTGGGCCAGCGGCATCCCGGAGATCGGCCGCCTCACCGCGCTCGCCGTCTTCGTGAGCTGGCCGCTCGTCTTCACCGCCGAGATCCTCGGCGCCGGCTCGCCGATCGCGGCCGCGCTCGTCGCCGCGCCGCTGGCGCTCGTCGTCGCGCTCGTCGGGCGCACCACCCTGCGCGCGGCCCTGCACCGCGTCAGCCCGCTGCGTCAGCGCACGCTCATCATCGGCTCGGGCCTGGTCGCCTCGCAGCTGCTCGACCGCCTGCGCCGCCACACCGAGTACGGGCTGGACCCGATCGGCATCGTCGACGACGAGATCCACGACGACTTCGGCCTCGACGTCCCCGTCCTCGGCCGCTTCGACGACCTGCGCGAGGTCCTGCGCCGCCACAACGTCGAGCGCGTGATGATCGCGTTCTCGCGGACGAGCCACGAGGACCTGCTCGAGGTCCTGCGCGCCTGCCGCGAGGAGCGCGTCGCGGTCGACATCGTCCCGCGCCTGTTCGAGTTCCTCGACGGCGCGCGCGCCATCGAGCAGATCGGCGGCATCCCGCTGCTCACGATCAGCCCGCCGCGGCTCGGCCGCGTCGCCCGCGTGGCCAAGCGCGCCCTCGACATCGTCGTCGCCGGCGGCCTGCTGCTCGCGATGGCGCCCCTCCTGATCCTGATCGCGATCGCGATCAAGATCGAGTCGCGCGGGCCCGTGCTGTTCAAGCAGCCGCGCGCGGGCCGGGGCGGCAAGCCGTTCATGGTCTACAAGCTGCGCTCGATGTACGTGGACGCGGAGGCCCGCAAGGCGGAGCTCATGCGCCACAACGAGATGGAGGGCGGCGTCCTGTTCAAGGTGCAGCGCGACCCGCGCGTCACGCGCCTGGGCCGCTGGCTGCGCCGCCTGTCGATCGACGAGCTGCCGCAGCTCATCAACGTGCTGCGCGGCGAGATGAGCCTCGTCGGCCCCCGCCCGCTCGTCCTGCCGGAGAGCGCGCTGCTGGGCGACTCGTGGCACGCCCGCCGGCTCGACCTGCGCCCCGGCCTCACCGGCCCGTGGCAGATCTCCGGCCGCTCCGACCTCACGGTCCAGGACATGGTGCGTCTGGACTATCAGTATGTGACAGGCTGGTCGCTCACGCGGGACCTGGAGATCCTGCTCGCTACCGTCACGGTCGTCTTGAACGGGCGCGGCGCCTACTGACGCCGCCCCAAAGGCCCGCCCGCCGCTAGACAGAGGACAACTGAGATGCCCGCCCAGTCGTCGCCCCGCCGTAACCGGGAGCAACAGAAGCGCGAGCGTGACCGCCGCGATCGGCGCCCGGCTTCGGGTGTGACGCAGGCGTTCACCGCGTCGGACGCTCCCATCGGGGAGTCCACCCCGCTGGAGACCTTCCTGCGGATCATCCGCGTCCACAAGCTGTGGGTCCTGCAGGGCCTGATCATCGTGCCGCTGCTCGTGATGGCGGCGACGCTGACGCAGGACAAGGAGTACACGGCGACGGCCAACCTCCTCTTCCGCGACGACCCCTCCGGGCTGCTGGACGAGAACCCCGGCGGCGCGATCGCGGACCCGACGCGCGTGGCCGCGACGAACGACGCCCTCATCGCGCTGCCCACCGTGGCCGGCCGGGCGGCGCGGATCGTCGGCGGGGGCGTCACGGCCGCCGACGTGCGCGACGCCGTGAGCATCGGCTCCGGCCAGGAGTCCGACGTCGTCGAGATCAACGCCACCACGCCCGACCCGGAGCTCTCCGCGAAGATCGCGAACGCCTACGGCGAGGCCTACACCGCGTTCCGCCGCGAGACGGACCGCTCGCAGCTGCAGGAGGCGATCGACCTCGCCGAGCGCAACCTCGAGGCGCTGCAGCCCAGCGAGCGCGAGTCCGCGCAGGGCGAGCGCCTCCAGGAGAACCTCGAGCGCCTGCGTCTCGCGCAGTCGCTGCAGACCGGCAAGGCGGACCTCGTCCAGCGCGCCGCGCCGCCGACGGAGCCGTCCTCGCCGAACGTCCGGCGCAACCTCGTGCTCGGCGTCCTGCTCGGCGCGATCGTCGGGCTCGGCCTCGGCGCCCTGCGCGACCGGCTCGACCAGACGCTGCACACCGCGGAGGACCTCGAGAGCGTCTACCGCCTGCCCGTCCTCGCGCGGGTGCCGAAGATGCGCCGCATCGGCCGCAAGCAGCTGCAGGAGGCCGAGGAGGGCTGGGAGCTCGAGGCGTTCCGGACGCTGCGCGCGAACCTGCGCTACTTCAACGTGTCCGGCCGGCTGCAGTCGATCCTCGTCTCCAGCCCGATGCCCGGCGACGGCAAGTCGACGGTCGCGCGCTTCCTCGCCTCGACGATGGCGTCGATGGGCGACCGCGTCGTGCTCGTGGAGGCCGACCTCCACAAGCCGTCCTCGAGCATGCTCAACGGCAAGGCGCCGCAGGTCGGCCTGTCCTCCGTCCTGGGCGGCACGGAGCTCGACGACGCGCTCGTCACCGTCCCGGTCCGCGTCGACGCGCAGACGGGCGAGCCGCGCGAGCTGACGCTGCTGCCCAGCGGCCCGATCCCGCCGAACGCCTTCGAGCTCCTGGAGAGCACCAGGATGGCGCGGGTGCTCGACCAGCTCGAGCGCGAGTTCGACGTGGTCATCGTCGACAGCCCCGCGCTGACGCACGTCAGCGACGTGCGCGCGCTCGTCGGCGAGGTCAGCGGCGTGATCATCGTCAGCGCGCTGAACCACACGACGCGCTCGGCGGCCCAGGACTTCCGCAAGCAGATCCAGCTGCTGGAGGGCAACGCGCTGGGCGTCGTCGCCAACCTCGCGCCGGCTCCGCGCGGTGGCTACTACTACTGAGCCCGAGACGACGTCCGTGAGCGGCGAGGGCCGGGGCGGCGGCATGAGCCTCGTCCGGAAGGTCGCGCTGAACTCGGCCTCGCAGGCGGGCGCGCAGCTGTTCTCCGCGCTCGCCGGCGTGCTGAGCGTCGGCATCGCGGCGCGCTACCTGTCCGTCGGCGACTACGGCCAGGTCGTCACCGCGACGGTCCTCACGTCGCTGCTGTACTTCGCCGCGGACTTCGGGATCACGCCGACGGCCGCGCGGATGGTGGCGCGCGACGAGGCCAACGCCAACCGCGTGCTCGCGGGCGCGTTCTGGGCCGGCGTCATCTTCAACGTCACCACGGTGATCGCCATCCTCGTGGTCAGCCGGGTGGTCTACGCGGGCGAGGACGACTCCACCACCCGGGTGGCGGTCCTCATCCTGCTCGTCTCGTTCCTGCTCAAGCCGTGGGCGGGCGTGACGCGCGCGAGGGCGGTCGTCCAGCAGCGCCAGTACCTCATGTCGCTGGCGAACGTGCTGTCGCGCATCGGGACGCTCGTCGCCCTCGTGCTGTCCGTCTGGCTCGACGGCGGGCCCATCGCGATCGCGGCGAGCTTCGCCCTCGGGATGCTGCTCGAGGACGTCTTCGCGATGGCGGTCCTGCGCCCGCGGCTGGGCGTGGTGCCCGACCGCCGCAACGGCCGGCTGCGCGAGGTCGTCGGGGCCGCGGTGCCGCTCGGGACGATCCTCGTCGTCAACGGCATGTACTTCAAGACGGCGGCGCTGCTGCTGTCCGTCCTGTCCACGGACGAGAACGTGGCGCTCTACGGCGTGGCCTACAAGGCGTTCGAGGTCCTCTTCGCGCTGCCAGGCTTCGTGATGATCACGCTGCTGCCGGAGCTGGCGCGCCTCGACGCCGGCGAGCCGCGGTTCAACGCGATCGTCCAGAAGGCCTTCACGGCGATGATGCTCCTGGCGCTGCCGATCACCGGCATGGCGCTCTGCGGCACCGAGATGATGCACGTGCTCGGCGGCGAGGGGTACGGGAGCGCCGGCGGGCTGCTCGCGTTCATCCTGGCCTCCGTGACGCTCGCCTGCGTGCAGGGCGTGTTCGGCTACACGCTCGTGTCGCAGGGCCGCCAGGGCGTGCTGCTGAAGGTGTCGCTCACCGTGCTGGCGGTGAACGTCGTGGCGAACCTCATCCTGATCCCGACGCTCGGCCTGACGGGCGCCGGCATCGCGCTGCTGTCCAGCGAGGTCACCTCGATCACGCTGACGATGCTCGCCTACCGGGGCGTCGCCCCGCTGCCGCGGGTGCAGGTGCCGCTGCGGGCGGCGCTCGCCGTCGCGGCGATGCTCGCGGCGACGTCCGTGCGCCTGCTGTTCAGCTCGGACTTCCTCGGCCTGCTCGCGGCGGGCGCCGCCGGCCTGGCCGCCTACGGCGCCACGCTGCTCGTCCTGCACGCGGTGCCCGACGACCTGCGCCACGCGCTCGGCGGGCTGCTGCGCATCTCGCGGCCCAGGAGCACCGCGTGACGCTGTCGCTGCCCCTGCGCCGCAGGCCGCCGCGGTCCCCGGGCCGTGCGCCGCTGCTGTTCGTCGGGGCGGCGATCCTCGCCGAGCTCGTGATCGCGGCGTCGGTCGTCAGCGACCGCCTGGCGCCCATCAGCATGCTCGTCGTCGCGGCGGCGGGCTTCGCCGTGATCGTGCGCTGGCCGCTCGTGGGCATGGGGCTGCTCGTCGTGCTGACGGCGACGTTCCTGCCCAGCGACTACTGGCAGGTCCACGCCGGCGGGTTCGCGATCGGCTACCACGAGGTGACCCTCGTCGGCGTGGTCGCCGCCGCCGTCCTGTTCCCGCGCGCGCGGACCTGGGGCGGCGTGCCGGGCGGGTGTCTCGCCGCGTTCCTGGCCATCCTGGGCATCGCGACGCTCGTCGCGATCCGCTTCAACGGGCTGGCGATGGGCGACGCCATCGCGTGGGGGCGCATGTTCGCGCTGCTGCTCGTCTTCTACGCGGTCGTGCGGCTGTTCCCCGACCGCGAGTCGCTGCACCGGCTCATGACGACGGCGGTCGCCTGCGCGGCGCTGTCGGGCTTCGTCGCGCTCGTCATCGCGGCGGGCGCCGACCTCACGCCGATCCTCGGGCAGGCGGCGACGTACTACGTCAACGAGGACCTCGGCATGGGCGGCATCCCGCGCATCCGCCTGCCCGGCGTGGCGATCGGCTACCCGCTGTTCTGGTTCGCCGCGCTGCAGATCCCGCGCACGCGCGGGTTCGGACGCCTCGGCTGGACGCTGGCGGTGGTGCTCATCCTCGTGAACCTCGCCCTCAGCCTGAACCGCAACATGTGGGCCGGGCTGCTCGTCGGCCTGGCGGCGCTGCTCGTGCTCGGCGGCGTGCGGGTGCGCCGGCCCGTCGCGGTCGGCACGGCGGTGCTCGTCAGCGCGATCGCACTCGTCGGGATCGCGGGCGTCCAGCTCGACAGCGGCCCGCTGTCGGGCGTCGCCGAGCGCGGGTCGACGCTGCTGGCGCCGGACGAGACGACGCAGGAGAACTCGCTGCAGGACCGTGGCAAGGAGACCGCGCAGGCGTGGCGGACGTTCACGGAGAACCCGGTCCTCGGCATCGGGCCGGGCGCGCGCTTCGGCGTGTACTTCGACGAGCTGCAGGCCAACGGCGAGTACCGGCGCACCACCCAGCTCTTCCTGCACAACCAGTACCTGTATCTGCTGCTCATCTGCGGCGTCCCCGGCCTGGTCGCCTTCCTGTCCTTCCTGCTGTCGAGCATCGGCGGGGCGCGGCGGCTCCTGCACGACACCGACGTGTCCACGTGGGCCGTCGGCCTGGGGATGATCATGATCAGCGCGGTCGTGATGATCTCGTTCGCCGACGCCTCCAGCGCCCTCGCCATCGGCCTGCTCGCCGGGGGCATCGCCGTCGCCAGACGCGTCGACGAGTGACCGCATCGCCGCGCCCCGACCTGCGTTCCTCTCAGAGACCACTCCCGTGACCGACACCCTGCAAGAGACCTCCAGCCCCTCCCGGGCCGCCGCCACGCGGCCGCCCCGCGTCGTGCTCGCCTGCGACTGGCTGCTGAAGTACGCCGCCGGCCTGGCGCAGGGCCTGCGCGAGGCCGGCGCCGACGTGGCGCTGCTGACCCGCGACCACGGCCTGGAGTTCGGCGGCGACCCCGAGGAGATGCGCGCGGGGCTGCGGGCGCGCATCGGCGACGACGCCCCGCTCTGGCTGCTGTCCGGCCGCATCCGCGACGTCTCCGCGCTGCGCCAGCTCGCGCGCATCCGCTCGCAGATCCGCGCGTTCGGCAGCGACGTCACGCACTTCCAGCAGGCGACGATGGTCGACCCGCGCCTGTTCCTGGCTGCGGCGAAGCGCCCCGGGCGCTACGCGGTGACGCTGCACGACCCGAGCGTGCACCCCGGCGACGAGCACCCCTCGAAGATGTTCTTCGCGCTCGAGCGGATCCTGTTCACGGGCGCGGGCGTGACGTTCACCCACGGGCAGGCGCTCGTGGACGCGATCCACGAGAACAAGCCGTGGCTGCGCGGCCCCATCGAGGTCGTCCCGCACGGCACGGACATGCCCCGTCCGGTGCCGCTGCCGGAGGTGCCGACGCTGCTGTTCTTCGGGCGCATCTCGTACTACAAGGGCCTCGACGTCCTCCTGGACGCCATGCCGCGCGTGTGGGAGAGCGTGCCCTCGACGCGCCTGGTGATCGCCGGCTTCGGCCCGATCCCGCCCAGCGACGTGCTCGGCGACCCGCGCGTGCAGGTCCGCAACGAGCACGTGCCCGAGGCGGACGTGCCGGGCCTCTACACGGGCGCCACGGCGGTCGTGCTGCCATACCGGCAGGCGAGCCAGAGCGGCGTCGGCTCGCTGGCGAAGTCCTACGGCCGCGCATCGGTGGTCACCGACGAGGGCGGCCTGCCCGAGCTCGTCGCCGACGGCTCCGGGATCGTGGTGCCGAGCGAGGACGCCGGAGCGCTCGCCGACGCGCTCGTCGAGGTCCTCAGCGAGCCCGCGCGCGCCCGCGCCATGGGCGAGGCCGCGGCCGCCAGCGCCGCGTCGGAGTTCTCGTGGGCGGCGGTCGGGCGCAAGACGCTCGAGGCGTACCGCCGCCACGGGCTGCTGCCCCAGGTCTAGGGGCCGCCCAGGCCGTTGTCGAACGCGGTGCGGAACGCGCCGGTCGGCAGCCGCGCCGCGAGCGCCTCGAGGAGCGGCTCCATCGGCGTGTAGCACAGGTCGCCGCGCCCGATGAGCCTCCGGCTGGCGGTCACGATCCCGACGGCCCGCACCTCGCCGTCGCGGGCCGGCGTGTACACCGGCCCGCCGCTGTCCCCCTGCCGGGCGCGCACGTGCGCGCAGATGAGCTGCCGGGCGCCGCTGAACAGCCGCTTGTAGATGCGGCCGCAGTTGCCGCTGCCGCTGATGCGCCCGGAGAAGCAGATCGCGCGGCCGCGGCGCGGCCGGTGGCGAACACCGAGCCGAGCGGCTCCTTGGCGACCTGGCGCCCCGGCGGCGTGCTGCGCAGCCGCAGCGCCGTCTCGGTCTGCCACACCCCGGAGGCATCGAAGAACGGGTAGCGGCTGCAATGCCCGGCGGTGATGCCGGCGAGCGAGCCGTTGCGCAGGCGCACGACGCAGGCCGCCGTGCATGCGGTCCCGCGGCCGTACTGGTCGACGGACGCATCGAACGCGACGCTCTGCGCCGCGCGGTAGACCGCGAGGCTCACGCGCGGGTGCGCGCCGCGGCGCAGGTAGGCGATCCGCGCCCTGCCGTGTCGCGCCCGCACTCGTGCAGGCCGGCGCCGGAGATCCGCCGGCGCGTGACGTCGGTGACGCGCCAGCCGCCGAGCTCGAGCGCCACCAGCTCGTCCTCGGCGGGGAGCACGTCCGCCAGCAGCCGGTACAGCGTCGCGCAGTCCGTGCCGCGCGCCGCCGTCCAGAGCGCCGTGTCCGTGCCGAAGCGGCGCGGATTGCGCACGGCCGTCATGGCCAGTGCCAGCAGGCACGCCGTCACGGTCCAACGGCGCCTCACCGCCGGGGAAGCTAGCGCGCCTTGAGCAGCTCCGACTTCGGTCGCAGCCCCGAGCGCGCGCCGCGCAGGTCGCGCCGCGCCCACGCGAGCTTCTCGCCGAAGCGCTCGGGCGAGCGGCGCGCGAGCAGGCCGAGCGCCGCGACGCGCAGGCCGGCCTCCGCGGCGGTGATCGCCGAGGACGCCCACGTCCGCGCGAGGCCCTGGCGGCGCACCATCCACGCGTGGTTGGCCCGGACCCACTTGTCGACGACGCCCTCCTGGCCGCCGAACGCCACCTTGCTCGCCGCGCTCTCGTGGTGGTGGACGACAGCGCGCGGCTCGTAGCGCGTCGTCCAGCCCGCCTTGGCCAGGCGCCACCCGAGGTCGAGGTCCTCCGCGTACATCCACTGCTCGGCGTCGAAGCCGCCGACCTGGTCCCACGCCTCGCGGCGGACGATGAGGAACGCGCCGGTCGCCCACGGCACGTCCTGGGCCACGTCCGGGTCCCAGGCGCCGGGCAGGTACAGCCGGCGGCGCGCCGCGCCGCTGAACGAGGCGGCGCGCGACGCGATGAGCAGCGACGTCGTCACCGACGGGAACGGCTGCACGGACTGCTGGGTGGACCCGTCGGGGAGGATGAGCCGCGGCGCGATCGCCCCGGCCTCGGGGTGCGCGACGCCGGTCTGCAGGAGCGCGCGAACCGCCCCCGGCGTGAAGCTCAGGTCGCTGTTGGCGGGCGCGATCCACGGCGTGTCGGTCCGCTCGGCCACGACGTTGACCGCCGGGCCGTAGCCGAGGTTGTCCTGCGAGCGGATCAGCCGCGCCCAGCGGTGCTCGGCCTCGACCATGTCCGCGGAGCCGTCCGTCGAGGCGTTGTCGACGACCCACACCTCGGCGAGCCCCGCGTCCACATCCGGGCGCAGCGACCTCAAACACTCGTCGAGGAGCGCGCGGGTGTTGTAGGAAACGATGGCGATCGCGACGTCGGGCATGCGACGATTCGGAGGGCTCGGGGGACGCGCGACGCTAGCGCAGATGCCACGGACCCGGCGCCCCGAACACATGACTCCGACCGCCCCGGACCACTCACCCCTGTCCCGACGCGTGCGCGTGGCGCACCTCGGCCCCGACCCGCGCGACGGCGGCGGCATGCCCGCCGTCCTCGCCGGCCTCATGCAGTCGCCGCTCGCCGACCTGCACGAGCTGCGCGTCATCCCGACCCACCAGCGCGGCTCCGTCCGCCACCGGCTGCTCGTCTTCGCGAAGGCGCTGCGCGCGCTGACCGGCTTCTGCCTGCGCGGCGGCGACCGCGTCGTGCACCTGCACACCACGGTGCGCGGCAGCATGTACCGCAAGACGATCTGCGCGATGCTCGCCAAGGCGCTGCGCACCCCCGTCGTGCTGCAGGTGCACGTCGGCGAACCCGAGCTCGAGCGCTTCCGCGACCGCGTCGACCCGCTGTCGCTGCGCGCGTTCCGCTGGGCGTTCGCGCACGCCGACCGGGTGCTCAGCGTCGGCGCCGCCAGCGCCCGCGAGGTCGAGACGCACTACGCCGCCCGCGACGTCGAGGTGCTGCCCAACGCGGCCCCTGCGCCCGTCCCCGGCCCGGCGCCCGACCCGGCGCCGGCCGGCGAGGCGCGGCTGCTGTACATCGGCGGCTTCCACGACCCGGTCAAGGGCGGCGAGGTGCTGCTCGACGCGCTGCCCGCGATCGTCGGCCCGCACCCGGGCGTGCGCGTGACGATCGCGGGCCCCGGCGAGCCCCCCGCCCGCCTCGCGTCCGTCAACGGCAACGCGCGGTGGCTCGGCTGGCTGGACGCCGAGGCGAAGGCGCGCGCGCTGCGCGAGGCCGACATCTTCGTGCTGCCCTCCACGTCGGAGGGCCTGCCCGTCGCGCTGCTGGAGGCGATGGCGTACGGCAAGCCGATCGTCGCCACGCGCGTCGGCGGCATCCCGGACGTCCTCGACGACGGGACCGAGGGCGTGCTCGTGACCCCCGGCGACGCCGCTGCGCTCGCCGGCGCGGTCAACGCGCTCGTCGCCGACCCGGCCCGCGCGCGGGCGCTCGGGGAGGCCGCGCGCCGGCGGGTCGCGGAGTTCCGCCCGGAGGAGATCGCACGGCGCCTGGAC
>Ga0180215_1004214_pt1 | contig 12931 bp, 14 predicted proteins | sample eDN3rd37CBELigBY_FD_128871 | JGI IMG/M metagenome (GOLD analysis project Ga0180215, IMG submission 128871) | Enriched backyard soil microbial communities from Emeryville, California, USA - eDNA 3rd pass 37_C BE-Lig BY (version 2) (version 2) | ecosystem: Environmental > Terrestrial > Soil >...
TCATGCAGCTCATCCCTGCTGATTTCTTCCCCGTTTACGGTCGCAGCAGCATCATCCTCCTTTATTGTAAAAAAGATGGCTGCCGCTGCCCCGATCGTTACTACACTGCCTAAAATCCAATAGATAACTTTCTTATTCTTCATCCTGTTCTCCTCTCCTAATTCGCTTTCTGGTTGCTTGTCAGCGTGACTTCCGCCGTTTTCAATTCGCCGCCGCGGTAAAATTCGATTTTCACTTTATCGCCAATCGAAAAACCGCTGTATAAATGCTTGCGCAAATCTCCGGAATTCGTGATTTGCTTTCCGCCAATGCTGACGAGAATATCCTCTACCTGAAGTCCGGCTTTGGCAGCGGCCGAATCCGGATCAACATTCGCCACTATTGCCCCGCTAGTCACGCCGTCCGGGAGATTTCTTAAATATTGAGGCGGCACTTCTTCAAAGCTTGCCAGGCCAACACCAAGATACGGGCGGACCACTTGTCCATTTTCAATCAGCTGATCAATCAGTGTTTTCACTTCATTGCTTGGGATGGCAAATCCAAGGCCTTCCACCCCGCTATCCGCGATCTTCAGGCTGTTGATCCCGACCAGCTGGCCGGCTGTATTCATCAATGCGCCGCCGCTGTTGCCCGGGTTGATCGCTGCATCTGTCTGAATGACATTTAAGTTCCATTCCCCTGCAGACGTGCTGACTTGAATCGAGCGGTCGACCGCACTCACGATTCCCTGAGTCACTGTTCTGGATAAATCCAGGCCAAGCGGATTGCCGATCGCCAGCACCTGATCACCAGCTCTCAGCTTGGAAGAATCACCAAACGTCATGGCTTGAGCGTCTACATCCCCTTTGATTTTCAGCACCGCAATATCTGTCAGCGCATCGGTTCCAATCAATTCTGCCGTTGCCTTCTCACCATCATGCAATGTCACCTGAATCTCACTCGCATTTTCAATCACATGGTTATTGGTCACAATGTATGCCGCATCATCTGTCTTTTTAAAAATTACACCCGAACCCGTACCGCTTTCTGAAGCTTCACTCGACTGGCTGAACGGATTATTGTTTTGCTGCTGCATATTCACAACGCCGACAATCGCTTTCGATGCCTGCTCAATTGTATCGGCCAGGGAATTGGATGAAGAAGATACTGGCGTCACATCGAGATTGGATGAGCTTTCAGCTTGTCCAGTTTCATCCGGAACGCTTGCCTGCGGCGTATCCTCCTGGAAATACGGAACGGCTGTCAGCGTAAGCGCCGAACCCAGCACACCAGCCGCCACGGTTGACAGGAACCCTTTCCAGACCGGTTTTTTGGCCGCCCGATTTTCCGTTCTGCTTTCTTCGTTAAACTCTGTCATGATTAAACACTTCCTTCTTATCTATTTTGAATTTGAATAGTTTTCGTTTGCCTTACAAGTCATACTTTAAAGGCCCAATGTGTCAGGAAAATGTCAAAGGAACTTTTTTCGAAAAAAACTTGTCCCACTCTTGATAAATAGGGATTGGGCTCTACAAGACGCTTCTGAGAATTTCCGCTCCCATCAAATAAATGACGAGCCGGAATGGCAGATGCCAGGATCAGGATTTTTATCCAGATCCCCTTTCTTATTGCACAAAAAAACACATGGCGCTGAGGCTCGCACATGTGTATATAATGCTTAGATAATCGTTACTTTTTTTCCGTCAAATTTGGTTAGCGTAAAACCGTTAAAATGCTCATTAAAGGATGAGCTGTAATCCCTCAGGAGCCCAATGGCCACTGCTTCACCAAGCTTTAGCCCTTCTATGCCATCAGAGCGCCAATGAACACCTGCTGTGTCTCTGCCCAGGGAAATATTCACACCAAGCTTATTAAGCTCCCCTCCTGCTGTCAGAGGTTTGCCCGGATAAGGAAGCAGCGAGAGTCCATCCAAACTTGCTTCCACCGGATCCGGAATCACAAAAGATTCGTTGAAAAATGCTTTAAGGATCGTAACCCCTGCACCGGCTATGCACGCATGACCTGCAGGATAGGCAGGATGGGTCGGGCATCCTTCCGGATAGGCCATAGGCAGAAGATAAGAGCCATATTTGCTGAATACTTTAGAAAGGGCTTCAGATTCAAGAAGCTCTGAGTGGATCGGGTATTTAGCCGCTCCATTCATATGGTTATGAACACGCCCGCCAAATTCTTCTGGACGGAGCCTGCGGTGGACGAGAAACTTTTGGAACCAGGAAGCTTCCAGTGCCATCCTCCCTGCTTTTGTGACCATGTCCAATATATGAGCAGCCCCGAAGGTAATGAAACCTCCCTGGGTAGCCGACTTAAGATAAGGGTTGTTCCGATCGAGAGCCTCAGGCCCATAACTAAGCAAAATTAAGCAGGCCGATAACGGACATTGAAATGAAAAATCATAATGTACATACTCACCTAAGTCACGCCCGTTGCGGATATAACGGGGCACCGGATCTTTTATCGATTCTCGGGGTAATGAACCATTTTGGATGTCCAGCCATTCTTCATAAGAAGTCATATGATCAGACCCAGCCAAAGCGGTGCGGTATTTCTGGGGAATGACTGCAGAACCAAATGGAATGTCCTTCCAGAGGAACTGTGAAAGATAGGGACCTGTAAGATTACCTGGAAACTCACTGCGGAACAAGGTTTCAGGAGTGACCTTTCCGTTATCTTTCGGTCCCCGAAAATCAGAAAATCCTGATAGGTCACCAGCAGCCTCGGCAATCAGGGGATCACTTTCATAAGCCCGGAAAGGAATATCCCTGGTAAGCGCCTGCCAGTATAACTCTGCCATTTCTCCCGCCTCCAAGGCGCTGCTGAAAGCTGGAGGCTTGGACAGATTCAATTGATGGCAATCAGGACCTATTAAATCATACACATAGGAAGCCTGGGGATTTGAAAGCTTCACCTTCCCACCCATTGGGATCGATTCAAAATCTTCTGGATTTCCGGACTTTAAAGCTTCCATATACTGTTCATACGCCTCGGATACAACTTCTCCAAGAGAATTATGGGGAAGCCCCTTAGAGTAGCTGCCTATTTTCCCGGGAAGCTGTTCATCTCCATTGCATGAATGTTCTTTTTGCGGCACAAGCAGGTGAGAAGCAGCAGACATAAGACGGATGCAAAAGGCTGCCTTCAATTCGCTTCCACCCTGTTTTAGGTGCTATTAAGCAGCCCTTTTCCTTATGATAGTAAATTTTCTTTTCTTCCATATTAGCTCCTCTGTAACTTCTATTTGTTATTTCATGATGATCATTTCATTATATTCACAGGCTAGTTGTAAGCTTGGGCATCAAACTAGTAACTCCTAACCATTTTATTCGTCCTCCTCCTAACTAGCCGGAAATAAAGAGTTTGGGAATGCTATGCCGGATGAAGGAGAGAATGGGAATCTCTTTCCATAAAAAAATGCGCAGAGAAACTTTCTCTGCGCATGACATTTTTTCAATCCCAAATCGTACTATAAATATAACTAACTAAAAGTGAGGTGTGAAAATGTTTATTAGACTTTTTCATAAATCAGACCGCACAGGCAAAATCGCCATTCTATCAAGTACCATTCTTTTATTAATAGGCGGATTGACTGCGCTTTTCCTTTAGCTGAATCATGACGGTTTGTGTCGGTTTTATGCTACTAGGATGGACTCCCCCCTATTTTCAAGCTTTTCAGGATGGATTTAGGCGCCGTCCGCAAATAAGCTTCTTTTATCAAGCCTTCAACCTCAACCCACTCTAGTTCATGATCACCTAAAATCGAGGTCCAGCCATGCTGTCCAATATAGGGTGTCTTGAAAAAACGGCTGCCTTCCTGCACTAAAAATTCCTGTGTTTCTTTCGATGTTTTCATGGCAATGGACGGAATGCCCTCTTCGTTCTCTCCCAAAATAACAAAAGGCTTATCTTTTACTCTAAATGAAGTATGTCCAAATTTATCAGCCTGTTCGGCGGTTTCAGGAAAACCAATGGCAATCTCCCTTACCTTTGTCAGAATCTCTATGCTTTTTTGTGATTTTAATTGTTTATGGATCATCTTAACACTCCCTTGCCAGTTCTTTCATGATAATATTCAACACTATATTTAGAAACCCTTGTCTAAAAAAGAGAGTTTCTGGCTGTTATGACAGCTTTTTGCCAAAAAACTTTTTTCAAAACTTCATTCATTTCTCACATTCCCCTTTTAAGATATGAAAAGAAGATTAACGAAGAGGAGTTTTTGATGACATGGAAACGGTTAAAGAAACGGCTGATATACAGAAACCGCCGCAGACTAACACCTCTCTATACAGAACGGTTTGGAGATGGCACTTTTATGCGGGCATAATTTTTGCGCCATTTCTTTTTATTCTGGCGGTAACCGGAGCAATCTATTTGTTTAAGCCGCAAATCGAGGGTGTCCTCTATCAGGATTATTATGAAGTCACCCCTCAGGATGAAAAAATTTCAGCTTCACAGCAGATTGAAGAAGTGAAGAAGCAATATCCGGATGCAGCAGTGACGGTGTACCGTCCCGGGGAAAGCGCCGATCGTTCAAGTGAAGTCGGCATTGTGAATAACGATGAATCGCTTACTGTTTTTATCAATCCTTATACAGGTGAGTCCCTCGGGGCCTTAAACAGCGAGGACCGGATTATGGATAAGATAGAAGAGTTTCACGGGGAACTGATGGCCGGCACGCTGGGAGACCGGATCGTAGAGCTGGCGGCCTGCTGGGCAGTTGTGCTCATTGTAACAGGACTGTATTTATGGTTTCCGAAGAAAAGGCCTGGCATGGGCGGCGTCCTTTTTCCCCGGCTGAATAGAGGGAAAAAGACTTTCAGAAGAGATTTGCATGCAGTGCCTGCCTTCTGGGTCACTGCTGGGATGCTCTTTTTAATCATGACAGGATTGCCTTGGTCCGGATTCTGGGGCACAAACTTTCAATCGATGGCAACCAATACCGGGGAAGGATATCCCCCTAGTGTCTGGGTTGGAAGCGGACCCCAGTCAACCATCCAGACGAAAGACATTGCCGATGTTCCATGGGCTGCCGAAAATCTGGACGTGCCTGTGTCAGACCTTCAGGGATTTATTCCGCTTTCGATTGATGATGTGGTTTCTGCTGCAGAACGTGAAGGCGTCCATCCCAGCTATTCCATTTATATTCCACAGGATAAAACGGGAGTGTATACAATTTCAGCTTTCCCGCCAAAAGCGCAGGATGAAATTACGATGCATGTCGATCAATATACAGGTGCGGTTTTAACAGATTACCGCTATGACCATTACGGGTGGATCGGGAAACTAGTCGCATGGGGAATTACGCTTCATAAAGGGACACAATTTGGCTTGATTAACCAATTAATCAGTTTATTCATCTGCCTTGGCATCATCCTTGTGGTGGTAAGCGGCTATTATTTGTGGCTCAAACGCAAGCCGAAAAAAGACATGGGCGCACCAAAAACAGCTGGGTTTAACAACACAAAGGGATTCTTCCTTCTGTTAATTGCCATGGGAGTCCTCTTCCCATTAGTCGGCTTAACGATCATCGCTGTTTTGATAATTGACTTTTTCTTAATCCGGAGAATACCAGCGTTGAAGAGGTTTTTGAATGCGTAAGTTTATGATAGGGGAGTCTAATGCCGTGAAAAAATATGTCTTTATGATCCTGCTGCTGTCTTTTCTGAGTGCATGTTCACTTAATGAGAATGCAGCAGAGCTTTACAAACAGGAAACTCCGCTGAAACTGGAAATACAAACACCGGACACTTTTACAGCCGGAGAACAGGAAACAGTTAAAGCCACTCTCACACAGGACGGCAAACCGGCTGATCATACTGATTTTGTTCATTTCGAAATTTGGAAGCAGGACGGCACTGTCCACTATGGGATGGAGGAAGCAGGCAATGAGGGCGGGGGCGTCTACAGCATCAGCAAGGATTTTGACAAGGATGGCCTTTACTTTGTAAAAGTGCACGCCCAGCAAGGCGGCAGCCTGATCATGCCGCAAAAGCAGTTTATTGTGGGAGAGCTGTCGAAAAGCGACGTGGAATTCCTGCAAAAAGGAACAGGCAAGCAGGAAGCGGGGCAGGGTCATCATCATTAATTTAGAACAAAAAGGATAGAGTTTGTCAGGAGAGGTTACCTGCTATCTATCCTTTTTCTTCTCTCCTGCTTCTTTTTATTTCCCTGAATTTCATCTTCAGCCAGGATTTCTTGTTCTTCGTGAAACTCCACTTCAGATTGACCTGTAATTTCATCAAATGGGGTATAGAAAGGCTGAACACTTTTCTTTTTTACAAACACTTTATAAAACCCTATAAGCACTAGTATGACTATGGCTGCTGGGAAACCGGCTGCCATTAAATCAATCAGGTTCATTTGCCCTCCCCTTTTCATATGGATATCTGGTATATGTTTATAGGTTTCGTTTGCAGCTAACCTGCCCTGTTAACTTCAATAAAGAAGGCGTTTATTCCTGCTTGAGCTCGAAGCACTAATGACTGCTGCTCTCCAACAATTATGGCCACCACTGATAAATAAAGAAAAGGGACTTCAGCAGTCCCTTTTCAAATATTTTCTTAATATAAGCGCTCAATCCTGAAGACATCCTCAATCTACAACCGGAAACCACCCCGGAGTGTTTACAATTGCCTGCCAGAGCGGATCAGGGATGACCAGCTTTTCCTGATCCTTCTTGGATAAAGTGGTGGCAATTTCAGACTCTTTTCCTTCCTGCACCTTCTGCACCCAATCCGGCTCCATAATCAGTTCCCGGCCAAGGGCGACCATGGCCACTCCCGTTTCCAGTGCTTTTACAGCTTCATCAGGAGTATGGATGGACCCTACTCCGATAAGCGGCAGGCGGTTATTCATTTTTTCTAACAGATGCTGAATTCTTGGCTTAGCATCATCAGCCCCGCGTCTCGGTTTGGACCAGAAGTCCATCAGGGAGACATGAAGATAGTCCAGCCCTTTATCTGACAGTACATCGACCAATTGAAGAGTATCTTCCATGGTGATTCCTGGCTCAGTAGGCTCTTCCGGTGAAAAACGGTACCCCACAATGAATGGCTCTTTCGCATGTTCTTTTACCGCTTCTTGGACTGCGTCCACCACAGCAAGAGGGAACGTCATGCGCTTTTCAAGGCTTCCTCCGAATCGGTCCTCACGGCGATTTGAATGCGGAGAAAAGAACTGCTGAATTAAATAGCCATTGGCTCCATGGATTTCAACGCCATCATAGCCTGCCTGGATGGCCCGGCGGGTTGTTTCGCCGAAAGCGGCAATGATGTCCTCCACTTCCTTTTCCGTCAGTGCTCTTGGAGTGTTCCCGCTTCCTTCAGATGCAACCGCACTGGCACTGACTGTTTCGCCATTTGGAACGAGCTCTGGAGGGCATTCCCTTCCGCCATGAAAGATCTGGAGTATTGCTTTGGCACCCTGCTCTTTAATGCTGGCTGCCAGCCTCGAAAGACTTGGAATCATCCCATCGTGATCGCCGCCAAATTCACCATGGAATCCTTTTCCGTTTGCTGTCACATTTGTACAAGCCGTAATCACCATTCCTACCCCTTTGGAGCGGTGTACGTAATAATCAATCTCGGCATCTGACACGGTTCCATCCGCATGGGATGAGAAATTGGTCATTGGAGCCAGAACCACTCTGTTTTTTAACTCCACATTATTCTTTATCTTAAGAGATTCTAATAGCGGTTTATAGCTTGGATTCACAAAAAAACACTCCTTTTTATAACCTTTCAAACCTAGTTTGTTATTTATTTCTTCTGTTTACGCATAGTAAACTGCGCAAATTGAGAATTACCCTGCAAGAAGGCAGCGAAAGATTACTGTAATGTTATATGTTACAGTTTAAGAAGTCAATTATTTGAATCGGAAGCTCTCTCCGCCTGGGACAAAGGGACAAATTTGTCCCTCCGCTCCAAATAATATCCGTTAACCTGTCTCCTTGTCCCAGTATGATATTTTTTCGATAACTACATCCAGCTGGCCGCTTGGGATAATCAGGGATGTTTGTTCACCCATATTTTTTAACAGAAGCTGCCTGCCAACCGGGGATAAGAATGAAATGCAGCCATTATCAGGGTCAGACTGATCGGGCAGACAGATATGATAATCCTCCCGGTCATCCTCCCCGTCGAATAACACAGTTACCTTTGTTCCAATCAATACTTTTCGCAAAGGGGGTTCTGCTGGAGCTTGATTACAAAGTGTAATGTATTTCTCCACTTCACTTACATAATTACTAAGGAAGTCCTTTTTCCTCTCCTTGAGCGGAGTGGAAGATAAATAAAGGCTATTCAGATCCTGATAGTTATCATCAATAAACGTCAGCTGCTTAATAAAGTACTCTTTTTCAGTGAGGGCGGGGATACTATGGTTCATAGTAGATAACCCCCCTGCTGGGATCAAACACCTTGCAAAACTTCATTTCTACTGTCATTTCCATGCACCATCCTTCTTTTGAATATATAAAAAGCAGACCTTTCCCGTTTATAAAGAAAGGTCTACTATATATTTACAACATAGCATATATGTACCTGAAAAGCCAGCTAACTTGTGGGTCATTGGCAGGCTTTCGGAGGATTTTATTGTCGAATTGAACATTTGTACATCCGCCAAAAAAACCACTCCTTCTCCCGAATAATTCTCTTTTTGTATCATTTTTCCTTTTTATCTAAGCCGCCTTAGGCAAAAAAAGCCCTCCTGCTTTTGCAGGAACGCTTTTTTGCACATGCCAGAATTTATGTGTCGGGTTCGGACTCCTTTACTCGGATTTGTCCTTCTTGTGTCCGAAGGTCCACTAACTTCAGACTCATCCATTTGGTTTTCCATCTATCTTGTCCGAAGGTCCGCCAACTTCGGACTCTTCCCCTAGGATTTCTACCTAATCCGTCCGAAGGAAAACCCGCTTCGGACTCCTCCAACCGGATTCCCTCCGGTCTTGTCCGAACAGTAAAAAGAGGGACAGATTTCCGGTCCCTCTTATCAAATATCGCTCCAGCTACACTTCTCCTCATCCCACTTGAATAGTTTCACAATTATTAAGCAATCTAAACTGTGTATGGGAGGTGAAGATATTGTCACATCAGAACGGCAAGTCAGAGAAGCAAGCAGCGAAACCCTCAGTTGAAAATCGTCAAGGTTCAGGTTCAGAATACGAAAGAGAGCGTGCTGGGAAAGTAGAAGGGTACGGTCAGCCATACCCGGATAATGGTGCTAAAAGTTAATGATAGGCTAAGAGTGAATTAGACGTTAATTCACTCTTTTTGCTTTAAGCATGCAAGCCTCCCAATCATTACGCCTGGTACAGTCGATAACAGAATCGAAATCTTATTAATGGATTAAAGCTGCTCTCAAATCACTAATGCCATGTTCCAAATAGCCCTTAAGGCAAGTCAGCATGTAGATCCAGCCTTCTTTTTGCCCCAGCATTTTGCTTACGGCTTCAGGGTCATTTTCGTCAAGACCGGATTCGTTCACCTCAATGATGGTACTCAAATGATTCGTCTCATTCAGTGTAATGGCAACAACTGTTTCTTCATTCGTTTCTACGCCCCATGAAAACACGATTTTCTTATTTTCCTCAAAATCTAATACATTTAAAATGCCTTCTGCGCCATATTCATCATATTTCACAGTAATGGACTTGCCTTGTGCCCATCTTTCGGAACTCGATGAGAACCAGAAATGACCGATTTTAACTGGGTCAACGATGGCATCAAACACCTCGCTGGCTGGCTTATTTATTTTTAATTTCGCAGTTATTTGAGTATCCACAATAAATCAACTCACTTTCAGGTAATTAATATTCTTTTATTATATCCTGAACTCTTTTATTTTTGTGGAATGAGTATGTTAATTAGCTGCTATACTGCTTTCACCACTTTGGATGCCTTCTCTGCAGGCTTTTTCCAGAGCAGGGTCAGCCCAATCCCCAATGCCATTATGACCGTCGCAAAATAGTATGGGTAGTTAATATCGATATCAAACAGCATCCCTCCTATAATAGGTCCGCTGATATTCGCCAGACTTGTAAACATCGAGTTCATGCCGCCCACGAAGCCTTGTTCATTGCCGGCGATATTGGAAAGATAGGAAGTGACAGCCGGACGGAATAAGTCGAATCCTACAAACACAATGAATGTTACAAGTAAAATCGCGAAGTAGGAATGAACTACAGTCATTAAAAACACAAGCAGTCCGGATAGTATTAGGCTGTAGCGGATCAGTTTGATTTCTCCCCAAATACGGGTCAGGCGGTCAAACAGCAGAATTTGCGATACAGCTCCGAAAATGGCTCCGCCTGTAATCACAATGGCGATATCTGATGGTTTGAAAGCAAACTTGTGATCCACAAATAAGCTAAAGAATGACTCAAACGCAGCCAGCCCAAATGAGGCAATGAAAATCAGAATAAAGGCCAGGAAATATTTTGGCTCCATTACGCGTCTGAAGCCGCTTCTGCCCTCTGCAGCCCCTTCTTGATTTTCTTCTTCACTTCGTTCAGGCTCAGATAATAAAATCATCGAAAGCACAGCTGCCAGTGCACCCATTGCTCCTGCAAAGAAGAATGGCACACGCGTTCCAAATTCCGCTAAAAATCCGCCGATGCCGGGACCGATAATAAATCCCGTACTAATGGCCGCTGACATATACCCGAGTGCCTTTGGACGGGTATCCGTCGTCGTGATATCCGCGATAAAGGCAGTCACGGCCGGCATAATAAAGGCCGCACTAATTCCGCCCAAGATCCGGGAAACGAATAGCACCTCGATCTCTTGGCCGATCCCGAATAAAAACTCCGATAAACCGAAAATAAATAGGCCCGTGACAATCATGATTTTCCTGCCCCATTTATCGGCTGCTCTCCCTGCAAACGGGGAAACAATAAGCTGAGCCAATGCAAATGCGGCTGTTAAATACCCGATCGTTGTGCCCGTTATGCCCAATTCATTCATCAATGTAGGCAGAACAGGAATGACCAGGCCAATTCCCAGAAAGGCTATAAATAAATTCGTCAATAATAAACCTAAAGTGATTTTTTGTGTCTTCATCTATATCATGCTCCTTACAAAACAGTCAAACTTGATTTATTTATACGTTTTATCCTAGTGTATATAGTAACTATATAGTCAAGGGCGGTGATGTAAAAAATGAGTAAAAAAGATGGCAAATATTTAACGACTGGCGAATTCGCAAAGCTTTGCAAGGTTAACAAGCAGACAATCTTTTATTACGATCAAATCGGGATTTTGTCCCCTGTAAAGAAAAGTGAAAAAGGCTATCGCTATTATTCCATTCATCAATTAGAGTTATTTTTTGTGATTGATTTATTAAAGGATCTTGGCATGTCGCTTAACGATATTCAGCAGTATATGCAAAACAAATCGCCCGAAAGCTTTTTATCCATCATGTACCGGAAAAAAGAAGAGATTATAAAAAAACGGCAGGAGATCGAAATGAAGGAGAAAATGATCGAGGCCAAAATCGGATTAATGGAAGAAGCTTCCAAGCTTGATTTTAATCGAATTGCGCTTCAGCCATTGCCGGAAGCAACCCTCTATCTAAGCAGGAACATCCAAAATATATCTGATGAAGAATTTGGGGAGGTCATCTCGGATTTCATTAATGAATTGCAGATCTCACAGCTTGATTCAGGGTATCCGATTGGAACTATAACGAAGCGGGAACAGGTGCTGAAAGGGGAATTCTCCAATTACAGTTACTTGTATATCGAGCAGCCAAATCCAAAGGAAGGACATCCGTATTTTCGGGCTGTAAAAGGTGATTTTCTCATCGGCTATCATGTTGGGAGCGAAAAAACCATCAGCCATACATATAAGCGGTTTTTCTCAGAGATGGAGCGGCTGCATTTAACCTTAGGGGAGCATGTTTTTGAAGAGTACATTTATGATACCGTTGTACAGAATAATAAGGAGCAGTTTGTCACTAAAATTATGATGCAGGTTATCAGGGGATAGGATTTCCGTCCATCTTTATCAAAGGTGTTAGGAAAATTCACAATAATATGATACACTTTGTTTACCATTTGATTTACTGTGTACATGTGCCCTGCTCATTCGTGAGCGGGGTTCCTTATTATAAAAGCGTAACGCCTTGTCCACCAGCTGGAGCTAGACAGTTATCAACGTTCAAAATTAATACTTCCTTATTTTCACACACAAAAAAACAGGCCCATAAAGAGCCTGCCCTGAGTTTTGGTTTTAATTAAGCTTTACGCACGTTAGCTGCTTGAGCTCCACGCTGACCTTGCTCAACATCGAAAGTCACTTCTTGACCTTCTTCTAAAGATTTATAACCTTCGCCTTGGATAGCTGAGAAATGAACGAATACGTCTTCTCCACCTTCGCGTTCGATGAATCCGAAGCCTTTTTCACTGTTAAACCATTTTACTTTACCATTTTCCATTTTTGTTGCCTCCTTGTGCGTATAAACACACATTGTGTTACTATCCTTGCTCTCAGTGATCATCAAGACGTAAAGTTTTACTCAAACTATCCTTTACACCGAACAAAAATAATTCTTATTTAGTTTAACACTTTTCTGAATTATATGCAAGAAAACACAAAAAGGAAAACATTATTTCTCCATGCGGGCATGCAAAAACTTCGAAATTAACCATAAAAAAGACTGCTATTTCATAGCAGTCATGGATAGTGCCTTAAGAAGTAATAGAATATCCTGATGAATGCTGTTGCGTACTTGATCATCGCTACAGTTCTCAAAATCAGCCTGTAAACGTCCAAGTTCTCTAATGAATAGTAAGTTTTCTTCCTTACTAAGCATAGTGTATTCGCTCCTTTTTACATAGGGAAAAACACTATGTCGTTTCAGGGTAACACTATTGCATTTGATTTACAATCAATCAACAGGGCTCTTAATAAGCAGAGTTTCTCCTTTCGCTGGTGAA
>Ga0180215_1004215_pt1 | contig 12930 bp, 9 predicted proteins | sample eDN3rd37CBELigBY_FD_128871 | JGI IMG/M metagenome (GOLD analysis project Ga0180215, IMG submission 128871) | Enriched backyard soil microbial communities from Emeryville, California, USA - eDNA 3rd pass 37_C BE-Lig BY (version 2) (version 2) | ecosystem: Environmental > Terrestrial > Soil >...
AAGTGCCAAAATAACCCCTGTAAGAATTCCAGGTAATGAAGTTGGTAAAACTACATTTTTTATCGTTTGCCATTTAGTAGCTCCCATTCCATAAGATGCTTCTCTCAAATAACTCGGTACTGCACGGATTGCTTCTTGACTAGCAACTACTACGATTGGAAGTACCAGTAACGACATTGTAAGCCCACCAGCTAACACGATATTGCCTAATCCAAAACCGCGAACAAAAATGGTAAGACCTAATATACCAAATACAATTGACGGAACACCTGCAAGATTTGAGATATTTGTTTGAATAAACCGTTGTAGACGTCCTTTTTTTGCATATTCTTCGAGATAAATAGCTGTACCAACACCCAGGAAAAGTGTTATAGGTGCAACAACAAGCATTAACCACAGAGTCCCTAGGAGGGCACCCATAATTCCAGCGTTCTCAGCAACAGTCGAAAGCTTACTAGTTAGAAATTGCAGATCAATCCAGCCAAGACTTTGAGATATGACTCGGTAAAAAAGAATAACGAGAACAACTAAACCAAACAAAGTTGATAAAAAGAAAAGTGATTTTGCTATATTGTTTGTAAAAAGTCGAGAATTAAGTTTCTTTTGAACCTGTGCTTCATTTACATATTTCATTTTAATATTCCTCCTTAAACTTGCGAGAAATATATTGTGCAAGTAAGTTCATTACTAATGTGAACACGAATAGTGTAATAGCTACAGCGTATAAACTATAATATAAGGTTGAGCCCGCAGGTGCATCTCCACTGTTTACTTCAACAATATAAGAGGTCATTGTTTGCATTGATTGGGTAACATCAAAAGTAAAGTTCTTGGAACTTCCACTAGCAAGTGTAACAATCATGGTTTCGCCAATTGCTCTAGATATACCAAGAACGAATGATGCAATAATTCCAGACATTGCTGCAGGAATAACAACCTTCCACGTTACTTCAAGCTTTGTTGAGCCTAGACCAAGCGCACCTTCTCTAATAGAATTGGGTACAGAGCTCATTGCATCCTCTGAAAGCGATGCGACCATAGGAATGATCATAATTCCCATTACGATGCCCGGACTGAGGATATTGGTCGGTTCAAGACCAGGAATAATAGATTGTAATAGAGGTGTTACGAACGTTAAAGCAAAGAAACCATATACAATGGTCGGAATCCCCGCAAGAATTTCAAGAATCGGTTTTAAAATTTTCCTTACTCGTTCGGATGCATATTCACTTAAATAAATTGCTGACATCATTCCGACAGGTATTGCGACAAGCATTGCTATAGTCGATGAAATAATCGTTCCTGTTAGTAGAGGTAATACCCCAAATTCGGCATTATCGCCAAGGGGTTTTAATACGGTACCTGTAAAGAAGTCAAGAATTGGTACGCGTTTAAAAAACTCAAATGTTTCAAAAAGAAGTGTAAGTACAATACCAACTGTTGTTAAAATCGAGATAATCGCAATGAAGAGCAAGCCTTTTGGAATGACTTTCTCTATAATAGTGTTTAAGCTTTTTGCTCTTTTATTTTTGGCAATCATCTCACGCACATTCACTTTAGAACCTTCCTTCATGATAAGCTCCCTTCGATCCATTTCATCATTATTAAAGACCAAATTTTTTTCTATCTATAATTAGGTAGAAGATGAGAAGCAAAGATTGCTCTCACCTTCAGAACTTTTCTTATTTTAAACCTTCTAATTCTGTAACGACTGCATTTAATTCTTCTTCTGGAAGTGGAGCAAATCCAGTTTCCGAAGCTACTTCAGCAGCATTTTCCATTGTATAAATTGCATAGTCTAATACTTGTGCCTTTTCTTTCGCCATATTGACATTTAGATAAGTAAATACGGGTCTTGTGAATGGAGCATATTCGCCATCTTCACTGATTGTATCTAGGTTAGGTTCAACAGGACCGTTACCAAAATCAATTTTTACAATTTTAACTTTGTCTTTATTATTGACTGCATAACCGTATCCGAAGAATGCAATGGCATTTTTATCTTTAGAAACTAAGTCTACTAACGTAGAGTATTCTTGTTGAAGATTTGCTTCAGCTACTAAGTCTTGCTCGTCTAAAATGTTTTCCCAGAAAAATTCATACGTACCGTGGTTTTCGTTAGGACCGTACGTTTTGATCGGCTCATTTGGAAAATCTGAACGTACATCTGACCAATTCTTCTTACCAGCACTTGCTAAGAAAATATCAATTACTTCTTGTTGAGTTAATTCTTCAGCCCAATCGTTATCAGGATGTACAACAAATGTTAAACCATCAAGAGCGACCTTTAATTCTTTTACTTCAATTCCTAAATCTTCGGCAGTTGCTGCTTCCTCGTCTTTAATTTGACGAGATGCATCGTTGAAATCTGTTCCGCCTTCTTCAACTAAAAACTTTTTAAAACCAGCGCTTGTTCCAGCGCGACTTACTTCAACCGACACATTTTCTTGCTCATTCGTCATATAATTTTCTGCCATCTTTGACATGAAAGGATAAACTGTTCCAGATCCATCAATTACAACACTGCCCTCTAATTCAGCACTTGCGCTTTCGTTTTTGTTTTCCGTTTCACTATTTCCAGTACTGCTTTCGTTACCACATGCAGCTAATACTAGCATTGTGATTGTAATCATTGCTAAACCTAAAAACTTCAAGCGTTTCATTCCTTAATTCCCCCTAAGAGTAAGTTTGTTTTGCTTTGTCTTACAAACTTAGAATAATCGTACTCTATTAATCTCGTGTGAATTGAATGTAAAGGTTATGTAAATTTGGGGGGAATGATGAAATCCCCCTATTATTGTCCGAGTTTGCATTTACGACTCATAGAAAAAAGCCTAACGATATTGTTAGGCTTTCTTCATTCTTATTCATTTCCCTGTGCATCATCTTCATCAGTAGATGTTTCTTCGTCTGCTGTAGAATCTGTTCCCTCGGAATTTTTTTGTTGAGACTCTGTAGCTCGCTTTTCTTTCAGTTCAAAGTATTTATCTAAAATGGCTTCTCCAACTTTAAGGTTCATATTATGTGATGTATTTCCATAATATGCGTAAGGTAATACTACAGCAAATGCTACCTCAGGGTTATTAAATGGAGCATATCCGACAAGTGTACTATTTACTGCTTCTACACCTTTAATGAACGATTGAGCTGAACCGGTTTTACCAGCAGCGTCATAAGGTTTACCTGAAAATGCGCTTCGAGCTGTTCCACTTGATCCTTGAAAAACTAATTTAAATCCTTGTTGAACTCTTTCAATATATTTCATGTCTATGTCAACCTTGTTCATGACAGTTGGTTCGAAAGGTTCTTGTATTGGACCTAATTCATTATCTTCCATGGTTGGTTGATGAATTTGTCTAACGATCTTTGGTTGCATTCTATAACCGTCGTTTGCAATCGTAGACACATATTGCGCTAATTGCAACGTTGTATAAGTGTCATATTGTCCAATTCCTAAGTCCATTAATAGACCAGGAGTAAGATCTGGCCCGGGATACCCAGTTGCTTCACCAGGTAAGTCAATTCCTGTTTTCACTCCCAAACCAAACTGACTAAAATAATTTCTTACAGTACGGAATGCATCGGTATCAATAGAAATGGGTTGGCCATACACATAATTTCCACCCGCTAATTCAAGAAATAACTTAAACATATATACGTTAGATGACAATTCTAGTGCTTTTAAATCATTAGTAGGCCCTAAATTCTTCCATGATGCTTTAAGTGATCCTTCTTTACCAATTTTCATTGGGGAATCATAATACATAGAACCGATATCTATGACACCTGTATCATAGCCTGTTAACATAGTAGCTCCCTTAACAGCTGATCCCATTTCATAAGCTGCATTCATTGTACCTAGGGCATAGTCCTGAAATCCCATTTTGCCATCTTTTCCTCTTGTATAGACCTTTCCAGCCATACTTAGAATTTCACCGGTTTTTGGATTCATCATGACTACAAATGCGCGGTCTAGATATTGTGTACCCTTCATTTGTTTGTGAACCAACATTTGTTCTTCGATAATTTGTTCAACTGCTTGTTGAAGCTCCATATCGATTGTTAAAACAAGATCACTACCTCTTTGCCCTTCTGAAATCATGATTGTTTCCTGTACGGCATTACCCTTAATAATATTTTCAACTTTTGCCTTTTGACCATGTAATACAGATTCATATTGTGCTTCTAAATAGCTTAAACCAACACGATCATTCCGGTTATACCCTCGAGCTAAGTAATAATCAAGCTTATCTCCTGGTAGCCCTTCATCTGTATCAGAAATTCGGCCAAGAATGGATTTTAATGTGTTATCAAATTTATAATCACGAATCCAGTCAGTTGTAGTGTTGACACCTGGCAAATGCTCGAGATTTTCACTGACTACAGCATATTCTTCTGGTGTTACATTTTCATTCTTTACGATCTGTGGGACTAGTGCATAGCCCTTAGTCATTTCACGGAAAATTGCTGCAACCTCTAGCTCTGCTCCTGTGATCTGTTTAAGATCTTCTTCCGTGATTCGTTCGATTTGGAGCTTATAGATGTCTTTACTGGATAATTCTAACTCGCCAGCTTCCACTTTGGTCATTTCTTCTTCGACCAATGCATTTGCTTCATCTGGGTTTTTAAGCATCCAAAAATCTTTCAAATCACGTTCTGTTACTTTATCCGTCTTCATGTCAATAAACGTTGCAAGGGTCTCTGCCACTTCTAATACTTCTTCTTGCTTAGTCCCTCGTGCACGTGTATATGTGATTGCATTTAACGCCTTATTATCCACGATGACATTTCCATTTTTGTCGTAAATCTTACCTCGTGGAACAGGAAGATTTACAATTTCATTTTCTGTTTTTTCTACTTCCTTTTGAAATTTCTCACCATGTACTATCTGCACAACCCCAAGTCGTAGGATTAAGGCTGAAAATAGCAAAAAGACAGCAAAAAATAACATATTTAAACGAAATGGAACATGTGACTTTTTCTTTTTGATCATAAACATCAACTACCTTTATTTATTTGCTTATTTCTAATTTTATCTTTACGTACTATTCTTATGAATAAAAAAGACACCTAACCCAGGCTAGGTGCCTTTATCTTCTATTGTAAAAGAAACTCAAGTTTTTTTCCATGATTAAATATATTAAATCAAATACACCTTGGTGTATTGGCTGCCCAGATTTTCCGAGCTAGCTCGAAACCTCCTCTGAAAATCTGAGGCATCCGCCGGAGGCACTTAACTTTATTCAGCACCTGCTGAATAAAGTTAAGCAGTTGATCCGCCTTCACCTTCTATTAACTTGCGATTCGCACCAGATTTTGATTGGACGGGACCAGCAGCGTCAGGTGTTTTGATACGTCGGATTGGAATATAAAGAAGTATATGTCCCGCCCCGACAATTGCTAGAAGCATTGGAATGCTTTGTTTTTCGTCGAAGAAAGTAACTGCAATTAAGAAAAGAATAATCGAAAGTATTCTTCCACAGTTTAAAAAGATTTCTCTCACTACCACATATTCTATTCTCATCTCTTTCGCGTTCCACCCCTTACCAATCACATCATAGGTTAAGGAATTATAGGGAACGAGTAAGATGGGATAAGCAATTCCAATAATAACTCCATATATAATCAACCTTGCATAGGTTACATCAAAAAGAATCGCAAATATTGCAAGATATATCATTAATCCACCAAGAAGTATGGCCTTTTTGCGCATTTTCTTTTTGATTAACCTCGTTGCGAGGAAGTAAAACAAAAACGATACACCTGAATTTATTAATCCAAATTTCCCCAAAGCCAACTCACTGCCTGTTGCGACAAAAACAAACACTGAAATGACAAATACAAATGTACCCTCACGGATTCCTTGGAAAAAGTGGGCATGAAGAATGTTCTTCCAGTTTGAATTATTTTTCCGTTCAGCTAGAATTCGCCTAAATACAAAATCTCCTTCGGCACTTCGCCTTTTTAAGAAGAAGCTAAGCACAACAGCACCAGTAAATAAACCTAAGGAAATTCCAAAAATAACTGTGTAACCAGTAAAACTTTTCATTAAAGATATGATGATTCCCGCTGCAATGGGACCGATCATTCCTGCAAATGAGCCAAGTAACCCTAAAAATCCGTTGAAAAAGTCACGCGTCTCAGGCTCTGTAATTTCAAAGGTTAAAACATTAAAGGCCAACCAGTAAAAGCCATAACCTATTCCAAGTAGTGCCCCTAATATTAACAAATACTGTGAGGCATTTTCACCAATCCAGAGAACGGTGATATAAAAAATGGCTAAGAATGAAACTCCAAGCCTTAGCACGATTACTCTATCTATTTTCTTAGCCCATCTGCCTGCTAGGATAAAGGTTAATGGTTGTAAAACAACGACTGCTAAATTATATAACCCTAAATCCTTAAAATCTCCTGACTGCTTCCATAAGTACACATTTACAAAGGTGTTCGATAAAGCAATACTTAATGCATACAACCCACCAATCACTAGTAACAAAATTAAGTCCCTGTGTATGGGTACATCACCTAATACCTTTTTAAAACCAAACATTTGCTGACTCCCCTTTTTTATCTACATCATTATTGTGTGATAAAAAAAAGGAGATATACAAAGAAATGCAGGAGGTTCCTTAGCTTTGAAAAAATAAAAAGCCAGTGGACGGATCCACTAGCTCTACTCTAAATTACTTTGCAGAATTGTAACGGTTTGCTACTTCTTCCCAATTAACTACATTAAAAAATGCAGAAATATAATCAGGACGACGGTTTTGATAGTTTAGGTAGTATGCATGCTCCCAAACATCAAGACCAAGAATTGGAGTTTTACCTTCCATTAATGGAGAATCTTGGTTTGGAGTGCTTGTAACTTCAAGCTCACCATTGTTAACAACTAACCAAGCCCAACCAGAACCAAAACGAGTTGTAGCTGCTTTAGTAAACTGATCTTTGAATGCTTCAAAGCCACCAAATTTGCTATTGATTGCTTCTGCTAATTCGCCAGTTGGCTCTCCGCCACCATTTGGAGAAAGAATAGTCCAGAACAGGCTATGGTTTGCATGTCCACCACCATTGTTTCTTACTGCTGTACGAATATCTTCAGGAACAGCGTCAAGATTAGAAACTAATTCTTCTACTGATTTGCCTTCAAGATCAGCCTTACCAGCGATTGCATTGTTTACGTTTGTAATGTAAGTATTATGGTGCTTAGTGTGGTGAATATTCATTGTTTCTTTGTCAATGTGTGGTTCTAAAGCATCATAAGCATAAGGTAATTGCGGTAATTCGTATGCCATTGTTTATTCCTCCTTAAATATGTATGTAAAAATTGAACCTTGAAAACGATTTCGTCTTCATTAGTCCTCACTTGTAAGATTACCAAAATAAGTATAACCTTTCAAATGAAAAGCACTATTAATTCATAATTTTTCATGGGTAAACAATAGTACCAGATTTAAAGTTCCCTTGATATAGAAGGATTATTCATCATAATACAACAATTAAAAAATAGATTATCATAATAGCTTGAATGATTCCTTTTGCCAGAACCCCACTAAGAAACCCAATAAGTGACCCTACACCGCTTTTAAGTGCATCTTTTACATTCTTTTTATGCACTAGCAGTTCTGCTAAAAATGCACCAAGGAATGGACCAATAATAATCCCAAAGATAGGAATTATAAATGGGCCAACGAGAAGTCCAATTGTACTTCCCCAAACAGCCGCCTTACTTCCACCATATTTTTTTACCCCAACTAAATTAGTTGCATAATCAGCACCTAATAATAGAAGAAAAAATAATGCTTCAACCACCCAGAACCAAATCGAAAAAGAAGCAAATCCCTGAAAGAAGCCATAAACTAAAAAGCCACCCGCAATGAAAAGCACACTCGGAATAATCGGATAGACAAGCCCGACAAATGCAATTACAAACAATAATATAATAATTATCCACATAAGAAGTACCATATTTTTTCATCCTCCTTTAAAAAAATACAAGGCATTGTACGCCTTGTATTTAATGTAAGAATATTAAAGTTGTCTTTCACCTAGAACTGCTTCCGCAATATTAACCGCATGGTCGCCGATACGCTCAAGATTACTAATAATGTCAACAAATACGATACCAGCTTGTCCTGAACATTTACCTTCATTTAAACGCAGTATATGCTTTTTACGTAATGAACGCTCCATTGTATCAATCTTTTCTTCTTGTTTTACCACATCAATCGCCAATGTACGATCATTCTTTTGAAGACTTTGAACGGCTTCATTCACTGTATATATTGTTAATTTAAACATTTCATTTAAATCTTCCATTGCATCTTCTGTTAACTTCACTTTATTCGAAATCTGATAGTCAACTAACTCCACCACATTCTCAAAATGGTCACCGATTCTTTCGATATCACGAATCGTATTAACAAGAACAGAGTGTAAGGCTGATTCCTGTGCTGAGAGTGATCTCGATGAAACTTTGATTAAATAATCAGTAATTTTTTTATCTAAATTATTTATTGCGTCCTCAATTTGCATAGCTGTATCTGAATATTTTTGTGATTTCTCATTTAAATAGGTATTTGATTCTTCCAGGCCCTTAACCGCAAATTCACCCATTCGAACAACCTCTTCTCTTGCTTGCCCTAATGCAATTGCAGGAGATTGTTCAATAAAAACAGGGTCAAGATGTTTTGGCTTGTATTCCATCAGCGAATCCTCGCCCGGAATTAACTTTGTAACAATAAATGCTAAAACAGCAATAAATGGAAATTGAATAATAGTATTTGTCACATTGAAGCTACCATGTGCAAACGCTATGGTCATTTCTGGATTTAAATTTAACGTAGTTTGTAAATAGCCAATAAATTTTGTGAAAGGCGCAAGCAAAATCAGAAAAATAATGGTTCCAATAATATTAAAAATTACATGTGTCAATGCAGCTCGTTTCGCAGCAACTGATGCCCCGATAGAAGCCAAAACAGCTGTAATTGTCGTTCCAATATTATCACCAAACAGTACAGGGATAGCTGCTTTAAGATCTAAAAGGCCTTCTCCAAATAATCCCTGTAAAATCCCAATCGTTGCACTTGAACTTTGTACAATAACCGTAAATACGGTACCAATGACAACTCCTAGTATTGGACTAGAACTCATATTAACCGTTAAATCATGAAAGGTTTCAAGGGATCTAAGAGGCTTCATTCCATCTCCCATTAATTCTAAACCTAAGAACAGTGCACCAAACCCAAACACGATTTGTCCAAAATTGTGTATTCTTTTATTTTTGAAGAAAAACAATAGTATTGCACCTAACGCGATAATCGGGAGTGCGTAATCAGAAATTTTTATACCAATGATAAATGCAGTAATCGTTGTACCGATATTAGCTCCCATTATTACACCAATTGCCTGTCTTAATGTCATAAAACCGGCACTTACAAGTCCTACCACAATAACTGTTGTTCCCGAACTACTTTGGATTAAACATGTTACAAAAATACCAGCGAGAACTCCCATGAATGGATTGGTAGTAAACTTATCTAAAATATCTCTGAGTTTATCACCAGCGGATTTCTGCAGTCCATCCCCCATGTACTTGATACCAAATAAGAAAATACCAAGGCCGCCTATAAACTGAAATATCATACTTTGTACGTCTAATTCCACAATGCCAACTCCTAAAAAAATAATCGAATTTTGTAGTAAAGCCATAAAAATAGTACCGTAGTCAATTTTTAAAGTAAAGGATTATTAAGTAAATTTACAATACTGTAACATTAGGCTATTTTTCACTTCTCTTGTAAATCTATTTTTCACTTGATATGCAGATTTATGTATTCCTATACTTTTCCTATTAAATTTCTCTTCTAACTCTATTATTTTTTGGAATATAGTAGTCAGCGAAGCATATTCTGTATTAAGTAGACCTAGCGGAGGTTTTGATATGAAACGTTTATTTGCATTCCTAGCAATCGTATTTATTGTATATATTATTTATTACGACATAAGAATTGGGACGCTACCAACAGCAACAGCAAAAGAAGAAAAGATAGAGACAACCGAAGTCATTGCTCAGACATCAAACGATCCATTTATAGAAGTTAAAGTAAAAGCAGGTGACACATTACTTTCCATCGTCGAGAGGGTAAATGAGGATAGGCAAATATCATCTATCGAAACTGTAATCAAAGATTTTGAAGGACTAAATCCAGAAAGCAAAGCAGAGCTTCTACAAATTGGGAAAACCTACAAATTTCCATTATATAAGGGTGAATAAGGGTATTTTCTTGTCAATTTTTTATTTCAACTGTAAAATAGGCAAGTAAATGATTCTTTAGACTAGATATTTTTCAAATAAAGGATTACTCTTATATAAGTTATTCAAATGCTTTTTAAAGGAGCGATATTTGTGAGTGAAATCATCCATCGTACAAAAACACGTCCTGTAAAGGTAGGTAATTTAACGATTGGTGGTAATAATGAAGTAATTATTCAAAGTATGACCACAACTAAAACACATGATGTAGAAGCAACGGTTGCTGAAATAAAAAGGCTTGAAGAAGCAGGCTGTCAAATCGTTCGTGTAGCATGTCCTGATGAGCGAGCAGCAAATGCAATATCTGAAATCAAAAAGAGAATTTCAATTCCTCTTGTAGTTGATATACACTTTGATTATAAATTAGCCTTAAAAGCGATTGAGGGAGGAGCCGATAAAATTCGGATTAATCCTGGAAATATCGGTCGCAAAGAAAAAGTTGAAGCTGTTGTAAAAGCTGCAAAAGAAAAAGGAATTCCGATTCGAATCGGTGTAAACGCTGGGTCATTAGAGAAGCGTATCCTTGATAAATATGGATACCCAACAGCAGATGGTATGGTTGAAAGTGCATTACACCATATTAAAATCTTAGAAGATCTTGATTTTCATGACATCATTGTATCAATGAAAGCATCAACCGTAGAGCTTGCCATTGAGGCTTATGAAAAAGCTGCAAAAGCTTTTGATTACCCACTTCACTTAGGAATTACCGAATCAGGAACATTATTCTCAGGAACAGTCAAAAGTGCTGCAGGTTTAGGTGCCATCTTAAGTAAGGGAATCGGAAATACATTACGAGTTTCATTAAGTGCTGACCCTGTAGAAGAAGTTAAAGTTGCCCGCGAATTGCTAAAATCTTTTGGTTTGGCAGCTAATGCAGCAACATTAATATCTTGCCCGACCTGTGGACGTATTGAAATTGATCTAATTAAAATAGCTAACGAGGTTGAGGAGTACATCTCAACGATTAAAGCACCAATTAAGGTTTCTGTATTAGGATGCGCAGTTAACGGTCCTGGTGAAGCACGTGAGGCCGATATCGGCATTGCAGGAGCAAGAGGAGAAGGCCTACTGTTCCGCCACGGTAAAACTGTACGAAAAGTACCGGAAGAAACTATGGTAGAAGAATTGAAAAAAGAAATCGATAAGCTTGCTGAAGAATATTATGCTAAACAAGCAGCTGAGCAATAGAAAAGTTTCGGCGCCTTGCTCAGCACCGACAAGCACAAGACGAGCCAGCAAGAAGGTTGTTCTTTAACCTTCATGATGGATTGACTTGTGACCTCGAGGGGCTAGGCGCTGAGACTGGACACAAAAATAAAAAACAAGAGGCTGGGACAAAACCCTCCTCTGAGCTGAAAAAGCCTGTGAATTTTTACTATGAGTAAAATTTCACAGGCTTTGATTATATTTTAATAAAAAATAAGGACATTCTTTGTTAAAATTAAGTTACCACACAAAATCCAAACAGAAAGAAGTGTCCTTATGTTTAAAGATTATAACATGAATCAATTAATTTTGCCTTTAGATTTAGAAGTAAAATTACAAAATAATGATATTGCCTTCCATGTCCATCATTTAGTTGAAAGTATCCCGCAAGAAGCATTCGAACCATTTCTTCGAAATGAGGGTTGTCCTGCTTATCATCCACGCATGATGCTTAAAATTATCTTGTGTGCCTACTCGCAATCTGTCTTCTCTGGACGCAAAATTGAAGCCCTATTAAAAGATAGTATCCGTATGATGTGGTTAGCTCAAGGGTATGAACCAAGCTACCGCACAATCAACCGATTCCGTGTTCAATCAGAAGTGAAAGATTTAATTCGCAAATGTTTCGTCCAATTCCGTTGCCAATTAGTTGAAGAAAAACTTATTGATCAAGAAGCTATTTTTATTGATGGTACAAAGATTGAAGCGAATGCGAATAAATTTACGTTCGTTTGGAAGAAATCCATTGAGAAATATAGTGAAAGCTTAATTGAAAAGTCAAACCAGCTATACAACGAGCTACTTAAGAACGAAATCATACCTGAAATTGAACGCGAAAACACCGAACAGTTATCGTTGGAAGAGCTCACTCAATTGGTTCAAAAAGTAGATGAAGTCGTAACCGAGTATGATAAACAAATTGAAGCTACATCAGATGTTTCAGAACGAAAAGCTTTAAGAAGCGAACGCAAATATCCGAAACAAGTACGTAAGCAATTGATTGATTTTGTCTTACGTAAACAGAAATACCAAGAAGACTTAGAAATCTTTGGCACACGTAATAGCTATTCTAAAACGGATCCTGATGCGACATTTATGCGAATGAAAGAAGATTATATGAGAAATGGACAGTTGAAAGCTGGTTACAATGTACAAATCGCAACGGAAGGTCAATACACTCTTGCTTATAGTTTGTTTTCTAATCCAACAGATACACGTACGTTAATTCCATTTCTAGATGAAATCGAGCAGCATTATTTCGAGTTACCGAAACACATTGTCGCAGATGCAGGTTATGGTAGTGAACAAAACTATAATGATATCCTTTCCAATAGAAAACGAGAAGCGCTTATCACTTATAACCTGTATTTGAAGGAACAAAACAAAAAGTTTAAACAAAACATATTTAA
>Ga0180215_1004216_pt1 | contig 12927 bp, 10 predicted proteins | sample eDN3rd37CBELigBY_FD_128871 | JGI IMG/M metagenome (GOLD analysis project Ga0180215, IMG submission 128871) | Enriched backyard soil microbial communities from Emeryville, California, USA - eDNA 3rd pass 37_C BE-Lig BY (version 2) (version 2) | ecosystem: Environmental > Terrestrial > Soil >...
ACATCGGACATCTTGTCGTCCTCGACCGTGTTGGACGTGTTGCGCAGGTGGATGCGCGCAAAGACCTCGGGCGGGGCGTAGCGCGGCGAGTAGCCCTTGATGCCCTCAAAGCCGTCGTCGGAGCTGCGCGCCATGCCAAAGTCACAGACGATGGGGTCGGGGAAGGGACTGCCGGGCCGCGGCTCCTGCATGAGGAAGTTGGGTGACTTGATGTCGCGGTGCGCAATGCCCATTGAGTGCACGGCGGCGAGCGCGCTAACCATGCCGGAGCACAGATGCAGCAGCAGGTGCGACTCGAGCGGCGATTTGTCCTCCTGAGTGTGCAAGTAGCGGAAGAGGTCCGTCGGGTACAGGCGCGTGATGATGGTGCGCGGCTCCTCAGTGTAGCCCAGCAGCTTGATCACGTTGGCGTGGAACGAGAGCGACCACATGATCGAAACCTCCTGGTGGAAGCGCTCGGCGTTCTCCTCGTCGGTGAGCGACGGCCAGTCCATTACCTCCTTGACGGCGCAGATCTCGCTGCCGTTACGCTGGATGGCGTCAGCGCTGAGCAGCGTGGCGCGGTAGATCGTGCCGGCGCCGCCCGCGGTGAGGCGCGCCTCGGGCCGCACGTCAGTGGTGTAGTCCATGAGCAAAAAGCCCGGCAGGGCGACCTCCATGACGGTGTTAAGCAGCGTGGCGTCGCCGCCCTTGAACTGCGTCTTGGGCACTTGCAGGTTGGCTTTGAGCGCGTCGGCGGTCATCTCGCCGAGGAAGGTCTGCGGCAGGACGCCGCCGCGGCTAAGCGTGAGCATCTGCAGCTGCGAGCTGTACTCCTCGAGCATCTTGCGCTGCTTCGCCGAGACGCCACGCTTGTAGATAAAGAAGCCGATGATCAGGAGCGCGATGATGGCGATGACCGCGACCGCCACGCCGACGACCATGCCTGTCTCCACACCGATGACTGTGCGCCGCGCGACGCGGAGCATCCGCAACCGCTTCCCGTAGTTAGCACGGCAGAGGATATGGGCTGATGCTATGGCGGCGCGCGCGGCCGTACCGCCGGGCGGGAACTCTTGGTTCTCGGCGACGGACGTCGTCTGGAAGGTGAACGTGGCGTGATTGGTCGAGATGCCGTCCACAGTGACCGCGTGGACGCTGAACTCATAGGTGGCACCTGAGGCCAGGCTCGTGGCAGTGTAGGTGGTCGACGTAGAGTTCATCAGCAGCGTAAAGTTGCCCGTGGGCAGATCGCGGCGAGCCGTCATGATGCGGCGGCCGTAGACGAGGAAGTAGTCGGTGAATTCCGAGCCCTGCTGCCACTTGATGGTGATCGAGTCCTTGGTCGTGACAGTCTCGCCGACACTGAACACCGGGGCTGCAAGAACCAACGCCATCTCGCGCGTCCATGACTCTGCCGTTGACCGTAAGCTCGGCGGTTGAGCCTGTCCACGCCCGCCGCCACAGCCGGCCGCGTACGCAAGATCTTCGTGGTCACGGTCAGGATGTAGAAGTTCAGGTCAAAGTCGTTCTCGTCGTCACCACCGTAGATCTGGAAGACGTAGGTCCGACGCTCGTCCAGGCCGCGCACCGTGTAGGTGGTTGTGTTGATCGCCGCTGGTGTGAAGGCCGACACGCACGGAAACATGGCTCATGACCAACCGCTTAAGCTCACGTTTAAGCTCACCTTTTACTCTGGTGGTACTGACAGCCCGCTTACAGTAGCCGAGGGGCGGGTTGACTAGGACGAAGTTTTCGCCGTCTTCTGTGTATGTGAGCTTGTACTTGGTGACGCTGGGCACGGCGGTCCACTGCAGCGTCGCCGAGTTGGCGTCGACGTTGAGTACCTTGGCGCTCGTGATACGCGACTCACCATTGCCACCTTGCACTGGAGGTGTCGATGAACCCCAAGCCAATCAGGGCCGCCGCCAAGTTCCGTCAGTACAGACGCGGAGTTTACCCATGCACTCGGCACTGCAGGCATGTCTGTAGACAAACGTACATACAACGCAGTCGTTGACCACGACTGCGCTCCAGGTGCCGTTCTCAAAGCACTGGCGCTGCGGCAGTCCGTCCGGCGGCGGCACGTAGCCGACCACGCAGCTGCCCGTAGCGACGACGCCCGCGCTAGTCGACGGCCAGTTGGTGCGCTTCTCGTAACCGACGACCGCCGGACACGGGGGTACGATCGGCTTGCACGGCGTGATGATTTCGCCCCACACTGCGGCCGCAGAGCACGTACGCGTCGCGATGCCTGTCCAGCCGTTGCTCTCAATGCAGTTGCCCTGGACAGTCGTGCCGGCAGTCGCGTTGGGCCACACGGCGTTTTCGTACTGCTCTTGCGCAGCACAGTAGGCCACTAAGCGACGACATGCGGTGCGCCTGTAATTTCAGCGGTGTCGTTAGCAGCTGCCTGCATCGCTAAAATAATCAAGGCAAACCGTCCCACGCACCGATGCAGGGGTTATTGACCTCGCTCCAGGTGCCGTCGGGGTTGCACTTGCGCGCGGGGCTGCCAACGTAGGTCTCGTCGCACGACGTGACGGTGACATCGACCGGCGTGTCCGACGCCGCCGTAACCGGCCACGACGCGAAGCCGTCCACCATGCCGGAGCTGGTCGCCGGGCAGAAGGTTTCTGTGGGTTACACGGTGCCTTAACGCGGCGCGATCCTTGGCTGTTGTCAGCAGTGCGTTCCACCAAGCCAGCTACCTGGCTGATGGCGCCAACGTACGGTTGCAGCTGCCCGAGGCGGTCGGTGCCCACTGTCCGTTCGGCAGGCACTGGCGGCCCACCAGACCGGTCCAGCCAGGCTTGCAGAACTTGCCCTCGACGTACTGACCAGCAATGACGCCCGTGGGCCACTGGGCATTGAAGTCCAGGTTGTTGCCCGGGCAGAACAGCTCTGTGTTTCGCACCCGCAAACGTGATTGTTTTGGCAGAACTGTTAGACGCGCGATGGTCCTACACCACCATTGTTCGACTCTGGAACGTACGCTCGCAAGAGCCCTCGACCTCGCCCCAGGCTCCAGACAGCTGGCAGGTGCGTTTCGGCGGCGTGAGGCCCGCGCCGAAACCAGGCAGGCATTCGCCGACAATGTCGGGAGTGTTGGAGTCGGCCGCGCGGAAGAAGGCATGGGAAGCATCGTCCGTGGTGGCCGCGCACACGAGGCGCGTGCAGGGGTTCACGGTCGCGCTCCACTGGCCCTCGGCAGAGCAGCTCCGGCTCGGAGGCTGGCCGTTGGTCGGGGCGTAGCCCTCAAGGCACTCGCCGGAGACGTCGGCGGTGTTGGTGGGCACCGTGCGGAAAACGGCGGTCTGGTCGCTGTCGTCCTGGCACGAACCGCGCAGGCACTGGCCTGACGGTGCCAGCCATATGCCGTCCGGACTGCATGTGCGCTGGGTGCTGCCAAAGTAGCCCTGGGCGCATTGGCCAAACACCGTAGCGCCCGCGTTCGCGGTCGGCCAGGTCACCGATGTCTCCGTGATGCTCTCGCAAACGATCGCTGCGGGCACGAAAGCCAGCGGTCGTCACGGCCGGAAACGCGTCGTCAACAGTTACATCTACCTTAGATACAAGCCCCAAGGAAACGAGTGATGGCGTACGCGTGCACGGCGTCGCTGACGAAGTGAGTTCGCCAAACTTGCCATCCTTGGAGCAGTGGCGGGTGGGGCTGCCACGGAAGCCAGCGACACAGGTGCCTTGGACAAACTCGTCGCCGGCAGCGGCGTCGGGGAAGACGGCGTTGTCCAGCGTAGTGCTGTCGCACGTGATGCCTAGCAAAGCGCACAAATTACATGCACAGTTGTGAACGTGCGTTAGCAGCGGTGTCAGCGGGGAACCAATGCTTGATTGCGAGGGAACCGATGTGCGAACGTACGTTCGCAGCCGGAGGTGATCTCCTGCCAGCCCAAGATGCCGCAGAGGCGCTTGGGTGTTCCAGCGTAGCCGCTCAGGCAACTGCCATCCTTCTCAACACCGGGGACGTTCTCGCTAGGCCACTCGGCGTTGCCATCGTTCTCGAGGGCCGGGCACAGCTCAAAAGCGCACGGGTTGTAGAGGACGCCGTCCTCCCAGGTGCCGTTCTCGTTGCACCGGCGGTATGGTCGGCCGTGCAGCGGCTCGGCGCACGCGCCAATGGCCAGCGAGCCCGCCAGGGTGCGTGGGAAGGAGGCAGTGATACCAGGCTCTTCCGAGTCATCGACCGCCTCGCAAAACATCGGCTCGCAGCCGACCAGGACCTCGCCCCAGGTGCCAGGCGCCGACGTCGTGCTAGTGCACATGCGTGACGGCGTGCCGTTGTAGCCGCGCAGGCATTCGCCGTCGACGGGATCCTCGCCGACGAGCATCTCAGGCCAGAAGGCGCCGCTGTCCTCGTCCACGGTGGCTGGGCACGTGATCGCTGGGAAAGTCCGGCGCGGCCCAACGACATACAGTAGACGGCGGTCAGCACGGACATGCGATGGTCAGACGTTAGACAGCTACTGCGGCACACGTACGCTGGCATGGGTTCTGGATCTCGGTGAACGAGCCGGTGATGTCGCAGGCGCGATACGGCTTGCCGGCGGCCACGTAGAAACCGGGCATGCAGATGCCCTCAACAATAGTTGCCGGCTCCGTTGCGGCGGTCTCGGTCCACTCGACGTGGCCTTCGGTGATGGCCGCGCACTTGAGCGCTTTGATCACGCCGAGCAAGCGCCAAGATCAAACAGGCCCAGTTGCGGTGTCAGCATGGCTAGGGTCGGGGTCCGCCCGCCAGAGCACTCGCTCACTGCATACGCTGGCACGGGTCCGTGATGCTGCTTGACCAGGTGCCGTCGCTGTTGCACTTGCGCTTCGGCAGGCCGGAAGGCGACGCGGCAAACCCAGGGGCGCAGCTGCCCACGGCGTCAACGTTGGGGAGCGTTTCGGCAAAGACGTTGCCGTTCGCATCGGTGGTCGCCGCGCAGGCGATCGCTAAATGGAGGGCTGCCAAACAACATGCCTGCACACTGATGAGAATCCGCTTTCAGTGCGCATGCTACCTCAATGGTACTTTCGCCGTACGCTTGCACGGGTTGACGACGGCCTCGGACCACACACCGGCCAGCGAGCACTGACGGAGCGGCGCGCCGGGCAGGAAGCCCGGCAGACACGTGCCCTCGGCCGCCACGCCGGACGGCGTAGCGGTCCATGACGCGTTGGCCGCGTTCGCCTGCGCCGGGCAGTAGACGCCTGCGCCCTCCTCTCCACTTCAACGAGATACCAGAGTATTGACGTTAGCACGCGCTGCGGAAACTTGGCCAGCCCAGCCACAGCTGCACGTACGCTTGCACGGGTTGATGATGGTGGTGTTAAACACGCCGCTAGCCGTGCAGAGGCGCTGCGTCGAGGCCAGCAGGTCGTCCGGCTGGTAGCCAGGCTTACACGTGGTCGCATTAACGTAGACGTCCTGGCCCTTGGGCTCCCACGACGGCCATTCGGCATTGTCGTACTCACCGCCACCGCACGAAATTGGCTTGCACGCGCCAACCGGCTCGCCCCAGTAGGCTGTGCCGCTCGTCGCGTTGTAAAGGCAGACGCGCGTGATAGTCCCGGCAAAGCCGCTCAAGCACGCGCCGCTGCTCGAGCCGATGAGGACGCTGTTGAACGTGGCGTTGTACGCAACGTCAGTCGTGCAGCTGACGGGGTGGCAGTTGTTGATAGGATCCGCCCACACGCCAGACTCGCTGAGCGGTCCGTTCCACAGACAGCGGCGCGTTGCATTGCCAGCCAGGCCAGGGGGGCAGGTGGCGGTTACCGCGTCCTCGCCGGCATTCACGACCTCCGACGCGTCGAAGAAGTAGCCAGGCACGACATTGTTGGTGCACGTAGCCCGCGAGCAGCTGAAGCCGTCGCCAAAGAAGTTGGTGCCGCACACACATGTGGCGCCGCTGCACACCGCCTTCGGGTGGCACGTCACGGACGACAGCGTCGAGATCGCAAAGCTATTGGCCTTGTAGTTGTAGTCGTCCAGGCCGTTGTTAGTGTAGCGCACAGTGCCGTTGCACCAGCGCTTGATGAAGAACGACAGCCGGCCGCCGTTGAGGCGCAGATTGGCGGTGAACTTGTCCAGGTCCGCCAGAGATGGCGAGTACGTGCTGAGGTCTGCCGAAATGAAGGTCGCGGTCTCCTTAGGCAGCAGCTTGCTCTGAGCGTTGAGCGTGCTAACCTGTGACCACGTGAGAGCAGGTGTCCTGAGCAGGCAAAACCTTGGGCGGTGCCCACATAGGAAGAGTGAGCTGGCTGGCTCATTTCGGTGCGCCTCGAGGTGATTCCGCACACTTCCTACCACTCGCTGTCGTTCAGGAAGCCAATTTGGAAGTACGACGAGTTGCATCCGGTGCCGACATCGGCGCTCGACAAGCGCACGTTGGTCAGGCAAATGTTCTCAGCGCTTGCAGTCGACTGCGTTTGGAGGGCCTGCCCGCGTCGGCACCACAACATGGCATAAGCGGCCGCGGCAACCGATGCGCAGGCCTCAAACGTTGGGCTGGTCGTACCACCACCGGCAGGGAGAAGTATGGGTACGCAGACACCTTGTCCTCGGGGCTGCTGGACGGGTTCAGCTCCGCCGACCACAAGAACTGCGGGCGGTAGCAGCAGTAGGTCGGAACACCGCGCGACGTGCCGCAAATTGCTGGCGACGACTCGGGACCCTGCTGGCAGGCGCTGTTGCACTTGAGACTGCTGCTGGTGGTGTACGTGGACTGCTGCGCGCCGCTGCAGCCATCGTTCGGATTGTCGGCCATGACCGTCACAATCGACGCCGGTGCCGCTTCACGTTGGCCGCATCAAGAATCCAAAGCGTGCACGTATAAGCGTCAGAAATCTGTCCATCGCTTCTGCCAATGTCTGCGTCAAGGCCGGCGTACGGATGCACTCGTTGCCGCTGAGGATATAACCGGGGTTGCAGGTGGTGTTGCATGTCGGGCCGCCCGGGCAGGCAAAGTTGGCGCCACAGACGTTGGTGCCCGCGCACGCTACAGATTCCGACGTGCGGTCAAGCCGTCCTCGATAGCTCGATGTCAGGGACGGCTGCTCTCGCTGCTGGCGGCTTTTTACTACCCCAGAACGTACCTGTGCAGTTGAAGCCATCGCCAACAAAACCGGGCTTGCAGCGGCAACCACCGTTCTCGCACACGGCGTTCACGCTGCACGACACCGACGTGGTAATCTGAGACGGGTTCAGCAGGAAGTAGGAGATGTTGCCAGCCTGCGAGCCAGGGAAAGAGATGCCGTTAAATGTCGCGAGCGAGCTGGTCGCTTGCGAGCCTTCGCAGAAGCGACGCAGGCGGAAGGACAGCTGGCGGAGAGCGTCGACCAATACCGGTCACGAGAAAAGGGACGTCAGCTCGAAGATCTGCGAGTAACAAGCCGGTCTTGCAGAAGACCGACCTTGCCGTTATTCAGCTTGAGGTTGTCGTTGATGACCTGCAGGTGAGCCGGCTCGGTGATGTCAAAGAAACGCTCGGTGCCCTGGCCGGCCTTGAAGCCGGTTTGACCCTGGCCCTCGATGCGGATGGTGCCCCGGACCTGGAGGGTGGCGGTGCTGTTGAACGTGAGCGACGAGTCCCAGTCCGCGGCGTTCAGCGTCTCGATGACGTGCACAATCGTATTGGGGCTGTTGCAGCCAGTGGTGCCGTCGACGGCGTGGAAGGTGAGGCGGAGGCCCGTTGCGCAGTACGTAGACAGCTGCGCGGCGTTTGAGACGACGTTGAACTCCATGTACGGGTAGGCAGTTGATGTCGCGTTGGCGTAGTCGAGGCGGAAGATGGGCAGGTTGCAGCAAGGGCTTTGATTGCCGGCGCATCGGTTCGCGCCCAAGCCAGTGAGCGCAGTGCCAGCACCCAGGTTGGCGCACTCGGAGCAGGTGGTCGCCGAGTATGCATAGCCAGGGCAGACCAGGCCGGGCTGCGCGCTGCGGACCGTGGCCAACTTGGTGGTGCCCAGTACGCACGTGGTGCCGTCGCCCACGTAGCCGGCCATGCAGCCACCGCACGTCGTGCCACCAGGGCAGAAGGCGTTCGGGTCGCAGCCGGCGTCCTGGCATTTCTTGCACACCTGGCTTGTGGCAGTGATGGTGCCCATCGTGCCAGCGTTGCAGCGGCACTCGGTGATGGCGGTGCGCCCGGTCGCTGTAGTGTTGGTGCCCGTCGGACAGGCCACGCACGCGCTGCTGGCGGTCTGGCCCGTCTGGCTGCCGTAGGTGTCGTGCGGACAAGGCGTGCAGACGGTGCCGCCGGTGCTGGCCGAGCCGTAGGTGCCTGCCGGGCAGGCCGCGCACCCGTCGCCGCTGCCGGCACTAATGGTGCCGGCCGCGCATGGAACGCACGCGGAGATGCCGGTGGCGCCGGTCACGCCCGCCGTGTCCGTACCAGCTGGGCAGCGCAGGCACTCGGTGCCATTGGCGTTGCTGTACGTGTTGGCCGGGCACGGTGTGCAGCTGTCGCCCTCGCCGGCGCTGGCCGAGCCGGGTGCGCATGGGAGGCACATGGCGACGCTTGTGCTACTTGTGGCGCCGGCCGTGTCGGTGCCCGCCGGGCAGGGCGTGCAGGCGGCGCTGCCGACGCCGCTGTACTTGTTGGCAGGGCAGGCCGTGCAGCTGGCGCCGGCGTCGCTGTACGTGCCGGCGTCGCAGGCGGTGCACGGCTCAAAGTTGCCGGGGCTGGCCAGGCCAGCGGGGCACGGTGTGCAGCTGGTGCTGTGGGTCTGGCCGCGCGTGTCGGTGTTGGCCGGGCACGGCAGGCACACGGAGCTGCCGACGACATTCCCTAGGTTGGCGTACGAGTTGACTGGGCAGCCCGTGCAATCGCTGCCGCCAGTGGAAACAGTGCCGACCGGGCACAGCAGGCATGCGAACGACGCGTTGCTGCCCGGGCCGACAGTGTAGCGGCCCGCGGGGCACGCCGTGCAGGTGCCGCTGCCGGTGGTCGCGCTGTAGGTGTTGGTCGGGCACGGCGTGCAGCCGTCGCCGGTGCCCGTGGTGAACGTACCGCGCGGGCACGACTGGCAGGCGCTCGAATCAGTGTTACCAATGCTGTTGGTGTAGTAGCCCGCTGGGCAGAAAGTGCACGATGTGCTGCCGGGGCTGCTGCTGTACGAGTTAACGGGGCAGATGGTGCACTCGCTCTCAGTGGCGGTGCCAGTGGCGCTAAAGTAGCCGGCGTCGCAAGTGCAGGAGGCCGCCGAGCCCGCCGAGCGGCTGTGCTCTGGACAGGCGTTGCAGGCAGTCGCGCCGACGACGCTCCAGGTGTTGGCCGAGCAGCTCAGGCAGGTCGACTTGCCGTCGACGGGTTGATAGGTGCCCGCCGCGCAGGGTACACAGTCAGCTGCGTTCTCAGAGCGCGACGCGCTTCCGGCGGTGCCGGCGGGGCAGGGCAGGCACATGGTCTGGCCAAAGAGCTCCTGGTATGAGCCGGCGTTGCACGGCTTGCAGGTAGCCGAAGGCGACGTGCTGCCCGACTGCGTGCCGTACGAGCCCGGGTTGCACTGTTGGCAGGAGGCGGCGCCGTTAACCTGGCTGAAGGAGCCCGCCGGGCACGGCGTGCACGACTCCTGGCCGCGCTCGCTGAAGGAGCCAGCCAGGCAGAGGGTGCAGGCGAGCGTCGAACCCGTGCCTGACTGAGCGTAGCCGGCGTTGCAGATGCAGCTGCCCGCGTTGCTCTCGCTGGTGCTATGATCTGGGCAGCGCTTGCAGACGTCGGCCAGGTCCTCGCTGTAGGTTCCCGGAGGGCACGTGGAGCAGACCGGCGCACCGGCGACCGCGGCAGTGCCCGCGGCGCACGGCTCGCACGACAGTGTCGCGCCTGTGCCGTTGGCCGCGTGGCCGCTCAGGCAGGCGCAGGTGGTCGCGGCGGCGCTGGAAGCGCTGCCAGACGGGCACGGCACGCAGGCCAGGCCATCGATGCTGTAGAAGCCTGGCTCGCATGGCGTGCACTCCAGGTCAGAGCCCTCTCCGGTGGTGGCGTAGCCGGGCAGGCATGCGCAGGTGGTGGAGCCGGACGTGCTGACGCTGAACGCGGTGCAGTCGGTACAGTTGGAAGACGACGACGTCTCGGAGAACGTGCCGGCCGGACAGAGATCACAGCTGGTGCCGGTCTCGCTGAACTGACCTGGCTGGCACTCGGTGCAGACCAGCGTATCGCCTTCGCCCGAGAGAGCGTAGCCGGGCTGGCAGTCGCAGGTGGCCGCAGCGCCCTCGCTGGAGCTACCGGGCGGGCACTGGGTGCATGACGCGTCGCCGGCGCCGCTGTAGTGGTCGGCCGGGCAGGCGTCGCAGGTCAGCGTGGAGCCCGAGCCGGACTGTGCATAGCCGGCCTTGCACGTGCACGCCGCCTGGCCGGCTACGCTGAAGCTATTCTCCGGGCAAGAGTCGCATCCGACGGCGTTGGGACCGCTGAAGGTGTTTGGGGGGCAGGCTGTGGTCGGGGGAACAACGGTGTGCGCCAAAATGATTAGCCCTTCACTTTGTAGTGCCAATGTCGTGCGTGCAGCGTACCAATGCAGGGCGCGCCGGCCGGGCTGTACGTGCCGGCGGTGCACGCAATACAGTTGAATGAGCCGTCGGAATTGGTTGAGACAGCAAAGCCCGGCAGACACAAGCAGGACGACGAGCCGGCAGTGCTATTGCTGCCCGCTGGGCAGGCACGGCAATCGGTATCGCCGGACAGGCTCCACTTGCCCGGCGGGCAGGCTGTCGGGGCCCGACAATGCCAAAGCCTAATAGGGAAATATTGAGTGCAAAGGAGGTGGGCTTGCAGAACGAGTGGGGGGCCCGCGCGCATACGAGTGCAGGTCAGGGTGCTGCCCGAGCCGGTAGGAACGTAGCCCGCCTGGCAGGTGCAGGTGCCCGCGTTCTTGTCGCTGTTGCTGTTTGGTGGGCACTGTGTGCAAGAGTCGGCGCCCGCCTCGCTGTACGAGCCCGCAAAGCACGCTGTTGTCACCAATGCAACGTCGCAAGGACGTAGCATGTTTAGCCGGGGGCCATGCCACCGTTTGTACGAGTGCTGGTGTGCGAGCTTACGGGTGCAGGTTGTGGCGCCCGCCGGCGCGAACGTGCCAGCAGGGCACTCTGAGCACGAAGGAACGGTGCAGTGGCCGGACACTCGTAAACTGTGGTTAGCGGTGGCTCACGTTGCAGAACGCGCGGGAGTGCGTCGGGCTGGCCTACTGGTGCAGGTCAGGCTGTCGCCGGTGCCGGACGTGGTGTGCCCGGCAGTGCATGCGCACGTCGATGCGCCGGGCGCGCTCATCGAGCCCGCCGGGCAGGTCTTGCATGTGCTAGCGCTGCCAGTCGAATACTGCCCGGCCGCACAGTCTGAACGCAAAGACAAAATGGATTGGAGAGGATAATTGTAAGCCCGCGGTCCCCGACAGGATCGACAAATCGGCCGTCAACGGCGCACCTTGACAAGCGCCGCCCGACACACTGAACTTGCCGGCCGGACACGCTGGGCCACGTCAACAAGTAGCCATGGCAAAACGAGCCGCGTGAATTCAGAGCCTGGCAGCCACCGTGCGCCACCGCGGCGGCGTAGCCTACGCAGGCAGCTTGTCAGGCCCGTCAGGCCGCTCGTGCTCGAGCCAGCAGGGCAATTGATGCAGGTTGTGCTGCCCGACGGCAAGTACTTGTTGACCGGGCATGGCTTGCAGTCCGACTGCGACGTCCGGCCGGTTAGGCCTTCGGTCGAGTAGCCGGCCGGGCAGGCGGTGCAGTCCGTCCTTCCACCGACGTTCTGGTAGGTATTGACAGGGCAGGCTGCCGCGGACGCATTGATTGTGACGATAAAGCCCATGGCGCGTTAGGGAATGGACAGTACACTACCACGGTACCAGCAACAGGCTGACGTACCGGTGCACGTCGCCGCGCCCTGCCCGCTGAAGTAACCGGGGTTGCAGGCTGTATGTATCACAAATGGGTCACCTAGTGGACGCTGCGCTTAGCAACCGTACCCGCTGGGGTGGCATGGATTCTACCAAATGGGATATGCATACCAATGCAAGTGGACTTGGCGGTGGCGCCGAGGGCGTCGCTAGCAGTACCGGCGTCGCACTCTGGTGTTTTTAAGAAGGGTTAAGGTGGCGGGCGCGAGATAATACATTAGGTGCACGGTAGCTGTAGGAGCAGCTGTCGCACTAATATGCAGTACGTACTGGTGCAGGTGCTGCTGCTGGTGGCCCGAACCGCACTGCTCCACGTGCCCTTGGGGCACTCTGCGATCATCGCGCACCCAAGGATATAAACGAAACATAATTGGTGGAATTGCAACGAGTAACCCATAACAGCAGAGCACTGGTGCACGTACGGGTGCAGCTGCCAGCTTGAGCGGCGCTCCAGGTGCCAGGCTGACAGTCTATTGTTGCACGGCGGGCGGAATATACATGCGCACTGTCAGCGGACCACGCAATCCTGAGGCGACTCAACAGCAGTACGCGAGGCGAAACGAACCAGAGCACGAGGATTTGCCGGCCGTGCTGAAGGTGCCCGCCGCGCAGTCTGTTGAAGGAGGCCAGAAGTGCACCAAGGTCGGCAGCCGCGTTAGAGGCGTCGCGTACCTAACAGCGCAACGGAGAAAGTTGTTCACTTACTCGTGCAGGAGGCGGCGCCAGAGCCACTGTACGTGCCAGCGGGACACTCTGCGAATGCGGCAAATGCAACGCAAGTGTGTACGCTGTAGATGTTAAGCTTAGCTGTCTATACGAAGTCGTTGCCGTGGCTCCTGCTGTTGCCTGTGCAACGCCGAACGTACGGGAACAAGTGTTCTTGCCGGCGCTTGGCTGGTAGGTGCCCTGCGCGCACGCTGTGAGGGCAGAGAAATTCAAACAAAGTGTGCAGGTCGGTCAGAATCCTAATTGAGGTGAACTCGCGTCATGAAATTGACGGGCACGCGCCGCATACGAGTGCAGGAGCCGGCGCCGGCGTCGCTG
>Ga0180215_1004218_pt1 | contig 12921 bp, 12 predicted proteins | sample eDN3rd37CBELigBY_FD_128871 | JGI IMG/M metagenome (GOLD analysis project Ga0180215, IMG submission 128871) | Enriched backyard soil microbial communities from Emeryville, California, USA - eDNA 3rd pass 37_C BE-Lig BY (version 2) (version 2) | ecosystem: Environmental > Terrestrial > Soil >...
CCCGCCCTGAAAGAACCCCATAGCGCGACCGCGAAGGTGCGCAGGGGTCGAACCGAGCAGGAGCGTCATCGCCGAGATGGAGAACATGGCTGAGCCGATTCCCCCCGCGCCGCGCAGCACGAGCACCTGCGGGTAGTCTGCGGCCAGGCCGACGAGGCCACTCGACACGGCGACGATGCCGATTCCGATCGCCAGGATGCTTCTCTCACCACCGCGATTGATGAGCCACCCGCAGAATGGGCTCGCCACCAACCGCATGAGCGCGAAGGCCGAGACCACTGCGCCAACCTCTACATAGCCGACGCCGAAACTGCGCACGTAGACGGGCAGAACCGGAATGACCACGCCGAAGCCCACCATGACGAAGAATGCGATGACGCCGAGCACGACAACGTCGCGCGGGAGCCGAGTTGAGGCATCCGGTCGCATTCGTTCAACGAGGCGACGGAGAATGGGCACCCACCTAGGCTATGGCCTTTGCCGAACACCATGGCTCGGCGTCAGATGCCGCCCTATCATTGCCGCGTGAGTGACGAACCGTCGGGCAGAACGTCCACTCGGACGAGGCTGCAGAAGGTGTTTCTGGCGACGGCGGCCGTCGTAGTGGCCTGCGTGCTCGCATCCGCCGTCAGCCCGTGGCCGTCTGCGCTGCTCATCCGCTGGTTGTTCAGTTCGGGTGCCGATGCGATCGCGAACGAGATGATGCCGTACGTACCGGATGTGCCGCTGATCGAGCACCTGGACGTCGCATACGGCGACGACAACACGCTTGACGTTTTCTCCCCCGACGATGGCGCTGACGCGCTCACTACCGTCGTCTGGATTCACGGGGGTGCCTGGATCTCCGGCGACAAACAGGATGTGGCGCCTTACCTTCGGATCCTCGCGGCAGAGGGCTTCACCACGGTTGGGCTGAACTACCCGATCGCTCCTGAGGTCATCTACCCGGCGGCCGTGGAGGCGGTGAACGCCGCGCTGTCATTCCTGGTCGACCACGCGGCCGATTACCGCATCGACCCCGATCGCATCGTTCTGGCCGGCGATTCTGCCGGCGCCCAATTGGCGAGCCAACTCACGGTGCTCACCACGAATGACGACTATGCCGGATTGCTCGGCATCGATCCGGCCTTGCGTCCGGCACAACTGATCGGCACCATCCTGAATTGCGGCGTCTACGACCTCGACGCGATGGCCGAGCTGAACGGCGCGAGCGCCTGGGGCCTGAAGATTGCCCTGTGGGCGTACACGGGCACGCGTGAATGGTCAGACACGTACGCGGGAACGACCATGTCTGCGATCGACTTCGTCGACGATCGGTTTCCACCGACCTTCATTTCGGGCGGGAATGGTGACGCCTTGACCTGGATTCAGTCGGTTCCCATGCATCTGCGGCTCAGGAATGCTGGGGTAGACGTCACAGCGCTCTTCTGGGCGGCGAATCACGAGCCCGAGTTGCCCCACGAATACCAGTTTCACCTCGACCTGCCTGAGGCCCAGGCTGCCCTTACGGCAACCCTGAACTTTCTGCGGTCGCTGAACTAGCCGATTGCTACGACGAGGGTCAGCACCGCCAGAACCAGGGTCACGGGCACCATTGTGTTGCGTTCTGGTTTGCTACGCGAGATGCCGTTCATGACGATGCCCAACAGCATGTAGGCGAAGATCGCCCACGCGGCGATCATCACGAACGGCGCGGCGGATGCGGTGCCCACAACGCCGGCACGCAACAACAGAACCAGTGCGAACAAGCCGTAGAGCACGATGGAGACGACACTGCCCAGCCGAAGGCGGCTCGGCAGCACGTGGTGCTGCCCTCCCCACGCGAATCGGCCGAGTGGTGCCCCAGCGATGAGAGCGAGCTGGAACAGGGCCAGCAGTGCGAGAACAACGGTGGCGGCGATGGCTGCGAAGGCGGTCACGCGTTCACAGTAGCGGAAGCGCCCCCACCACGCAGGAAGCGGTAGGGCGGACGGGACTTGAACCCCGCAAGCGTCGACAGGCGGTTGCGGCGTAAGCCCAACCCAACCACGCAGGAAGCGGTAGGGCGGACGGGACTTGAACCCGTGACCGACGGATTATGAGTCCGCTGCTCTAACCAGCTGAGCTACCGCCCCGGATCGCTGGGTGAGCTACGCAGACTCGTCCAGCGAAACCTCGGTGACCGGATCGGTGACCGCTTCACCACGATACAGGCTCTCGAAGGTGTTCAAGGTGCGCTCGATGTCGTGCGCCGCGATGAACTTGAGGCTTGCCTCCTTGAACCGCCTGAGCTCGTCGTCTGGCGTGCGCAGCACTTCGGTGAGCCGTGCCGCCAGGTCTACCGCGTCGCCGGGCTCGAACAGGTAACCGTTGACGCCGTGGTGCACCAGGTGGGGCAGGGCCATTGCGTTGGCTGCCACGATGGGCAATCCGGATGCCATGGCCTCCATGGTTGCGATGCTCTGGAGTTCCGCGATCGACGGGATGGCGAAGACGGTCGCCTCGGTGAGGATGGTGCGCAGCTCTTCGTCGGTGACGTAGCCCGTGAACCGCACCCGGTCACGGATGCCGAGGTCGACGGCCAACTGCTGCAACTCCTTGAGGAGGTCACCGCCGCCGACGATGTCGAGCCGCGCGTCGAGGTCTTCGTCCAGCGCAGCGAACGCTCGGAGCAGTACGTCGATGTGCTTCTCACCGGTGACTCGACCGACGAACACAATCTTGTTTCCGCGCCGAGGCTCGAACGACGGCGTATACAGGCTGGCGTTGATGCCGCACGAGATCGCGTGCACGCCCGTGACGGAGGTCTCCGCTTCGAGGAAAGAGGCTGCCTTGCGCGTGGGTGTCGTCACGGCCTCGCACAGGCCGAAAGTCTTCGCTGCGTCGTTCCAAGCGATCTGGATGGCCCTCCTCCGCAGAAAACGCGGGAGCAGCGTGTGCTCGATCATGTTCTCGGGCATGAAGTGGTTGGTGCCGATCACTCGAATGCCGCGCTTCGTTGCCTGCCTGGCAAGACCCCGCCCCACCACAATGTGCGATTGGATGTGGACGACATCCGGCTTGACCTCGTCCAGGATGCGCGCGGCGTGCGCCTGGCTGCGCCACGGCAGCACGAAACGCAGCCAGTCGTGCGGGAACCAGCGCCAGGAGTAGACACGGTGAACGGTGAACTCTGCCCCGTCGTGCTGCTCCAGGAATCGTCCGTGCTTGCTGCTGAACGCGGGAGCCTCAACGTGAACTTCGTGCCCTCGCTGGGTCAGCCCTGCGGCCAGCCGCGACGCGAAGTTCGCCGCACCGTTGACATCCGGCGGGAACGTGTCACAGCCGATGAGTACTCGTAACGGCTTCGCTGATCCCTCGGTCTCAGCGTGTTCTGTTTCCTGGCTTCGGTCAGGGTTCACTGCCACGACGTGTTGGTATCCCTTGCGGTTCGTTTACGCTCGATGCTCGCGATCTGCGATCGAGAAGTTCGACCAGTCCAGCCTAGTGCTGCGTCTGGGGGTGGTGCTTCGAGAGCTGGAACACTCCATAGATCGCGAGAATACCGGCTATCACGAATCCGAACACTGCGAACAGCGGGGCTGTCGCCGCCTCGTTCAGCACCAGGATGCCGATCGACACTGCCACGAGCGGGTCGATGACGGTTAGCCCCGCGATCACCAGGTCTGGCGGGCCGGATGCGTACGCGTTCTGCACGAAATACCCGCCGAGAACCGTGGCCAGCAGCAGGGCGGCGACACAGGTGAGGGTCAGGAGTTCGAAGAGGTCGCCCGTCTTGGCGCGATCGATGACGACCTTCGCCAGCGTTGCAACGAAACCGTAGAGCACACCTGCACCGAGGATGTACATGAGGGCCTTGAATCGACTGCGGTAGACCGCGAACAGCACGGCGAACGCGAGCGTCACAGCGGCGAGTATGCCGAGGATGATGAACAGCTTGTCGTCTGTGACCCGTCGCGAGGTGGTGGTGAACGCCGCGAGGGTCACGAAGATCGCGACCCCGACCACGCAGAATGTGATGGCCCTGATCGAGAACCGGTCGAGCCGAACACGCGACACCCGCGCGTTGATGATGGCTGTGATTACGAGGGCGACCGCGCCGAGCGGCTGCACCAGGGTGATGGGCGACAGGCCGAGACTCGTCAACTGGAGCACGATCGCAAGCCCGAGCATCACGGTTCCGAGCAGCCAGGACGGCCTGCGTGCGAGCGCGAGCAGCTGACCGAAACTGAGCCCGGCAGCCGACTGCACGGGCGGCGTGAGCGCGTCAACGTGGCCGACACCGCGGTGCTGCAGCTGGGCTCCGACGGCCAGGAAGACTGCACCGATGAGGGCGATCGGGATGCCCAGAAGCGCCAGCGGTGTCAGCGATTCAGTCAACTCGTTCAGATCCGCCAGCACGCAACGACACTACCTGCTGGCTGCCTATATTCTTGGCGAATGGCCGTACTTCCCATCCAAATAACCGGACAACCGGTGTTGCACACCCCTGCTGGCCCGGTGGCGGACTTCGACGATGACCTGTCTGAACTGGTCGCTGACATGTTCGAGACGATGGAGCAGGCGCCGGGCGTCGGCCTCGCAGCGCCACAGGTCGGTGTTCCACTTCGGCTCTTCGTCTACGACTGGACGGATGACGACGACCAGCGGTGGCGAGGGGTCGCCGTCAACCCCCAGCTCTGGTTGAGCCCCGTACCGATCGGCGAGGCGGACGAGGACGACGAGTCTGAGGGTTGCCTCTCTGTGCCCGGCGAACGGTACCCGCTCAAGCGTGCTGAGCTGGCCATCCTGCGCGCCCACGACCTCGACGGGAAACCGTTCGAGATTCGGGCTGACGGATGGCTGGCACGCATCTTCCAGCACGAGTACGACCACCTCGACGGCGTTCTCTATGTGGACCGACTCGAGCCGCTGCATGCCAAGAACGCGGCGAAGGCTGTGAAGCGGAACGGCTGGGGTGTTCCCGGCAACAGCTGGCTGCCCGGAGTCGACCACCTGGAGGATTGACCATCCGGGGGCTTCCCCCTACTCACGCGGTACTCAGTCCCCTGCTCAGTCCCCTGCTCAGCCTCCGACGAACGCCCTCAGCAGTGCTGCCGTCGCGGCGGCCGCGACGATCACGATCACGAACGGTACCCTTAGCGCGAACAGCACCGCCGCCAGGCCAATGGCCGGCACACGGGCATCGAGCACGATCTCTTCGCCAGACGCCAGGGTCTGAGTGGCCACCAGGGCAGCCAGGAGTGCGACGGTGAGCAGGTTGGCCACGCGCGACGGTCGCGGTTTCTCCATGAACGACGGGGGAACCAGGTAGCCGGAGAGCTTGAGTGCGAGGCATCCGACCGAGGCGATGATGATGATCGACCAGAGTGTCACGAGTGCTCCTCCTGGACGGCGCTGGTGTCTGCGCTGACTTCTTCTGCGAGCGAGTGCTTCTCTCGAGCACCCAGCCAATTGGTGAGCCCCACCACGACAGCGACGAGCGCCGCGACGAGCACGGGCAGCCCTGCGGGCAGAACCGGGGTGAGCACAGCCGCAACGACCGCGGCTGCCACGGCGACCACCACCGGTTGCAATTGCTTCAGACGAGGCCAGAGCAGACCCAGGAACGCGGCTGCTGCCGCTGCGTCAAGGCCGTAGCGGCTGACATCCCCGAGCGCGTCTCCGATGAACGCGCCGATGAGCGTCGTGAGATTCCAGCCCACGAAGATGAGCACACCAGTCCACCAGAACCCACGACGCTGACCCCTCAGCGTGTGCTGCGCAGTGGACACTGCCGTGCTCTCGTCGATGGTGAGGTGTCCGGCGGCCGTGCGCTTCCACAGGCCCGGACCAATGATCGGCCCCATGCGCATGGCATAGATGGCGTTACGTGTTCCCAGCAGGATCGCGCCCGTGATCGCGGCGGGCCCTGCCGCCACGCCCCCGGATGCGAGCACACCGATCAGGGCGAACTGCGAACCCCCAGAGAACATCAGAAGGCTCAGCACGCACGTCTGCCAGATATCGAGGCCTGATGCGACACCGAGCGCCCCGAACGATACGCCGTACGTGGAGACGGCGAGGGCGACGCTCACGGCCTGCCTGATAGCCACCGAGTCTTCAGTACTGCGAGACACGACACCTCGCACCCAGATCGCTCACGCCTGCCGTCCACCGTCGGTCGCGATGGTCGCAATGTGCCGCAGGGCAGGGAATGACACGGCCACTGAGAACCCGACCCCCGGTACGGTCTCGGCGTGGAACACTCCTCCGAATAGCTCCGCCCGTTCACGCATCTCGGTGATTCCGGGGCCCGAAGGCGTCGTGGTGAGAGCTGCAGCATCGTCCTCGGCGGTGTAGCCGCCCTGAGCAGTAGCAGCGTGGGGATCGAGCCCCGCGCGCCGGGCAGCAGCCCTGATGCCATCATCGTCGATGGTCACCCGGATGCCCTGGCTGCTCCACCGGAACGCAACCGTCACCGAGGTGCCCTCACCGCCATACTTCAAGGCGTTGGACAGGGCTTCCTGCAGGATGCGATAGATCGCCAGTTCCGCGCCGGACTTCAACTCGAAGCGCTCACCGGTCTCTTCGAAGCGGATCTCAAGGCCCGCCTCCCGCATGACCCGGAACAGCTCGCGTGCCGTCTTGATCCCCGGCTGAGGACTCACGTCTGCCTCGCCGTGCTTGACGATCGCGGCCACCCGCCTGAGGTCGTCGAGAGCTGCTCGTGCGGCATCGGCGATGCTTGCCGCAGACCTGACTGCAGCGGCGGGGTCGCCCTCGCCGGCGTAACGCGCACCATCCGCCTGCTTCACGATGCCCACGACCGAGCTGACAGCGACCTCGTGCAGTTCACGCACCATACGAAGCCGTGCTGTCTGCTCCGCGAGCATGGAATCGAGGTCGAGGAGTCCACGCTCGACCTCAGAGCGCTTTGACGCCTCACGGCGCCGAGCACGCGCGGAGAGCAGCCACAGGGTGAGAAGCACGATGCTGACCACCAGGAGCACTAGGGCAACCCCCAGCGCAAACTCAACCGGAATGGCGCCGCCCTGCCACCAATCCACCACTCGACTCCCGACTTGAGGGGCCCGGCAGACGTGGGGCCCAACTGACTTGAAAGGCCCAGCCTCTGGTGAGACTGGGCCTTCGCTGCTCCTCGAGATGGACTCGAACCATCAACCTGCCGGTTAACAGCCGGCTGCTCTGCCAATTGAGCTATCGAGGAATGAGGAAACAGCTTGGCTACTTTATCAAGGAATCGTGTGCATCCAAATCCGGTGCTCCCCGCAGCGTGCGGTCACGGCGAACTCGCAGTGGTCCGCGCGGAGAGCCTGGCCTGAGCCATGCGCTTGAGGTACGGGTGTGTCGGCCTCTCCAACACGTCATCGAGCGTGCCGAGGCCGATCATGATGCCCTTGTGCATCACGGCGATTCGGTCAGAGACCTGTTCTGCGACGGCCAGGTCGCTACTGACAACGAGCGCCGAGAACTCCCTGCCCTCCTGAAGCTCACGGATCACCTCAACGACCCCGGAACGGACGCTTGCGTCCACCCCGCGAGTCGGCTCGTCTGCGACCAGCAGCGTCGGCTCCAGGATGAGTGCCCGCGCAAGCGCAACACGTTGCCTCTGACCGCTGCTGAGTTCGTGCGGCATCTTGGTCATCATTCCCAGGGACAACCGGACCGCATCGATCAGGCCGGCGACGGCATCCGCGGCTTCGTACTGGTTGAAGCGGCGGTCGCGTTGGAAGATCGGCTCGGCGACATTCTCGGCAACCGTGAGCCTCGGGTCGAGCCTCACCGCAGCATCCTGGGCCAGGTAGCCGACCTTCAACGTGACGCGGCTGCGTTTGCGCGCAGAGATGTTGCGGACCGCGTGCCCGTAAACCGTCAGGGATCCTCCGCAGATCTCCGCGACGCCGTGGTCGATCGTTCCCTCACCGGTGCGCACTGCAACAGCGCGCGCGAGGGTCGATTTGCCCGAACCCGACTCGCCGACCACCCCGAGAACCTCGCCGCGTGCGATATCGAACGACACGCCACTGACCGCCAGCGAATACGATGCAGAATCGCGCGTGCGGTAGTGAACCGACAGGTCACGAGCCGAGACGGCAGACTCTCCCCCAGTCGCCATCTCTGCCTCCCCAGCCGCCAGCCTCACGCGCCTTCGCGTCTCAGCCTATGCAGTTCTGCACGACGCTGCGCCTGAGCCGCTGGGTCGGGCACAGGAAGCGACGCGAGCAACCGCTTGGTGTACGGATGCTGCGGAGCACCGAGCACCTGTTCACCGAGACCCTCTTCCACCAGTTCGCCGTGGTAGAGAACCCCAATGCGATCAGCAAGCAGGTCGACCACGGCCAGGTCGTGGCTGATGAACAGGGATGCGAAGCCGAACTCGCGCTGCAGCTCGGCGAACAGTTCGAGCACCTTGGCCTGAACCGAGACATCGAGCGCGCTCGTCGGCTCGTCTGCGATCAGAAGCCTGGGCTTGAGCGCAATGGCACGCGCGAGGCTCGCTCGCTGTCGCTGGCCACCGCTCAGCTCGTGCGGATAGCGGTCGCCAAACGATCTCGGCAGCTGCACGGCCTCGAGCAGTTCGTCAACCTGTGCGCGCGCCCCCTGCACACTGTCGGCCCTCCCGTGCACCAGCAGCGGCTCCGCGACACACTCCGCGATCGTGAGCAGCGGGTTGAAGCTGGTGGCAGGATCCTGGAAGACGAACCCGATGTCGCTGCGAACCGGGCGGAACTCACGCTCACGGATGCCCAGCATCTCCTTGCCGAGCACCTTGAGGGACCCGCCCGTGACGCGAGTGAGTCCGGCGATTGCACGACCGATCGTCGTCTTGCCCGAACCGCTCTCCCCCACAAGGCCGAGCACCTCGCGCTCACCGATCTCAAAGCTCACCTTGTTCACGGCGCGGAAACCCGGCCTGCCGAGGCGCCCCGGGTAGACGATCTCCAGGTCGCGCGCCACGACGAGCTGCTTTGTGTCGAGCAGCGCGCGGTCCATCGCGCGTTCGCGCGTGCTCGCCCGGCCGGTGCCGATGTGGGGAACCGCCGCCAACAGCTTCTTGGTGTACTCGTGCTTTGGGTCGCCGAAGAGGGTAACAGCGTCTGCCTCCTCGACGACCTTCCCGTTGTACATGACGGCAACGCGGTCTGCGAGGTCGGCCACCACACCCATGTTGTGGGTGATGAGCACGATCGCGGTGTTGAATTCGTCCCTGAGGTCGCGCATGAGGTCGAGAATCTCGGCCTGGACCGTGACATCCAGCGCCGTCGTAGGCTCATCCGCGACGATGAGGCCCGGGTCGAGCACGAGGGCCATGGCAATGACGATGCGCTGCTTCTGCCCGCCAGAGAACTGGTGAGGGTAGTAGTCGACGCGGTGCGAGGCATCCGGAATGCCCACCTTCTCGAGCACCTCGATGGCCTTCTTGCGTGCCTCCGCACGGCTGTACCTGCCGTGCGCTCTGAGCCCCTGCGCGATCTGCCACCCGACCGTGAAGACGGGATTCAGGGCAGTGGACGGCTCTTGGAAGACCATCGCGACATCCTGACCCCGCAACTCGCGAAGGCGAGAGCCAGACAGGGCGACCACGTTCTGGTCGCCGATCACGACAGCGCCAGACGTTGTCGCAGTCTCCGGCAGCAGGCCGAGGATCGTCTTCGCTGTCACGGTCTTGCCGCTGCCGCTCTCACCGACGATCGCGAGAACCTCGCCGGCCTTGACCGAGAGGCTCACGCCGTCGACGGCCCGAACATCACCTCCGTCTGTGGCGAAGGTGACACCGAGGTCGGTGATGCGGACGGCTTCCTCGCCCGAGGTGAGCGTGCTCACGAGAGGGCCTCCCCACTCTTGAAAACGGATGCCGTGTCGAGGTCTGCGACGCTGTCGAGTGAACCGCCCGGCACGACAGTGCTCGTGGCCAGTGCGGCAGGCGCTCCGTCGGCCCTGCGCCTGGTACGAAGCCGCGGATCAGCGAGGTCGTTCATGCTCTCACCGATCAGGGTGACACCCAGAACCACCATGACGATCGCGAGTCCGGGGAACACAGACGTCCACCAGATGCCACTCGTGACGTCTGAGATCGACTTGTTGAGGTCATAACCCCACTCCGCAGCAGAGGTCGGCTCAATGCCGAACCCCAGGAAGCCGAGGCCCGCCAGCGTGAGGATGGCCTCTGACGCGTTCAGCGTGAAGATGAGCGGCAGCGTTCTGGTGGCGTTCCTGAGCACGTGACGGAACATGATGCGGAAGCTGCTGGAGCCCAGCACCTTCGCGGACTCAACAAAGGCCTCTGCCTTGATTCGTACCGTCTCTGCGCGGATCACCCTGAAGTACTGCGGAATAAACACCACCGTGATCGAGATGGCCGCAGCGAGGATGCCTCCGAAGAGACTCGACTGGCCACCCGAGATCACGATGGACATGACGATCGCGAGCAGCAGGCTCGGGAACGCGTAGATCGCGTCACACACGACCACGAGCACCCGGTCGACCCAACCACCGAGGTACCCCGAGAACAGGCCCAGGAACACTCCGGCGAAGATCGAGAGCACCACAGCGATCAGGATCACGAGCATCGCGGTCTGGGAGCCCCAGATCACGCGAGACAGAACGTCGTAACCGCCCACGGTCGTTCCGAGCAGATGCTCGGCGGATGGGGGCTGTTGCGCTCCGAAAGTTCCGTTCTCGTCGCGCAGCTGGCCGTAGCCGAACGGCGCGATGAGGGGAGCAAAGATGGCCGCGAGCACGAAGATGCCCGTGAGGATGAGTCCCGCGACGAGCATGCCCCGCTGCAGGCCAACGCTCTGGCGGAGCTGGTGGATGACGGGGAGCCGCTTCCACAGGCTGGGACGGGACGGCGACGCGACGGAGGTGGTTTCGACCGACATGTCAGTACCTCACTCTCGGGTCGATGAGCGCCGCTATGACGTCGACGATGAAGTTGGTGACGGCGACGATGACCGCGAGGAGCATGACAATGCCCTGTACCGCGACATAGTCACGGGCAGACAGGTACTGCACCAGCATGAAGCCGAGGCCCTTCCACTCGAACACGGTCTCTGTGAGCACTGCACCACCCAACAACAGGGCGATCTGCATGCCCATGACCGTGATGATCGGGATCAGTGCGGGCTTGTACGCGTGGCGCGTCACGAGCCTGATCTCGGAGACACCCCGCGACCGTGCTGCGTCAACGTACTGCGCAGACAGCGTTCCGATCACATTGGTTCGCACGAGTCGGAGGAAGACTCCTGCGGTCAGCAGCCCGAGCGCGAGCCCGGGCAGCACCGCGTGGGAAAGCACGTCGGAGACGTTGTTCGAATTGCCCGTCTGGAACGCGTCGATCAGGTGGAACCCAGTCGGGCTGGGGAGGAACTGGATGTCGAGCTCGGTTCGCGTCGAGGCGCGCCCTGCGACAGGAAGCCACTTGAGCCAGACCGCGAAAACGAGCTTGAACAGCAGGGCTGAGAAGAACACGGGGGTCGCGTACCAGAGGATGGCCGTGACGCGCAGCACGGCGTCTGGCCACTTGTCGCGGAAGTATGCGGAGATCATCCCGAGCGGAATACCCAGGATGAAGGCGACAATGAGCGCGTAGACCGCGAGCTCGAGCGTTGCACCGCCGTAAGTGATGAGGATCTCGGTCACCGGGCGGCCGTCGCTGATGGTACTGCCGAAGTTTCCCGTGAAGATCTGGCCGATGTACTCCACATATTGCACGATCAGGGGCCGGTCGTACCCGGCAGCGGCGATGCGTTCCTGCAGCTGGTCTGCAGACAGCCGCCCGCCGAGAGCTGCTGTGATGGGGTCACCGATGAGCCGCATCAGCAGGAAGACCATCGTGACGAGAATGAAGACGGTGGGGATGATCAGCAGGAGACGCGTGATCACGTAGCGGCCGAGGTTTCCACCGCCGGAACCTCTCCGTTTCTTGCGGGGTGCGGTCGGGCCTTCTGGGTCCGCTACCGCGATCGAGGGTGAGGACATTGTCGCCAATCTTGTGGGGAGCGAGAGCGAAACAGGGGGCGACCCGCAGGTAAGCGGACCGCCCCCGACTCGGCTAGACGATTGTAGCCAGTGTTTCGAGCTAGCCCCGGCTGATCACTCCGAAGCGGAACTTGAACGATGCGTCGAGAGTCGAAGCGACTCCGGTCACACCGTCAGCGGACACAGCGACCTGTGCGCCCTGGAGGAAGGGCAGGGTCGACAGCTGGGCCGCCACCTTGTCCTGGATCTCCTCGATCTGCGCGGTACGCGCATCCGGGTCCATTTCAACGGCCTGCGCCTTGATCAGAGTGTCGAGCTCAGGATCGCTGAAGTGGTTCGCAAGGAAGTTCTCGGTCTGGAAGAACGGAGACAGGTAGTTGTCTGCGTCCGAGTAGTCCGGGAACCAGCCGAGCTGGTACAGCGGGTACGCGTCGGCCGAGCGCTCCTCGGCGTAGGTGACCCACTCAGTCGACTGCAGGTCGACGGTGAACAGTCCATCCGCTTCCAGCTGGCTCTTGATCATGGCGTACTCGTCGCCTGAGCTCGGGCCGTAGTGGTCGGGGTTGTACTGCAGGTGCAGAACCACCGGCTCGGTGATTCCCGCACTGGTGAGACGCTCAGCAGCCTTGGCCGCGTCCGGCCCACCCTGGCCGTCACCGTAGAGGCCCTTGAGGGACTCCGTTGCGCCGGTCAGACCGGCGGGGACGTAGGAGTACAGCGGCAGGTAGGTGTCCTTGTACACCTGCGACGCGATCTCCTCACGGTCGAGGAGGTCAGCGATGGCCTGGCGAACGGCGAGAGCCTTCGCGGGGTCGGCCTCTGCCGTGGTCGCACCGAACGGCATCGTGTTGAAGTTGAACACGATGTAGCGGATCTCTCCACCGGGCCCGTAGTCAACCGTCACGCCGTCGTCACTGCTGAGGTCTTCGACGTCTGTCGCAGAGAGGCTCCGCGTCG
>Ga0180215_1004221_pt1 | contig 12918 bp, 11 predicted proteins | sample eDN3rd37CBELigBY_FD_128871 | JGI IMG/M metagenome (GOLD analysis project Ga0180215, IMG submission 128871) | Enriched backyard soil microbial communities from Emeryville, California, USA - eDNA 3rd pass 37_C BE-Lig BY (version 2) (version 2) | ecosystem: Environmental > Terrestrial > Soil >...
AGAAAAAGTATACCATGTCGTTTAGTGATGTTCATATTTAGGCGCTGCAAGAAAAGATTAAGGAAATCTGACAGTCCCGTGGTGAAAGTTGTTCAGGGAAATCCTAATGAAACGTGTTTCGGAGTGAAATCTGCCTTACTTTGCATTTCATCCCCCTCAAATGTAAAAAGGAGAAAAACGTAATCACGTTTTTCTCCTCCTAGTTATTCTGCTGGAACTGAAACTGTTACTTTAAATAAGTCGCCATCCAAATCGATTATTAATCGGCCATTATGGAGATCCACAATGGATTGCGCAATCGCCAGACCTAAGCCGGAGCCATCTGTGTGACGGGATGCATCCGCGCGTTTAAAGCGTTCTGTCAGCTCGTCAACATTTTCATTGAGCTCGAATTTTGAAATGTTTTTCACTGAAAACTCTGCTAAAGAACCTGTCTGTTTTAAAGCTACATAAATTCTAGTTCCTTCTAGCGAATATTTCAATGCATTTACAATAAGGTTATCAATTACTCTCCACATCTTCTGCCCATCTACATAAGCATAGAGAGGTTGTTCTGGAATAGATACACGCAATTCAAAGTTTGCCTTTGCAAATTCTTCCTCGTGTTCACCAATCGATTGCTTCATCAATTGCGTTAAATCAATGCGGCGCTTTGTCAGCTCGATATTGCCGCTTGCCATTTTGGATACTTCAAATAAGTCTTCAATCAACGTTTTTAACCGTGCTGATTTCTTATCTAGCACTTCAATATATTGGTTTCGTTCTTCCTCTGTCAGATTAGGATTTTTCAGTAAATCTGTGTACGTAATAATTGATGTTAAGGGCGTTCGTAAGTCATGGCTTACGTTTGTAATCAGCTCTGTTTTCAGTCGCTCACTTTTTGCCTGTTCCGACATTGAATTTCTAACACCTTCACGTAAAGCATTTAAATTGGCTGCATGCTTGGAAAAAATTGATTTCCCCTTCACTTTAATATCAGAAGTTAAACGTCCCTCTGCCATCTCCTGCGTCTGTTTCATAATACGGTTCAGGTAGCCCATATGACGCAGGAACAGGAGACAAGCCGGCAATCCGATAAAGAACAGCAGAAGAATGAAGATGACCACTAATTCTCCCCCTCCTAGACTGGCTCCTATAAATCCAATCCCTGCAAGGAAAGCAACAATTAAAACGCCAACTGCCTGCAGGCCAACAGAACGATTTAAGAATAAATCTCTCATTCCATCTGCAATACGATAAAGCATTGCTTGCTGCACTTGTTCTTTAAATTTATCCTCGTTATCAATAGTAGCCCAAGTCCACTTTACGCCCATTAGGACCATCGATACCGCAGCATACATAAGGACCATGTTAAAAGCCACCAATAGAATTGTCGCTGCAACGTCCTGTTGATAATAAAAAACATTCCTAATCGTATTCCCAGTAGTATCAAATAAGGCAAATGCCACAAAAAGAGAAATTAATATAACGACTATCCGTGCATCTATCGGTACTCGCAAAAATATATTTTGCAGTTTCTTTAAACCTTCAAAACTCTCTTTTGAGGGTTTGACAATTGTAAATAATCCAATAACCGCTAATAATCCTGTAAGCCAAATACTCGTGAAAATGTATTGTGCAATTTTAAACGATTTATATTCATCACTTAAGTTTGAACCATTGTTTATGGCTGATTTCGAGACATAGATCGAACCTTTAAATTTCTCGACGCTTCCATCAACTCGAATTGTCCCTTTTAAATAATCATCAACGTAATTATCATTATAGTTATCGATATAGACTGTGCTGTTAATTGTTAAAGGCGAATTACTTATGCCAAAGCTCGCTTTATACAAATCGCCCTTTCCATCTTGCAAACCAGATTCAAAGGTTTCACCTGTGTCTATATTGACAAGGCTATAATCAAAATAACTGTATTCATTTAGAAACTCTTGACGCAGCCGTTTTTGCTCTGCAGCAAATTCATCAATTGCGTTCTTTTTTAGCTTTATGACTTTTTCTTCGACATACTCATCGCTTTCAAAATTCTTTTTGATATCCGCAATTTTCCTATCCCGCTCATCAACAAGAATTTCCTTTAATGCCGTGTCGTTCGCTTCTTCTGCTTGAGTGATCTGGTCACCGTATTGCATACGAATATTCTCCACTTGCTCAGATAACGAACCATAATAATTTCGATAGTTTTCGATTTCATCTTGTGTCACATTAAGCTGTTCTTTTGCTTCTTCAGCATCAAAAGGAGCTAATACATACTGCCCTAATTGATCGATAAAGGTTTCCTTGGAAGTTTGAAAATAATCGGCATCAAAGTAGGATTTAAATAAATAATTTTGTGAATGATTGATAAATGATACAGCAGCAAATGCTGCCCATGTTATAAGAAAAAGGATGAGGAGTAATTTCCCTTTTGTTTTCAGCAAGTTTGTTCCTCCTCTAGAATAGTTTCACAAGCAACTGATGCATTTCATCTATATGGTCATTTATAAACTGCCACGTCTTTGTGACAATAAAGAACATACCAACGATACTTGCAATCAGGCTCAGCACAGTTAGGCTTGTCTCAATTTTATTTTTCAATTTTATATCCAATTCCCCACACAACCTTTAAGTATCTCGGATTTTTGGGATCTGTTTCGATTTTTTCCCGGATTTTGCGGATGTGGACGGCCACTACATTCTCCGCATTATAAGCTTCTTCATTCCAAACGAGCTCATATATTTCATTAATCGAAAACACACGCCCAGCATTTTTTAATAAGAGTTCGGTGATTTTATACTCTATTGGTGTTAGTTTTACTAATTCTCCATCTAACCGTACTTCTTTGGCATCCACATCAACCGTCAATCCATTTACCTCTATTTTCGATTGTTGCTGCCCATTTCCGTTATAAGTCCCGAGCTGTACATAACGTCTTAACTGCGACTTCACACGTGCCAACAGCTCTAACGGATGAAATGGTTTTGTAATGTAGTCATCTGCACCTACCGATAGCCCATGAATTTTATCCGTCTCTTCGGCCTTCGCACTTAACATGATGATGGGAATGTTACGCTCCGTGCGAATTTTAAAAGTGGCTGTTATTCCATCCATTGTCGGCATCATAATATCGAGGATGATTAAATGGACTTCGTTTTCTTCAAGCAGCTTTAATGCCTCAACTCCATCTCCGGCTTTTAATACGTTATAGCCTTCATTTTTCAAATAAATCTCGATCCCATCACGAATGTCTTTGTCATCATCTGTGACGAGCACTGTTAATTTCTCCACTGCCCTCACCTCATCTTTTTCTTATAGACCTATCATAAAATTTCAATCTTAATTAATAGTCATTAATTTTATGAAGAAATTCTTAAGATTTTGGATTATTTATAGGGAATTTTAATCCCTTAACACGCATTCTTTTATTTTACTTTATTTGAATTCAATTCTAGAATTTATTTACAGAAGGTTGATTTGGGATCTCCAATCATCTATTTTGGGGATTCATCAGCTTACAAGTGGAGCTGCACAAATTAGGTAGTTTATAGAGTAGACAGCTATTAAAAACTTTATGAGACATTTCAGCTCTGTTAAAACGCGAATGGTCACGTCACTGAATTTGAAATAAACGGAAAATTTCCTCTAAAATTAGAAAACGCTTATATTTCGATTAAAATAAAGGAATTTTTTCCGTTTACATTACCCAAATCGTTGCATTTCAGCCTATTTTGAGCAGATAACCGGAAATTCTCCGCTTATATCTGCTTTTTAATCTACTTTCTATACAATAACCGGAAATTCTCCGCCTAAGAATTCTTTCCTACATGAAAAATACCCATGGTTACCATGCTTTACTAATCATCCTTCAAAAGAAAATCAATTGATTGATTGTTCTGCTCCGATACTGTTCAAGAAGCTTAAAAATATTACGAATCCAACCTTATCTCAATTCAAAAACTTATTTTTCCGGGTCTATTCTACTCCCGATTTTCGGCTCCCCACAGTCAAGACGATTATCCCGCCTAGTAACATTACAACGCCAACCCAAGAAGTGGGACTCAAATATTCGTTGACTAAAAAGACCCCTAGTAGTGCCGCCGTTAAAGGTTCAGCTAAGGATAATGTCACCGCAGAGGATGAAGAGATTTTTTCTAACCCACCTAAAAATAGAAGATAGGCTATACTTGTTGCTACTAATCCCATAAATATCATAGGAATCAGATTTTGGCCTTCAAATACCCACATGACACCATCACCAGAGAACGGCAACAGCAGCAGTGCACATATCGTAAACGTCATCGCCACAGCTGGGAGGGTGTCTTCCTTATCGGTTAATCGTTTGCTGCAGTTTGTATATAACGCGAACATGAGACCTGCACACAACGCTAAAAGAATTCCAATCGGATTAATCGAAGCTTCTCCACGATTTACAAATAATAAAACACATCCAACAATCGCCAGCGCGGTCGCGATTGCCCAAACTCGATTCGGCTTCCTTTTCCAAATAGCCCATTCAACTAAGCCAGAAAACACCGGGGAGCTCCCGATAGTCACAACAGTCCCTAAAGCTACACCCGTAAATCGTACGGAAGTGAAAAACAGAGATTGGAATAAAGCAATCGTTAACGCTGCCAGGATTGTCCACTTCCAGGACCAGGATTTAAAATTTATTTTTCGCAGGAATAGCGAAGCCAGAAGCAGCACTCCTCCCCCGATTGCCGATCGTACTCCTGCCACAGCAACGGAAGATACATCTGCCTGTAAAAAGGTTTGAGTCGTTCCAACAGTTCCCCAAAGCATCGCTGCCAGCAAAACAAATATGTATGCAAACAAATTCATTCAATACACCCTCTATTTATGTCATTTCGATTATTGCAGTACTTTCAAACTTACTAAATTTATGGTTATGACTCCACTTTCTTTGCTGCCATCAGCTTGTTAAATTATACCAAACTATACTGTGTATCTACCAACTTTCGGTGATAATAAACAATGAAAATTAAAAAAACAAGCGTATAATTGCTCGTTCAATTTCACATCACTCTCAAAATAACAAACCGCGAATATTTCTGGAAAATACTTTTTTCTCGTATTATAAGAAGAAATTTCTTTTCGACAAAAAACGAGATTTATTGCTTGATAATTTCCCGATGAAGGTCCATTATATGAATATAGCAGTAGAAAACTAGTAAAAAATTTCTTTATAGAATATTTTTTTACGCAGAAATGTAAGCGTCATCATTTCGATATTTCCACTGTATATACTTCCTAAGGGGGACTCATAATGATCTATGCAAATCCTAATACAACAGGAGCAATTGTTAACTTCAAAGAAAAATACGATAACTTTATCGGTGGCGAATGGGTTGCACCAGTAAAGGGTCAATATTTTGATAATAAAACACCAATTACTGGTGAAGTATTTACGAAAGCTGCTCGTTCTACAGTTGAAGATATCGAACTGGCATTAGATGCTGCTCATGCCGCAAAAGATGCTTGGGGAAAAACATCTACAACAGAACGTGCGATTCTTTTAAATAAAATCGCTGATCGTTTAGAAGAAAATTTAGAATACCTTGCAGTAGCAGAAACATGGGAAAACGGAAAAGCTGTTCGCGAAACATTAAATGCGGATATTCCATTAGCGATTGACCACTTCCGTTACTTTGCAAGCACAATTCGTTCTCAAGAAGGTCACATGACTCAATTAGATAATGATACAGTAGCATATCATTTCCAAGAGCCTTTAGGGGTTGTTGGACAAATTATTCCTTGGAATTTCCCAATTCTTATGGCTGCATGGAAAATTGCACCGGCACTTGCTGCAGGAAACTGTATCGTTTTAAAACCAGCTGAACAAACTCCTGTATCTATCATGGTATTAGTGGAGTTAATCCAAGACTTGCTTCCAGCAGGCATATTAAATATTGTAAACGGTTTCGGTATCGAAGTTGGTAAACCATTGGCAACAAATCCAAGAATCGCAAAAATTGCCTTTACTGGTTCTACTGCAGTTGGTCGCCAAATTATGCAATATGCAACAGAAAACATTATTCCAGTAACATTAGAACTTGGCGGTAAATCTCCAAACGTATTCTTTGAAGACGTGATGGATCAAGAAGATGAGTTCTTAGATAAAGCAATAGAAGGTCTTGTATTATTTGCATTAAACAATGGCGAAGTTTGTACTTGTCCATCTCGTGCATTAATTCAAGAATCAATCTACGATAAATTTATGGAACGTGCATTAGAGCGCGTTAAAGCGATTAAAGTTGGCAACCCGCTTGATACTGAAGTAATGATGGGTGCACAGGCTTCTACTCAGCAAAAAGAAAAGATCCTTTCTTATATCCAACTTGGACAAGAAGAAGGCGCTGAATTGCTAATTGGCGGAGAAGAAAACCATTTAGGCGGCGACCTTGAAAATGGCAATTATATCAAGCCAACAGTATTTAAAGGCAACAACAAAATGCGCATCTTCCAGGAAGAAATCTTTGGTCCAGTACTTTCTGTTACAACATTCAAGGATTTCGATGAAGCAATCGAAATTGCGAACGATACACTTTACGGCCTTGGTGCAGGTGTATGGTCACGCAGCGGCGATATCGCTTACCGTGCCGGCCGTGCGATCCAAGCTGGCCGTGTTTGGACAAACACTTATCACCAATATCCAGCAGGTGCTGCATTTGGCGGCTTCAAAATGTCAGGTATCGGCCGTGAAAATCACGCAATGATGCTAGATCACTATCAACAAACAAAATGTATCTTAACTAGCTATAATAGAAATGCTATGGGCTTCTTCTAAATCGAAGGGAGAATAGAATATGATAGATCGTGTTATTGCCACAATAGAGGCACTTCAATTGATAGAGCTGCTGAAAGAAAAACATGAATCTATTATGTTTTATCAATCTGGGGGCTGCTGTGATGGCTCGGTTCCCATGTGCTACAGAGAAGGAGATTTTCGAATTTCAGATTCCGATATCTATCTAGGCTCAATCGGTGACGCCCCCTTCTATATGCACCGAAGCCAATACGACTATTGGAAGCATACACAGCTGATTATCGACGCTCTTGATGGCAGCGGAGCAGAATTCTCACTTGATAGCATTGAAGACAAACACTTCATTACACGCTCGCGGGTTTTCAACGAGGAAGAATATACAAAAGTAAAAGAACTATTTAAATAAAATGGGAGCAGCCTGATTGAATGGAAGTTCAATTGGGCTGCTCTTTTTTGAATTGTAGTGTTTTTGAAATAATCACTTATAATAAACATGGGGAATCTCTTTAGAATTACATACTTAAAATGGAGGAGGTCATCATGCATGTATAAAACTGTTGCCGAAACTGCGCAGGACATCTCGATGCCTGAGGAACAAGTACTTCGCTACATCTATGCTGGCCGCATCAAAGCAGTATATGATGGCACACAGTACCTTGTAAATAGTGCCCAATTTGATACGTATCACGAGCAATTAGAACGAATCAAAGAGGAAATTGAAGTTTGGCGCAACACCCCGATTCCTGAAGATCCCGATATTAAGGATGAAGACTAATTCCATTGCCCAATTCAACGTATGCAAAAAACATCTTGAAGCGCGAAAACTTTTCCCGCCTCAAGATGTTTTAAATTGTTACGACAAATCCCGCACGTTTGCCGATAATTTCTGCATAGTCTTCCACCATGACACTTGCTGTTGGATACATGCCTGCTCCAGGTCCAACCAGCGTCAGCGTACCAATGTAGTTGGTTTCCATTGTCACCGCGTTAAATACATCATCAATTGGATAGAGTGGATGTTCTTTATCAACTAACATAGGAGCTACTTTTGCATAAAGCGTTCCATCCGGGTACTTTTCAACCTCTGCCACATGCCGATAGCGCAGCCCTTTTTCAATCGATTCCGCGACTTCTTCAGCTGAAATACTGTCAATGCCGATCACCTCAACATCTGCCCAGTTCGGTTGATCACCAAACGCTAGTGAAGATAGGATCATAAGCTTTTTGAATGCATCTTGACCCGAAATATCATTATATGGATCAGCCTCTGCATACCCTAGTATTTGCGCTTCTTTCAGGGCTTCATCAAAGGACCAGCCTTCTGCACGCATTTTAGTTAAAATATAATTTGTTGTCCCATTTAAAATTCCTTGAATTCTGGAGACATCATTGACTAATAAAATATTTTTCATCGTTTTAATAACTGGTACACCGCCAGCTGTTGTTGCTTCATATCCGACAAATACACCATTTTGCCTTGCTAGCTCCTGCAATTCTATCCCACGTTTAGCGAACATAACTTTGTTGGCAGTAATGACATGGCATTTATTTTCCACAGCCTTCTTTAAGTAGCCATATGCAGGTTCTTCATTTACAATCGCTTCAAATACAACTTGGATTCCTTTTACAGAAAGGCAATCGTCAATGCTGTCTGTTAATAAATGTGCAGTTCCTGGTACACGTTCTTTCGTTGTATCACGTACCAGGATTTTCGCTACTTCTAATTCTAAACCTAATTTATCGCGAAGTTCTTCACGTTTTTCATTTAAAATATGATATATACCCTGACCTACTGTGCCAAAACCTAAGATGGCCGCCTTGATTGTTGCCATTTCTATACTCGCCTCCATCTTCACTCTTCTCACTGCAACTTTAAACGTCTATGAATCTAAATGTATAAGGTTAGCCGATAACGATTCCTTCCATTATCATACGCCAAACCGATATACGTAATTATAGGATTAAAAACAAACAATTCGAAAAATTTAACTTAAGGAAATTTTATCTTATATTTGGAAGGAACTCAAGAACATTCTTCCTTAGGTGGACATTTGTTTTTTTAAGAAGGCCAAAAAGGTTCATAAATATTTTATAAAAATACTATATTCTAAAATTCTTTTCCAGTAATGTATCTTTACCTATATCATCCTTATATAATTAAAAAGGCATCTCCATATATGAGATACCTGTTTAATTATAACATAAGTTTATTTTTGAACGATTTGAAATTCTTCTAACATATGGTAAAATCTTGCTCCATGACCCTCTGCAGCCTCAAGGAAATATTTTAGGTCAAAAACAAAACTGCCCTCATTGCCATTAGAAACAAGATAGATCTTATTAACCGGGCTATCCCATTCACTTCCATCAATCGCTGATACTAAAATTCCATTCACCGGTTCTGTTACTGTTTCAATTTCTTTCACTGTTGCAAAAGAGGTTTTTAGCTCCTCTGAATATTCCTTTGCTAATTGCTCAGGTGTTTTATCGATTACTTGGGAGATCGTCATGGATACTTCCGGATACCTTTCTTCCAGCGGCTCTTTCGTTGTAACGATATCCTTATCCCCTTCATGAATCATTTTATATCGTTCCTCATCGATATAAATAACATAATCGGCTCTTTCATGAAGGATGACTTCTTGTTCTTCAGGATGTCCTTCGATTTCTGTGACTACATTTTTCTCTGGTTCAAAGTATTGTTTTAAACGCTCGACAAATGCTTGCCCTGTAGTAGTTACAGTAGCGAAACCCAAAAGTACAACCAAGACTGCTGCAGTTATTGCAATACCGACAAAGCGCCCCTTTGATTTTGTGGTTTTCTGTCTTTTGGGTGATTTCTCTTTTAAATTCAATCGAGATTCAATATTCCGCCATACTTCATCTTTTCCATCTAAATAGTGATTCGTTTTATTCTTTAGGGCCTCTTTTACTTCTTTTTCGAAATTTTTTTCATCCATCCTGACTTCCCTCCTTCTCATTTTTTAGTAACCCTTTTAATTTTTGCTTTCCTTTATATAATCGTGATTTAATTGTATTTAAATTTTCATCGAGAATTTCTGCAATTTCCTGCTCCTTAAAGCCATTTAAATATTTCAGGACAATCGGGACACGATGATGGTGCTCTAAACTTTCAATAGCCTTATACAAGTCCTCATGTTCAATAAATTGATTTATCCCTTCATAGGCAAGCTCATCCTGTTCTGCTTTATTGAAACCTTCGCCAACGCTGATGATTTTACCATTCCTTTTTAATATTCGATGACATTCATTGATCAGAATCCTATAAAACCATGGTTTGAATGGGCGGCTAGTATCGTAGCCTTTAATATTCTGATACACACGAATAAAGGTTTCTTGTACAGCGTCTTTTGCATTTGAACTCTGATGGTTCATGACAACAGTTGCTACTCTCATGGCATATTCGAAATATAAATCATATAGATCGTGAAACGCTTGAACGTCTCCATTTTTAATCTGTTGAACAATCTCCAGCTCCTTCATTATTCACACCCTTTCTCTTCGTATTAAAAACGAATTATCTGTTTACTAATAATACCCGAGCACTTAGCGAAAAAGTTTTCATTTGAAGCGGAAATTTTGAATTAAAAAAACCTGTACAGAAATTTTGTACAGGTTCGGGTCAAAGGGCGATTGGTATAGTTGTTAAATGGGCGGTTGCTAGGATGCTTTATGTAAAGTAATTTTAAGATATTTATTCAAAACACTATTAACGATAAGCATTTCTTTAGTTGAAAAGGCAGGCACAGCATATGTACGGTGAACAAGCTGGAACTGGCCATACTCTAAGTGCCATTCTTTAGCTGGCAATGCTATATGCTGACCTTCAAATTCTTTGTAGGCTTCGAATACTTCTTTTACAAAATAATTACTTTCTGAAAAAGTCGCAGTCTCTTCTTTAAAAGCAGTATGGCCAAAGGTTTTATGCCAAAGATTATCTACTACTGCTAATAAGTGCTGAATTGAAAACGGATTAACAAAAGCACCCTTTTCATTTATTTCATATATAAAATACGCCGCAATATTTTGCGCACTATAAATGTTTCCCATTTAACAACGCTCCCTTTCCTTAGTGATACGATGTGAACTGCTTTATATAAATCCTGCAAGGGGTAAATTTTAATTCCGATAAATTTTCTCTATATTAAGATTATACGAACCAAACCCTTTTATGTCAATAAAACTAATTGAATTACTTGGTTTTAAAACGTGCAATCTCCGAATGAACGGCAGTCACTAAAATCGGCGGAAATCCAGCTTTCACGAATGAAATGAAACGTCGGTTTCCACCAATTCTAGCTATTTAACTAAGCGTTAGCTTGTGCAACACCTTCAATTGCTTTTGATAAAGCTTGCTCTAAATCAGCTATAATATCCTCTACCGCCTCCAGTCCCACCGATAAGCGAATGAGCTCCTCGGATACACCAGCTACTTTTAACTCTTCTGGTGATAGCTGTTGATGCGTTGTTGAGGCTGGGTGAATGATCAGGGATTTTGCATCCCCTACATTCGCAACATGAGAGAATAGCTGAACATTATCAATCACTTTACTTCCCACTTCACGGCCACCCTTAATGCCAAATGTGAGCATGGAGCCGTAGCCATTTTTCAAATATTTTTCCGCCAATGAATGCGATGGGAAGTTTTCTTTTCCTGGATAATTCACATATTCCACGAATGGGTGGTTTTCAAGGTAATCTGCAACCTTCAATGCATTTTCTCCATGTTTTGAATAACGCAAATGAAGCGTTTCTAATCCTTGAAGGAAGTTAAATGCACTATCTGCACTAAGAGTCGGCCCGAAGTCACGCAATAATTGAACTCGGAATTTAGTTGCAAAGGCAGCTGCTGCTGTATCAACGCCATAACGCAAACCATGGTAGGACGCGTCAGGCTCAGTGAATCCCGGGAAACGTCCACTTGTCCAATCAAATTTACCGGCATCCACTACTATGCCTCCAATTGTTGTACCATGCCCCCCAATCCATTTTGTTGCAGAATGAATTACTACATCTGCTCCAAATTCGATTGGGTTCGATCCGTATGGGGATGGGAACGTATTATCAATAATTAACGGAAGTCCATGCGCATGAGCAATTTCCGCTACTCGTTCAATATCTAAAATGTTTAAGCTTGGATTCCCTACTGTTTCAGCATAAATGGCTTTGGTTTTATCCGTAATTGCTGCTTCGAAATTCTCTGGATTGCTTTCATCTACAAATACAGTTGTAATGCCATAGCGTGGCAATGTATTTGCAAATAAGTTGTAAGTACCGCCATATAAAGAACCTGCAGAGACAATCTCATCCCCAGCCCCAGCGATATTCAGGATAGAAAAAGCTATAGCGGCCGCACCAGATGATACAGCCACTGCTGCTGTACCGCCTTCAAGTAAAGCAACACGTTTTTCAAAGACATCCACAGTCGGGTTCATAATTCGTGAATAAATATTGCCTGGTTGTTCGAGTGCAAACAATTTCCGCGCATGCTCCGTGTTTTCAAAAGCATAAGCCGTTGTTCTATAAATGGGTACTGCAATTGCTCCTGTTACTGGGTCAGGTTGTTGTCCCCCATGAAGCAATTGTGTTTCCGGACGCTGTTGTGACATGTTTCTTCCTCCTATAATTAGAATCGATGGGCGATCTTATTTTTGAGGAGGACCTTATGGAAAAACAAAAAGCCCTCTTCTTAAGAAGAGGGCTGCATAGCTGCAATTTTTCCTCCCCTTATCTCTCAGATCCAATCAAAATCTGTAGGAATTAGCACCATTGCGTAAATCACGCTGGTTGCTGGGCATCGTAGGGCCTAGTCCCTCCGCCTCTCTGGATAAAGGTATTTGATTCATGTTCCATCGTTAGAGTTACTATAAATCACAGTAACCTTCTATGTCAACTATACTTTGAAAATTATTTCAAAATTTTTGGAAATTTCATATATAATCATGGAGTATAGTGTTGTAAAGAGCAACTTTTGAAAGGGGTTTTCACTTTGCTTTATGCCATTATAATCGTTTTACTAGCAGGCTATCTTATCGGCTGCATTCACGGCTCTACGATTGCCAAATTATTATCAGGCGTGAATCTTAAAGAAGTTGGTCATGGCAATGCAGGTGCATCTAACGCAACCTTGTCA
>Ga0180215_1004223_pt1 | contig 12916 bp, 22 predicted proteins | sample eDN3rd37CBELigBY_FD_128871 | JGI IMG/M metagenome (GOLD analysis project Ga0180215, IMG submission 128871) | Enriched backyard soil microbial communities from Emeryville, California, USA - eDNA 3rd pass 37_C BE-Lig BY (version 2) (version 2) | ecosystem: Environmental > Terrestrial > Soil >...
CACCTGCAAAAATCGCTCGAGATCGACTACGCCGCGAATGCGTACTACCTCGCCTACCTCACTTCCGCCGGGCGCGTGCAGGCCGGGCGCGATTGGATGCACGAGGCGCTGCTGAACGCACCGCCTGAGGAGTAGGCGGCCTTGTCGAGTGAAGTAGGTGTACATACAGCTGTACAGTTTGTATGATACAGAACGAGTCGGCACACTGATGCCTAAGGACTGAAGATGCAGCCGCGGTCGACGGAGGCGCGAAGACGTGGATCGACCGTTCGCGAAGGCGAAGGCGCTGTATTGTCTCGCGACTCTATGACCTCGCGCCTGTGTTGTCTCGCGACTTTATGACCTCGTGGCTCTCTTATGCGGCTGCCAGCCAGCCCAAAATGCGGATGCCCGGCCGCATGCCGCTATATCCTCGACTTGCATAGTACCCGGAAGAGATGCCAATAGCGCCCCATGATACAGGCGCTCCGTGTCCCCGCGCCTTTCCCGCGCTTGGCCGGTCGGAGTCGCGGCATCCCAGCCGGGATCCACTCGTGCACCAACGGAACGCTGCGCCAGGCCGTGCGGCTGCGCCCGAAAAAAGGCGCGTGGCGAGTCGCCGTGACGGTGGTGCTGGCGCGCGTCCTCCGAGAGCCGGGCGGTCGACCGCCGCGGCACACCAGTGAATGGAAGGCCCCGACCACCACTTTCACGTGATGCAGTAGATCACGTGAGTGGCGTGACCCAGCAGCGCGCCACCCGACCACGCAACCTGGGCCGGACGCCTACCTAATAACCTCTGCTGCCTGCTGCCGCTGCTGCCCCCAGCCCGACAGTTCGACAGCGCGATAGTTCGGCAGCCCAATCGCACGGTGCACCTGCAGCAAGGTAGGCCAACCGCCAACCGCCGCCGCCGTTGAGCCTTTGCGCCAGCAAAGCTGCGGACTGACGCCCAACGCGGACGAATCTGAGTCGACCCACCAATAGATCGTACCGGGACGCCACTTACCCGCCAACCAGCCAGTCAGCCAGCTAGCCTACAAATTAACCATGGCGGCGACTTCCGCAGACGTCGTGGCGGCCCGCGCCCGCGCCGAGCAGCTTCAGGTGCCGGTCTCTAAGGCCATTCTTGCCCAGGTCGCCGACCCGCGCACTGACATCGCCAACGAGCGGCGCAAGGTACCGTCGCAGCGCCCAACTGCCATAGGCGCGGGCGCCGGCCGCGGCTGACGGCCATGGGCCCTGAGGGCGTTGCCGTGTGGTGGACTAGGCCACCTTTAACTCGGACGACCTCGCGGCCGTCCTCTACGGCGGCAATGAGGCCGTGAAGCGCCGGACCGAGCTCATCTCAGCTCTGGCCAACGACCCCGAGTTTAGCAAGGAGGACCGGTACGGGTGGGAGCGCCCGCCATCGTGGCTGGACGCGAGGAGGGCTGACGCGTGGCCGCGCTGCCGCTTCGTGGCTGACCGTATGACGGCGCGCCAGGTACCACATGAACCAGTCCGAGCTGTACGAGCTCGGCCTGAAGCTATCGACCAAGCTGCGCGACAAGATCCTGGAGCTGGACGCCACCAAGATGAACGACGTCCAGCTGCTGCGGAACGCCATCAGCATCCCGACCGGCTTCGACCTGCACTACGGCATGTTCCTGCCGACCATTAACGGCCAAGGCACTGACGAGCAAAAGGACGAGTGGCTGCCCAAGGTTCCGGCACTTTTTCTATGCCCCGGGGCGCGCCTTGGCATGCGCACTAACGCAATCGCTCGCTGAGGCGCGCTGGGCACAACGCCTGCAGGCGCTCGGGCACGAGATCTTGGGCACCTACGCGCAAACCGAGCTCGGTACGATACCCCAAAAAGGTTGGGTGGTTGGGCCAGTCAGAAGGCTCTCAACCCCATCCCAAGGAGCTGTTGCGTGCGAGTTCTATCGGTGGGCTAGGCCACGGAACATTCCTGCGCGGCCTGGAGACCACAGCGACGTACGACCGTGCGTCGCAAGAATTTGTCATCCACAGCCCGACGATCACCTCGCTCAAGTGGTGGCCGGGGTACGCACTAGACAGGCGTTGCGCGGTCATCGCCTGCACCACGGAGCGGCTGTTCTGACCCGGGCCGGGCCGTGGCACGCATGCTGGATCCGGCGGTGGTGGCGGCGCAGCGGCCTCGGCAAGACTGCCAACTTTGTTGTGCTGATGGCGCGCCTGTTCGTCGACGGCAAAGACCACGGCCCGCACCCATTCCTGGTGCAGATCCGCAACGTGTCCGACCACCAGCCGCTACCGGGCATCGAGGTCGGTGACATTGGCCCCAAGTTTGGCTTCATGGCCGTCGACAACGGCTTCCTCCGCTTCGGTACGTCCTGGGACAGATCGTAGTACTACGCAACAGCCTTGCCCGGGCTCACGTGGCCGGCTTCACCTTTCTTTCGGCCCTGAGCATGGCTAGACCATGTGCGCATCCCGCGCGAGGCCATGCTGAGCAAGAACGTCGAGGTCACGCCCGACGGCCGCTATGTGCGCAAGCCCGGCACGTCGGAGAAGGCGTCCTACGGCACGATGATTCTCGTGCGCGCCTACATCGTCGCCAACGCGGCGGCCGCCCTGGCCAAGGGACTGACCATTACCGTGCGCTACTCGGCCGGTACGGCCGTGGCGACCAGCGGCGACGGGAACGGGCGGAAAGCGAGGGCTAACGTACGCACATACGATGCTTGCTGGTCCATCGCGGTGCGTGCACCCAGTGCGGCGCCAGACTACCCGCCAGGAAGGCACGATTGAGACGCAGGTACTGGACTACAGCAACCAGCAGAACAACCTCTTCCCCCTCATCGCGACGGCGTTCGCGCTGCACTTCACGGGCCAGTACATGATGAACCTGTACACGACCTTTCAGAAGAACCAGCAGAGCGGCGACCTGTCGACCCTGCCCGAGGTGCACGCCACCAGCTCGGGACTCAAGGGGCTCGTGACCGCGCTCGCGTCGGAGGGCATCGAGGTCTGCCGGCTTGCGTGCGGCGGCCACGGCTACCATCACTACAGGTATGGGGCCGATATGCTACTCGGCAATGTTGAGGAGGGCACTGACTCGAGGCACGCCGTTGGCGCAACGGCGGGTGAGCTCGCAGCGGTCTGCCGCTCCTGTACCAAGACTACGTCGCCGCGTGCACCTACGAGGTACGCACCTTGGCGCGCCCGCGCGCCGGCACGCTCACATCGACCGTCGGCTAACACACCGTACGACTTCCACCTATGCGCCACCGGCGCATAGGGCGAGAACACCGTCATGAGCTTGCAGACGGCGCGCTACCTGGTCAAGGCAACCGAGCTGAGCCGCAACGGCCAGGCGCTCGCCGGCAACATCGCATACCTGAACGGTGCATTCAACTCGCTCGCGCACGACGGTGCGTGCCCTTACGTGTGCGATTGCTACGGGCGGCGAGCGTAGCTGACGTAGCTTCTCCAGGAGCCGTGCCGGTGCGGTGCGATGCGGATGGTGGCAGCGTGCAGCGTCAAGTCGGCGGACGACTGGCTAGTCGCGGAGAACCAACTGGCTGCCTTCCGCCACCGCGCGGCGCGCATCATTTACGCGGCGTCGGACGCCTACTACAACCAGCTCAAGGCCGGCGTGGAGGGTACGCCGCACAGCGCGCGAATAAAAGCGCGTGCGCCGTCGTCCATCGGCTCACCACCGCGCGCTCCATGCCTGACCGCACTTCTTGCACAGCTGAGGTGGCGTGGAATAACAATGCCATCGAGCTGGTGCGCGCCTCCAAGGCGCACTGCTACTACATCCTCCTCTTTAACTTTGTCGAGGCGGTCAAGAGCCTGCCGGCTGGCCCGGTCCGCGACGTGCTCAAGAACCTGTGTGACCTGTTCGCCCTGAGCCACATCGAACGCTTCCTCGGCGACTTTGTCGAGGACGGGTGCGGTATAGCGCTGGGTCCCTTGCGAGTGTTGTCCGTTGCGAAATCTCTGACCATGCTGTGCATGTTTCTCGCAAGCCTGCGCCCTCGCAGTTACCTGAGCCGCCGCCAGGTGACGGAAGCACGCCAGCAGGCGCGGGCCCTCCTGGGTGCGATTCGACCGAACGCAGTTGCGCTAGTGGATGCGTGGAGCTTCCACGACTACGAGCTTGACTCGGCGCTCGGCCGCTACGACGGCGACGTCTACAACGCATTGTACGAGAAGGCCAAGCGCACCAACCCGATCAACCGCAAGCATACGGGCCGAGGCTATGAGCAGTACCTCAAGCCCAAGTTCACGGCCAACTTGTAAAGATGGTTATGTGTAACTTTTTTAGCTGCACATTTGCATTACCAACATCTGGCACGACAAGTCTACATTGCATGATGGCGCTCTGTACAGTGTCGGTGGTGTGAAACCCTATGACGCCAGCCACGTCGCGACGGCGTCGTTGCGCCAGTCTGCGCTGGGGTCATCGAAACAGTCGTCCACGTCCACCAGCTGCGCGACGCGCCCGCTCCCGAGCATCACCCGCACGGCCTGCCGTGTCTTGGCCTCGTCCGGGAGCCGCAGCATCACAGCCTCGGGCGTGCCACTCAGCCCTAGTCGGCGCGCTGTAACGGCCACCTCCGCTTGCGAAAAGACGTACTGGTTGGCCACCTGCGCCGCCCCTTTTCTCGGCACGAAGGCGAGATACGCGTATGAGCAATGCCATGTCCGCCGCGGCGGGGTCCTCTCGCCGCACCAGGCGCCTGCGCACCGTCAGCAGCAACGTCCCACCGGTGCGGCCGCGCACGGAGCTGGCCAGCTGCGTCACGAGGTGCTGGCCCTGCGCGGTCGGCGTGAGGCTCGCCTCGCCGAAGTACACGCCGACGATCTGCCAGCCGCCGCCCTCGGCCGTCTGGCAGTACACCTCCACCTGTAATCCCGGACTTGGAGCGAACCGGCCGTGGCGTGTCAGCGGCTCATGTTGCTGGACCACGAGCCACGCCAGCTTGTCGTACCAGCCGCAGCGCGGCGTCCAGGCCCAACGTCGTCGTATTCTTGCTGTGGCGGAGCGGGATGGCGTCCTCCACCACGACGGCGTCTCCTGGACACGGACGGACACACGCCAAAGGGAGCGAGCCCGTACGGAGTAAGTCTCGTCCTCGGCTGGCGTTCTGAGGGTTCTGCGTCGGGACGCCCGCCCGTAGTACCTGCTGTGGCCGTGGTCCGGCCGAGGAGGACGCCGTCGACGCTGGCCGCCGGGTACTTGGCAGTGTGGGCCATGATCTTGGCGTAGGCGAGCGGCCGCAGCTCGACGGCCATGGTTGCAGCGGCGCGGCGGGCGTTTCGCGCCGGCGGTGGGGTGTCGGCAGTCGCGGTCCGAGCGGTGTCGAAATCCAGAGAGAGTGCCTTCACTTGTCCACCGCGCTTGTCTGCGTCGCTAATAGGCAGCCCGGCCGGTGGGTCGGCTCTCTGTGCAGTTCAAACTGCGAGCAGTCAGTAGTCAGAGCGGTCAGACTGGTTGTGTGACTTCAATGGAGAGGCGGTGAAACGCTGCAGTCCAGTGCGGCCATTGCAGAGCAGACTCTAGACTAGGGACGGAGCCTGGCCTGCCTGCATACATGCAGAGAGGGACAGCGTGTGTAGTAGAGCTGCTCCAGAGAGGCGGTCCGTTGAACCGTCTGCGGGCCTGCCAGCCGACCACCGCAGCTTGAGCAACGATGGCGACCTACGCGGTCACGGGAGCCACGGGCTTCCTCGGCAAGTGGCTGGTTCGCCAGCTGATCGGTACGTCGCCCTGGAACTCCTCCGTGCGTCTCCTCGTCGCGTGCTAAGGGCCGGTCCTTTGCGGCGTGCCGTACCCTGCCTCACAGAGGAGGACAAGGCCAAGGTCGTCGCGATCGCTCGCAGCGCCGACCCTGAGATGAGCGTCTGGCCGGGCGTCCACTTTGCAACGGCGTCGGTCGAGGACGTGGACAGCCTGCGGGACGTACTACTGCCGCACGCGCCCATCGCCGGTATCTTCCACTTGGCCGGCCTGGTGGAGCACTCGCGGCGACGGCCCGAGGTCATGTACCGCGTCCATGTCGCCGGCACCCTGAACGTCCTGCGTACGGCGTTGGACCTGGTACACGCGCAGAGCCAGCCTCGCGAATGCACCATGACTGCCTCTGACTGTGACACCGCCGGTCGTGAGGAGCGGGGTCGCGCGCACGGCTCAGGGCATTCGCCGCGTGGTCTACGCGTCCACGTCGGGCACGGTGGCCTGCTCGCACTCCATGGCGCCTATAGGCGACGACGCGCCATACGCGACAGCGCTGGTGCGGACGTGGCCGTACTACCACTCCAAGATCGTGGCGGAGCAGGAGGCCGCAGACTTTGTACGCCGGTACCCGCAGCTGGAGCTGGTGGTAATGCGACCGACGCTCGTGCTCGGGCCGGGCGACGATCGGCGGTCATCCGTAACGCTGATAGACGAATTCCTGAAGGGCCGCATCCCGCTCGTGCCGTCCGGCGGCCTCTCGTACGTGGACGTCCGCGACGCCGCCTCGGCCTTCCGTGCCGCCATGACGCACCAGGTGAGCAGGCGGTGGAGCCTGAGGGAGTTTCGACAGTACTTGCGTCTCACATGCGCCATCTGCCCTGGGGCGGTAGTGCCGTCGTTGCAGGGCGCCGCCGGCCGGTCGTACCTGATCAGCGCGACAAACGTGACGCATGCCGACCTATATAAACAGCTGGAGCAGATCAGCGGCGTTCAAGCGCCGCGGCTGCGCCTGCCCGGCGTGCTCGTCGTGTGGCTGCTGCGGATTCTCTACTTTGTTCTTCGGCTGTTGGGTATCTGGCTGAAGGAGAAGGACCCCGTGTGGGCCGAGATGGGCAACGTGTACTGGAGCATCGACGCCAGCAGCGCCAAGCGCGAGCTGGGCTTTCAGCCGCGGCCGCCGGAGGAAACGCTGCGGGCGACCGTCGACTGGCTGCAGTCCCGGTCCACCCGCTAGAATCTACATGTATGTGTATTGTCTCACATATGTACATTACGAATCCACCCACCCCTATGCGCGTAAGACTCGACTCGTTACTGCCGGGAGCATGCGCGCACTCGCCTGTGCGTCGGGGAACAAGCAGCGTGCTATTTCGCACTGCGTGACGTCATCACAACAATTTGGCGCGAAAACTAGGTCAGGTTCGGTAGGTGCGACGGCGCGGACGCGGCGGCGGAACGCCGGCGCTCAACAGCGGGCTTAGTGTCGCGTGTGCAAGCGGCAGTGACTCTCGGGACCACAGCCTGCGGCGAAAGCTTTGCGTTTTCGCAAGCAAGTTCGCACTGCAGTTGCGCCTGCCGACGCTCGCCGGGATGCAAGCCGGTAGTTGTGGCAGAGCCGGGCGCACCGCCTAGCACGGAAGGCGCGGCCCGGGACCCCGGCGAACTACGCGGCGCCTGCTGAGACGTCGCGGGATGAGGCCGGCGACATTGCCTCTCACGCGCCGCTAGCGACGGCCGGAGCCACGCCATGGCGGCGCCGTTGGCACAGCCGCCCGGTACGAAGCCGCGCGGGCCGGCTGACCGCCGCCGCCGCGTAGCCACCGCTCACCGCAGTGGTCTTAATTCGCACATGTCGACACTGGTGGCTCCAGGGCCCACCCAAGCGCCGCCGCAGCGGCGCCGCAGCCACCGGGCGCGTGGCCGGGGGACCGGGCGAGCGGCGGACCGGCCCAACCTCGTGCTGGACGACGACGGCGACGACCGTGACGCCGACTTTCAAGCGGCGATGGCCGCCCAGGAATGGGAAGCCGCGGTAGGTCGCCGGGGCCGCAGGGTCGCTTCCGCGTTGTGCAGACGCGGCGGCTCACACTACGCTTACCTCCCTCTTCCTTTCCTCACATATATGGTTCAGTTGGTGGAGGTGGAAGGCAGCGCTCGGTCGCCGTCCAAGCGCAGCGGCAGCGGGGCCGTCCGGTCGCTCAACCACTTGCTCAACTTTACCTTTGCTGAGCGCCCGCGGCCGGCGCCGGCGCCCATGCCGCGCCGCCGCGTCGCGTACCAGCCATACAGCAAGGAGCGCTACGTCAACGCCAAGTACGCTGGCCTTCGCACGGCTTGACAGCGCTGTGATGAGGGACTCAGCGACGGCTTTAAACCCCTGGCTATGTTGGGCGTGCAGCTACCGCTTTCTGGTCCATCCAACGTTCGACTTTTCTGCAAACGCCGCCGACCCGGACTCGGCGCTATCGTGGGACGTGGTAGAGCTGGCGGTACGATAGGAGTCAAGTGTTTCCCTTCCCGCATCATGCCCGCATTTCTCACCGTTTCACGAGCGTGCCGCGAGCATGGACGCGTCCGTGCCATGCAGCTGGCAACGTCACACACGGAGCCGGCGTGCCCGATCTGCTTGAGCGAGCCGCAGGCAGCTAAGATGACCCGCTGTGGCCACATGTTCTGCTGGACGTGCATGCTGCGGTACATCGCGTTAGGCGACCGCAAGTGGCGGCGGTGCCCCATCTGCTACGAGTCGGTGTACCCGGAGGACCTGCGATCCGTGAGCATCCGACAGGTGCCGCACTACACAGAAGGCAGCCTCATCCGCCTCTGTTTGGTCGAGCGTCACTGGGTGCGCTGCTTGGCATCATGCGCACAGGTGGATGGTGGCGGCTCGACGGCCCCTGACCACGTTGCCCAGAAACCGAAATTGAGCCTTCTTGCGTGTAGGTCGACGGCGTCGCCACCTACCTACCGGCTGCCAACCGCACCGCCACGGCGGCAACGGGCGCGAGCGAAGCCGTGAAGGCTCCGCCCGTGGACGTGAGCCTCTTCCGGCGCTACCAGCATGCCACCACAGACGACCTGCGGGCCTTGCTGGGCCGCGAGGCTACGGAGCTGTGCGACCAGTACCGCGAAGCGGCGAGCACTGGCGAGGTCGACTGTCTACCGTACATCCGGGATGCCATGCGCCAGATTCACGTACGTGCCGGTACGCCCCAGCTCTTTGGCTAGTGGGGCCACGCCTGACGACCTCGTGAACACACACCATCGCAGCTGTCCTTGAGGGACAGGTCCGCGCGCAAGTTTGGAAGCTGGAGCGCACGCCGGCCATTGCCGCGATGGCGCCGTACTTGGCGGACACAGCTTCGCCAACGGGATCGCCGGCCAGCCTGAGCCCCGTCACCAGCGCGCCAAAGCCAATTGGCGGCAACAGCGCGGCCAGCGCCGCGCTGCCGGAACCCGAGCTGGCCCGGTCCAGCAGCGGTGGGTGGCAACCGTGGCAGGGCCTCGACAGCACCGGTAGTAGCGCAACCGCGATGAGCGCCAACCCCGGCCGGCGGGCCAGGTCGCCAATGGCGATGCAGCACGCGGCCGAGTCCGCGTTCACCTCGTCGTCCGAGTCAGAGAGCGACGCGTCCGAGACCGAGGGTGGCGTGGCCGGCAGCCCCGCGCGAGGCGTGAACCGGCGGGAGCGCCGGCGCCTACAGCGGGAACGCCGCTCGTTGAGCGAAAGTACGGGAGACGCCGATATCCAAGCAGCCGCTGCTGCAAGTGGCGGCTCCGCCGCACAACTGCATGAACCACTGCCGTTCCCAGAGGAGGGGTACGGCACGTGCCATAAGAACGGGCAGCATGGTGGCCGACGACCGCCTAAGGATTTATTGCGGCGGCTGAGTTTTGACTGGGGTCACTAGGCCACAACGGTCAAACGGGAGCACGGCACCAGCACCACCTGGCGCGGTGCTCTTTCAAGGTAGACTGTCGCCATGTCATCGCAGGCTTTGCCTGTGGTACAATGGTGCTGATGTGCTTGCGCGTCTTTCGCCTCGGTCATGACCTTCTGCGGCGCCAGCTGAGGACGCCCAGCAAGTGTACCTGCATCCTCTGTGTTTGCGCATTTTGCAGAGCGCGCACAGCAGCGATGGCACGCCGCTGGGTTCCACCCTGAATGGCCGCATCCTCCAGGTGGACGAGATTACGCAAACAGACGAGATACGTCGGCGGTACAAGCCGTTCGCCCACTTGCCGCTCAACTGCGAGTTTTCCTTGGTCGAACTAGACCTCTCAGACGTGGTCTCAACGGAAGTCCTCGGCCACTTTGCGAGTAAGTGGCCGTCCGTCCATTGAGGCGCGATCGCGGTGCCCCATCCCGACACTGACCGCTGTTAACGTAGATGCTTGCCAAATGAGCGTTTCAATTAGACGAGCTGGAGAATCGGGCACGCCGTCGGCGCACCAAGGCGCGCGAAGAAGCCGAGGCACGCGAGCGCAGCCAGCACCGGCCGTTGCTGGCCGACCTCGCCCCCGATGACCTGCTGCTTGCACCGGTGCCCCGCAGCGGTGATTCGCCAATTAGTCGCGCACCGCTGCCGCTGGACCAGGAGTGGGGCCCCCCCCTGCGAAGCGCCTCGGCCGGTGTTGGCAACCGCCAGCCGACACCGGCCCCCGCGACGCCGGGCGCTGCCCATACAGAGGCGTCGTCGGTGACCGGTTCCCGGCCCGCGGCGGCTGCGGCGTCGTACGCTCGAGCAGCCCGACCGGCGCCCAATGCGGCCACCGCCGCTTCGCAGGAGGCGTGGCCCCTGCTAGAGGTGTCCGGTAGCGCGCGGTCTATGGTGCAGGTGGGCGGTCCTGCGCCACCGCGATCCGATTCGGCGCCGGTGGCCGCTGCTGCCGCCACGTCGTCGTGGTCCCGCGTCGCCCGAGGACCAGAGGGTTCGTCGTCAACCAGCGAGCCGGCGTCGACGGAAGGTGCTGGTAAAAAGAAGGCCAGCAAAACGGTTCTCCTGTCAACGAGCTCCTTCCGCCGGTACTGAACAGTATAATGTAAATAGCACTTGATGAATTTTTCGTTTCCCTCGCACATACAGCGTGTACAGGAATCGCCAGGCATAACATTGTTTTATAACTGTAACAGCACTCGCGTTCAGCATTACTAGCGAGGTTCACAGGACCGCTCCTTTCCGATCTCACTGCTTGGAGGCCGTGGCTTCCTGCGCCCGTTGCTTGTAAGCCTGATCGTTCGGGGGCGCCAAAGACAACGAGAGCGATCCGTGACGGCGCCGGCGTCAGCCACGCGCAGGCGCATCACGCGGGTTCGGGGGCGACGTACCTGACGCTCCTCCTCCGACAGTGCCTTCCACTTGGCGGCGATCGCAGCGGCCACGGGGCCGAGCTTGGTGCCTGCGTTGGCACCAGAGACCGTCACGCCGAGCTCGTCCTTGATGGTCGCAAAGAAGTCCTTGTAGAACAGCGAGTACGCCGAGACGGTGCGCGGCTTGGGCTCGCGCGCCTGCTGGCGCTTCTGCTCCCGCTCACTGCGGAGCGCATTGCGCGCGTCCTCGCGCTTCTGCACGGCCTCCTTGTACGCCGCCAACTCATGCTCGTACTGGCGGACTTCCTCCTCCGTGGTCGGGATGTACTTCTGTGGACGGCGGCCGCGGCGACCGGAGGCAGGCGCCGTACCAGTGCATCGTCAGCACGTGGCAATACAGTCAGTCTCATGTGGTGCCAACCACGTCCGACCTTCTTCTCGTCGTCCGACATGGCCTTCCAGCGGGCGGCCAGCTGGCGCGCGGCGTCGCCCAGGGCGATCCGCGGGTTCGACGTGGCGAGCTCCGAGTACGCGTCACGGAAGAAGGCCGCATAGCCGGTCACGGGCCGCTTTGGCAGCGCCGGCAGTGGCGGCCGTGTGGCATTGGCGCCGGCTTCGCTGCTGAACGTGCGCACTGTTCGTCGCAGCACGCGAGAAGCGCGCCGACGCCATGAGCATGGATCCTCATTCGTACACCGTGCAAGGCGTCACATACCGCCAATGGTGCGGACAGCGCCGAGGTCGCCGCGGAGGCTGGCGACGAGTCGCTGCGCGAACGCCATGGTCTGTGCGGCCCTTGGAACGCGAATGTGGCGTGCGTGTTTTTAGTCGCAAGCACCGACTAAAACGCTTGCCATATGTTGACGTACCAAAGTATTGGCGCTGATAAGCGCGGACGTGGAATGAATCGCCTGCGTCTTGAAGACAACGCAGCGGCTTCTTCCTCCTCGTTCTCGTTGTCGGTCGTCAGCGGCGTTGTCGGGTCGTCGTCGTTGGCGGCAGCGAAGGTGCGTTTTTCGTCCGTTTGAAATTTTCGCGCGCTTTTTTTCGCGCCAAAATGACGTCATCTACCGCGACCCGGTGCGCAACGGCACCGCAACGCAGAACGAGCGGACGGCGGACGGCGGACGGCGGCGACTGCTCACGCGGCTGGCAGGCGACTGGAGCAGGCACAGGGGCAAGTGGCACGGCTGCTTCCAGCCGTCTTGCGCGTTTCGCTGAAGCGGCGAGAAACGACGAGATTTTCTGCTTTTCTTGTGTAGCAGCTCGACAATAGTCCGCTGCGCCGAGTTCATCATGGAGGCCACCCAGCCCATGGACTGGGATCCCGGCGGGGACGGGCACGCGGCGGCACCCGGCGGCTACGATGCGCGCAACAGCGGCCGGCACCGCCGTGTGGTACGCAAGCGTGCAGGAAGCAGTATCTCTGGCGGCAGCCCCCGAACTTGACAACTTTCCCAGCTTGCATTGGCAGGCCTGCATGAACAGACGGCGGAGGTGGTGGTGGTGAGCGGCCAGGTGCAGCCCGGCACGTTTCCCGTCTACGAGGGCATGAACCTCATTGGGCGCGACCCAGTGTGCACGGTGCAACTGCAGGGCACCGACAAGGTCTCCCAGAAGCACGCTCTCGTCGGTACGCATCGGGTGTCCGCCCTTAGTTGGGCACGCGCGTGCCAGCTAACACAACTTTTGCACCAAAACGCTCCGTGCGCTGCGTGGAGCAGAGTCGATGGGTGAGGAAGGCGGGGCCCTCTTCTTCCTAGAGGACATGTTTAGCATGAACGGCGTGAAGCGCGGTACGGTGGCACTGCTGCCCGGCCGACGGTACGAGATTGCGCTGGGCTCCACGTTTGCTGTCGGTGACGTCGTTCTGCGGCTGCAGGCGGTCCAACCCGCCGACGGCTTCCCCCGGC
>Ga0180215_1004224_pt1 | contig 12904 bp, 9 predicted proteins | sample eDN3rd37CBELigBY_FD_128871 | JGI IMG/M metagenome (GOLD analysis project Ga0180215, IMG submission 128871) | Enriched backyard soil microbial communities from Emeryville, California, USA - eDNA 3rd pass 37_C BE-Lig BY (version 2) (version 2) | ecosystem: Environmental > Terrestrial > Soil >...
AAGCTCGAAAGCCAAGCACTCACTGAACGCGCGATCATTCACTGCTTGCGCAATCATCCCTGTATCGAACAATCCTTCTATGGATGAGTGTCCCCAGAACGTAAGGAATAGTGAGTTCCGCCCATGCCAGTGAGGGGTATGGGATTCACCAAGAAGTCGCCTGAGCTTTGAGATTGCCTTTGAATCCTCCCGCCGTTCGTCGCGAGTAAAAAGCAAGAGCCCACAACGGCGAAAGCCGGGACGCCCACAGTCAGCAGGGCTATAGTAGGAAAGCCAACTCCTGAGGTCATCAGAGTCGTAGTACTCGTCCAACCCATCTTCCGTCACGGGATCAGGTTTACGAAGCATTGCGGAGCATCTTCCGCCGATGCCGATAATCGCATAGTCGTCGACAAGAGAGTGAGAGAGCGGTTCGCTCAAGAGGCCCTCAAGGGATGCTGCGATGTGGTGGTAGACAACAAGGTAATGAGCCGTGTTTCCTGACCGAGAAAGCTCAATACACTCAGGAAGCTCATCCCAGAGCGCCTCAAGAGGCTCGTTTGCCAACTCACAAGAAACGCTAAACCGTACATAGACAAGATAAACGCCCATCTGGGCTCCTTCTTCACATCGGAGGGGCTTGGATCAGGACTGCGCCCGAAAACACCCCTCCGGCTCCTACGCTACTCTCTCGGTGTTGAGGCTATGCCAAAGTTCCGAGAGCCCGAAAGTCGATCTGAGAATCGACGTCTGCTAAGTAGCACAGAAACATCAAGTGCGCCTCATCTGTGCGTCTACTTCCAGTTCTTTAAATGTTCTTTCTGTGGATTGCTTGGGAAAACGAACGCCAGAGAGCAGCAAAGCAGAGAACGTCAGGGGCAATGTCTCGCATTTTTGCCACCCTTAAGGAGAGAGCCCCAGAGCCTCCGCACCGATTGTGACGGTTAAGGAAGGTGTGCCGTCCATGAGAGGCGCATGAGGCGTACAAAAATGGGACGCTTTAGGAGGAGGTATTCCCCTCTCTCCGATAGGCCCCTGCTCCCTTGTGGGAAGCACAGGCCTTTTCTTCAAACTCTCAGGGCTCGTCCGTGATCGCTGAGATACGTGTGAGTGAGAGCAAGTATATTACTTATGCTCCGCACACCTGAAAAAATGACCTGAAGCAAGGCCCGTTGAGACGACCTCTCGGCGGGCTTTTTCTATGGAGAATGTGGAATGAAGTATGTTCGTGAGGAGCTTGATCGCTCCACTGGTCAACTGGTTCTGGCTGACATCGGTGAATGGGTTACTGTCACCGAGTTAGGAGAGCAGTACGGCGTAGGGAGGAAGAAAGTACGTGCCATCCTTCATCATATGGGCCTGTTGGCAAACGAAAGGGGCCACTATCGGCTTCCTCGATGGGCTGTGGAGAAGGGGTTAGGGCTGCGTCACGATAAGCCCCGTAAGAGCCGATACGCCTTTGATGTAATCAGCCCTAAAGGTCAGCGTCTTATTGCTCAAGTGTGGGATGAAACTGTTAAGGACTATGAGGCTGACCTGAGGAAAGATGCGCGTGTTGATGAGGCCAGATTGGCCTTAGAAGCCTATCTCGCTACCCGCGTTGGAATAACGGAGGAACGACAGCGGGTGTGTTGGCTTAGGGACCACTTTGAGATGACCCACGAGGCCGTTGCCAAAGCCCTTGAAATCTCACCTACGTTGGCGCGTAGATACGCCGATCAGCAGGACGAGCAACGGGCATTTTGGGCTCGGTATAAGAAGGCAGTTCCTGCTCAGGAGAGCACCTTCGATCCGCTGCCTGAGAAGGACCTAACTGGCCTGTGGAACTCAGATCAGGGGGTAATACCCATTACCGTACTTACGCCATCACATAGGATGAACCTTTCCTTAGCATGGTCTGATCTGGCGGGAGCTGACAATCTGTAGACGTGATCGAAGCTGCTGTCCTAAACCATTGAGTTCATTAGAACAAAAAGGGAACTCTGGAGTATCACAGCATCATTGGCGCTTTGCAGATTGCACTAAGACAAAAAGCCTCTCTGTGCGTATCCTACGCTGTGGAATCGAAGGCGTAAGCAGCACGTTACCAGCTATCGATGAAGCGCGTTAAGAGAGGCTTTTAAAAAGCACATCTAACTTTCCTTGGGACTGACATGACAGTAGAAGAAATAAAGAGGGGCTCCGGCTTCACAAAGTCAGAGCAAAAGTTAGCCTTCTTGGCCGAAAGAACATTTCTTAATCTCTGGTCATACCCGAACACCTACAATGACAAAAAACAAAATGGCAAAGGCGATGGGAAAGAGCTTTGCGATCTATTAGTAGTCTGTGGTGACGACGTTATTATATTTAGCGATAAGTCAGTTGAGTGGCCTTCTCATCCTGACATAGATGTGGCTTGGGGACGTTGGTATCGGCAGGCGGTCAAGAAGTCTGTTGATCAAATACGAGGTGCGCAACGTTGGTTGAAAGAGTTTCCCGATAGAGTTTTCCTCGATCCTACTTGTCAGAAGCGCCTGCCAATCGATCTTCCTCCTGTTGAGAGGAGAAGAGTTCATGGAGTTGTAGTCGCTGTTGGAGCCAGTGATGCTTGCAAGAGGTATCATAAGGACCAAAGTGGAACGTTTATTATTCATTCGCACCTAAAAGGTGCAGAGCACACTCAAAAAGAACATAGTTACTACTTGCCATTTGCTATTGGCGATGTCGATCCAGATGGGCCATTCGTGCATGTGTTCGATGGCACGTCTGTGGACCTCATAATGAGGGAGCTGGATACAGTTTCTGACTTCGTACGATACTTGAACAGACGCGAATACGTCATCAGAAACCAGAAAGTATTGATGAGCGCCGGAGAAGAAGACCTGTTAGGGTATTATCTTACTCATACAGGGCCAGATGGCGAACACGATTTCATAAGGCCTGATGGCAATGCGTTAGGTAAGAATGACGCATTGGTTATCGATACCGGCACCTTCACTGAGTTGTCTCGGAACCCGCAATACAGAGAGAAGAAAAAATCTGATAGCATTTCGTACGTATGGGACAGGCTTATAGAAACGTTTACTGAGCACATCTTAGCTGGCACTTCAGTCTCTTTGTTTGGGGAGACACCTACTCCATCATTGGCTGAACGTGGCCTTCGAACAATGGCCTTGGAGAACCGTCTCGCCAGAAGGATGTTAGGAGGTGGAGTATCCAGCGGGCTCCTCAGAGCTAAGGAACAAAAGCTGGATCGCTTTGCGAGAGTTCTGTTCCCCGGCTACACCCCAAAGCATGTTGATAGAGCCTATGTCCTGTTGGTTCTTGCTTATCCCAAGTTCCTCGATGACGATGGGGGATATGAGGCTTACCGGCGCGCTCGGGTTAACTTTCTCCGCGCATACTGCTTAGCCGCGGCTCAGCAACATAAGAATATCAAGACAATCGTTGGCATCGGTATTGATGCTGCCCCAGAGGTTACTGGGAGAGCTGGCGGGTCTGAAGATCTTATCGCTATTGATACGTCTACTTGGGATGAGGAGCTTGAGCAGGAGGCTCTTGAGGCGAGAGAGAAGCTGGATGTTCTTTCTCCTGACCGAATCGAAGCCTATCGTGCCTCATCTACGGAATACCCAGATATTGGCTTTGCCGCTGTGGAAGGAGAAAAGCTCTCACGCCAGCAGAGGCGAGCAAGAGAGCGCGCCATGCGTAAGGCTCAGAGAAGGACTCGGGGGCGATCCTAAGTTGTGAGCGACTTCTGCTGTCACACTTGTTGTCACAGTCCCATGTTTCTGAGGCTGATTCCGCGGGTTCTTTTGGGCCCTGTGAGACGCTTGAACTGGGCTCAAAATCACTCTAAACGTAAGGTGTGGCTGATAGGTTTTCCATCGGTTTCTAAAGGGGTTAGCGGATACGCCTGCCTTTTGGTCAACACCCGTAGCTCAGCTGGATAGAGCGTGAAGGGCACCCTGAAAGGGTGTCCGACCCTGCCCTCCGAAGGCAAAGGTCACACGTTCGAATCGTGTCGGGTGCGCCAGCTCTTCCTCCCGATCGAAAAGGAAGGCCGGCCATATGGGGCTTCCCCCGCATTTCTCCTATCAGATGGGCAAGGCCGTTCCGTAAGGGTAAGCGGTGCCGTGACAGCTCTTGCTGTCCGGCCACGAATTGAGCGACAGCTTCACGCTACCCCAGGCCCGTCCCTTTGACGGAGGTCGCCTCACAACAGTTCCCGCCCGGCATCGCCGGCTGGTCTACCAATCCGCGAGTGGGGCTTTTCAATAATTTCCTGGATAAATTCCACGTCAGGTTGCCAAAGTATATGTTACGGCATTACTAAAAAGGTGCCGTCCTCTTCGGCAGTTCCGCGTTCCATGCCGCCGAAGCTGATCGGTCGAACGGCCCGTAATGTGGTCGGCTGATAGTGCCCTGCCTCTCATTGTCCGGCGGCGGGGAGACAGGGGGGCTCATGGAACCAGTTCAGCAGCGTCGCGCCAATCCTCGCTCGCGCACCCTTCTCGAAGGACACATCATCTACAACAACCGCCTCTCCCGCATGGAATGCACCGTGAGGGACCTGTCCGAGGCTGGAGCCCGCCTCGTCTTCTCCCAACCCGTCAAGGTCCCAGCGGAGTTCGAGCTTCAGATCCCGAGCAGGAAGTTCGTCCGTCGCGCCCAGATCATTTGGTATGACGGGAAGGACCACGGCATCATGTTCCTGGACGATGATCAGGATGCTGCCACGGACGCCAAACCGATGCTCCTTGGCCAGGGGGCGTCGAGCGTGCCGAAAGTTCTGGAGGAGGCCCGCCAAAAGATCGCGAGGCTCCTCGGCATGTCGGCCGAGGAGATCGAGCTGAAGGTCGAGTTCAAGCGGTGAGGAAATCCGCAAAGCAAAGACGCGAGCCGTTTCGGCCTGAGCGGAAACGGTCCTAGGCCACCATCCATTCGTGGTCCGGGTCGTTGTGGAACTTCCAGATCCGCTTGGGCCCGGCCATGACGTTCAGGTAGTAGAGCTCGTAGCCGTGCGGCGCACCGACAGGATGGTAGCCTTTCGGCACGAGCACCACATCGCCATTGCTGGCGGCGAGTGTCTCGTCGAGGGAGCGGTCGTCCGTATAGACCCGCTGCAGCGCGAAACCCGTCGGCGGGTTCAGGCGGTGGTAATAGGTTTCCTCCAGCAGCGATTCGTGGGGCAGCATGTCCCTATCGTGCTTGTGGGGCGGATAGCTCGACCAATGGCCCGAAGGCGTGATGACTTCGACCACGAGCAGGCTTTCGGCCGGTTCGGTCTCGGGCAGGATGTTGCGCACATGGCGCGTGTTCGTGCCCTTGCCGCGCGTTTCCTGGCCGACCTGGTCAGGGCGGATGATGCGCGCCGGCAGCTTGCCTTCGGCGGGCGCGGTGCAGATTGCAATCTCGCAATCCGTTTCGGCCGTCAGCGACCACTCGGAGCGGGCGGGCACGTAGAGCGACCACGGATCAGGCTCGAACGGCGAGGAACGCCCGCCGATCGAGCCGAAATCCTGGCCTGCCGCTCCCACATGCGCACGCCCTGAGAGCATGACGATGCAGGCTTCCCGGTCCTCCGTCGGCTGTTTCAAGCTCTGCCCAACTTTGAGCTGGTAGACCTCGAACCCCACATAGGTCCAACCGGCGGAGGCCGGGGTGATGGAGTGAATGCGCCCGTTCGCGTCGGGCTTCGACGGTTTGACGAGAAGCTTGGACATCGTGAGCCTTCCTTACCGCAGTCCGGCTTCCTTGAGGAAGCGGGTGAGATTGGCATAACCCATCTTGGCGTAGGTGAGCGGATGAGCCTTCTTGGGATCCTGCTCCGCCTCGATCACCACCCAGCCCTGATAGCCGGGCAGTTCCTTGAACACGGACACGAAATCCACCATGCCGTCGCCCGGAACCGTGTAGACGCCTTCGATGACGGAATCGAGGAAGCTCCAGCCTTCGGCCTGCGATTTCTCCATCACGCTCCTGCGCACGTCCTTCGTATGCACGTGGCTGATGCGGCTGCGATAGCGGCGGGCGAGCGCCGCCGGGTCGGCGCCGCCCCAGGTGGCATGACCCGTATCGAGCAGCAGGTGGACGGCCTCGCCCGTGGAGCGCATGAAGGCATGGATATCGGCCTCCGATTCCACGATGGTTCCCATGTGGTGGTGATAGACCACACGCACGCCTTCCTGCAGGGTCCGCTCCGCCACCTGCGTGATGCGGCGTCCGAACTCGGCCCAGTCGCCTTCCTTCATGACGGGGCGCTGCGAGAGCGGCTTGGAGCGGTCGCCGTGGATGGCGTTCGAGGTCTCGGCGAAGACCAGCACGTTCGATCCCATGCTTTTCAGGAGATCGAGATGCGGGCGCAGCGCCTTCATCTCTGCGTCGGCATCGCGGGTGAGGAGCTCCGCCGAGTACCAGCCCGAGACGCAGGCGAGGCCGAAGGGTGCAAGCGCCTTCTTCAGGGCCTCGGGCTCGCGCGGGAACTTGTTGCCGAGCTCCATCCCCTCGAAGCCGGCTTCCTTGGCTTCGGCCAGGCAGACCTCCAGCGGCGTCTCGCCGCCGAGCTCCGGCATGTCGTCGTTGGACCAGCCGATAGGGTTTGCCCCGATACGGATCGCCATCTGTCGTTATCCTTCTCTCATTTCATAAACGCGCAATCCGACCGGCGGAGCGATTCCCTTCCGCCGGGTCATGCTTTCATCAATCGCCCACGCGCTGCGCGGCGAGGGCCGCCTCGTAGGTCTCGCGTGCGGTTTTTACCTGCTCCCGCGCGGAGACTTCCGGCACCGCGACGTCCCACCAATGGCCGCCCTCGTCGGTGGACGCGAGAGGGTCGGTGTCGATGACGATCACGGTGCTGCGTTCGGCGCTCCGCGCCTTCCTGAGCGCATCCTCCAGTTCGGCGATGCTCTTCACCTTCAGCGATTGCGCGCCGAGGCTCGCCGCATGGGCCGCGAAGTCGATGTCGGGCAGGGTCACATGGTTCGTGTGCTGAAGGAGGTTGTTGAAGCTCTCGCCGCCCGTGGCGCGCTGCAGGCGGTTGATGCAGCCGAAACCGCGGTTGTCGAGCAGCACGACGGTGAGCTTCCGGCCAAGCATCACGGAGGTGGCGAGTTCGGAGTTCATCATGAGGTAGGAGCCGTCGCCCACCATCACGATGACCTCCCGCGAGGGATCGGCCATCTTCACGCCGAGGCCGCCGGCGATCTCGTATCCCATGCAGGAATAGCCGTATTCCATGTGGTAGCCGAGGGCGGCGCTCGCCTTCCAGTGCTTGTGCAACTCGCCCGGCAGGCCGCCCGCCGCGCAGACCACCACGTCGGTGGGCTGCGCGGTGCGCTGCACCGCGCCGATCACCTGCGCGTCGGAGGGAAGCTCCGCATTGGTCGGGTCGGTGAAGCGCGCCGCGACGTCGAACCAGCGCGCCTTCTCCTCGCGGCCCTTCGCAACCCAGGATTCCGGGGCCTTCCACTGGCCGAGCGCGCGGCTCAGTTCCTCGAGGCCCACCCGCGCATCCGACACGAGCGGCAGGGCATTGTGCTTCGTGGCGTCGAAGGCCTGGACGTTGAGGCCGACGATGCGGCGGTTCGGTTTCTTGAACAGGGCCCAGGAACCGGTGGTGAAATCCTGCAGGCGCGTTCCAACGGCGATCACCACGTCCGCCTCCTCCGCGAGGGCATTGGCGGCGCCCGTGCCGGTGACGCCCACGGAGCCGAGATTGGCCTCGTGGTCGAAGGGAAGGCTCGATTTGCCGGCCTGCGTCTCGCCGACAAAGAGACCGTGCTTTGCGGCGAAATCCGCCAGCGCCGTCTCGGCGCCCGAATAGAGCACGCCGCCTCCCGCCACGACGAACGGCTTCTTCGCGCTGCGGATGAGGGCGGCCGCGTCCGCGAGCTCCGCCTCGTCGGGGCGGATGCGGCGCGGCCGCCAGATGCGCTCGGCGAAGAAGCTCTCCGGATAATCGTAGGCCTCCGCCTGCGTGTCCTGGCAGAGCGCGAGCGTCACCGGTCCGCAATCGGCCGGATCCGTGAGCACGCTCATGGCGCGTTGCAGCGCGGGAATGATCTGCTCGGGACGGGCAATGCGGTCGAAGTAGCGGGAGACCGGCTTGAAGCAATCATTGGCCGAGACCGTCCCGTCCGAGAAGCTTTCGATCTGCTGCAGGACCGGATCGGGCCTGCGATTGGCGAAGACATCGCCGGGCAGGAGCAAGACGGGGATGCGGTTGACGTGAGCGACGGCTGCGGCCGTCACCATGTTCGTCGCGCCGGGGCCGATGGAGGTGGTGCAGGCCATCATGCGGCGGCGGCGCAACGCCTTGGCGAAGGCAATGGCCGCATGGGCCATGCCCTGCTCGTTATGGGCGCGGAAGGTGGGCAGCTTGTCCCGCACCCCGTGCAGCGCCTCGCCCATGCCCGCCACGTTGCCGTGTCCGAAGATGGCCCAGACGCCGCCGAACAGCGGCAGGACCTGTCCGTCGATCTCCGTTTTCTGCGCGGCGAGGAACCGGGCGACGGCTTGCGCCATGGTAAGGCGGATCGTGCTCATGGGCGTTTCTCTCAAAATGCGCCGGAATCGACGACGGCAGGGTTCTCAGGTTTTGCTATTCGTGAAAAGAGGGCGGAGCCGGCCGCCGGCTCCACCCTTCGTCTTACGCGGCCTTGGCTTGGCTCGACACGCGCTGCCAGGCATCCACGAGGCGCTGGAAGCGGCTCGCCATGTCGGCAATCGCGGCCTCGTCCGAGATCTCGCCTTTCAGCCATCTGCGGGCGGCATCGTTGAAGATGGTGCGACCCACGGCGAAGCCCTTCACCTGGGGTTCGCTGGCCGCCGCCCCGAAGGCGGCTTCGAGCTCGTCCTCCGGCGCTTCGAGCCCAAGCAGCACGATGCCGCGGCAATAGGGATCGTTTTTCGTGATCACGTCGCCGATGGCGCGCCAGGCCGCCTTGTCCTGCTGCGGCTCGAGCTTCCACCAGTCCGGCTTGATGCCGAGACCGTAGAGATGCTGGACGATGCCCGAGACAGTGTCGTTCTTCAGAGGGCCGTGCTTGCCCGCGATGATCTCGATCAGAAGCTCACGGCCGACGCGGCGCGCGGCGTCATGGATGCGCAGCAGCTCGCGTTCCTGGCGCGCCTTCAGCTCCGGCGGGTCGTCCGGATGGTAGAAGCACAGGCACTTGATGGTGTGGCCCACCGGCCATTCCGCGAGCTTGGCGCCGATGCTTCCGCCGCCCTCGAAATCGAGGGGGCGGGAGCCCGGCAGCTCCACCGGGCGGCCGATCCAGAACGGATGGTCGGCCGCGCGGAAGAGGGCCTCGCGGCCATAGGTGCCGTCGATCAGCATGCCGAAGCCCGGCCGGCCGCCGGCCACCTGCGCGGCGGCCCGCACGGCGAGCACCTTGAAGTCGGGAATGCGGTCGAGCGGAGCGCCAACCTCCTTGGCCATCACCTCCAGCTGCATGCGGTGGTCGATGGCGAGCGCCATGAGCGCGTCGGATCCGGGCCGGCGCGTCGTGGCCCAATGGATGTGGTTGAGGTCCTGGTCGAAACGCAGCGCCCTGTGGCGACTCCCCTCCTCGAGGAAATGCTGCAGTTCGGGGAAGGTCGGAATCTCGGGCGAGCAGAGCAGGCGCGACACCGCGAAGGCACCGCTCGCATTGGCATAGGCGCAGCAGGTCTCGAGCCTCTCATCCTTGAGCCAGCCGCGCAGGAACCCGGACAGGAATGCGTCGCCCGCGCCGAGCACGTTGTAGACCTCGACCGGGAAGCCGGGGCCCTTCACCCCATCTTCGAGGGAGGCCGGAATCTCGCCCGGGAACACCACGCAGCCCATGGGGCCGCGCTTGCACACGATGGTGGCTTTCGAGACCGCCCTGATGGCGCGGATTGCCGCAAGGGTATCTTCCGAGCCTCCCGCGATATGGAGCTCCTCCTCCGTGCCGACGACGAGATCGCAATCGGCAAGGATCGGCCTGAAGTGTTCGGTGACCGTCTCGGAGCGCACATAGCGCGACTCGCCCGCGCCATGGCCGAGAAGGCCCCAGAGATTGGGCCGGTAATCCACATCGAACACGACCTTGCGGCCATTCGCCCTGGCGATGCGGATCGCCTTCTTCTGCGCGGAGGCCGTGCCCTCCCGCGCGAAATGCGTGCCGGTGACCACGATGGCGGCCGCGGACGCGACGAAGGCTTCGTCGATGTCGTCCTCGTTCAGCGCCATGTCCGCGCAGTTGTCGCGATAGAAGATGAGCGGGAAGGATTCTTCGTCGCGCACACCGAGGATCGCAAGGGCGGTCAGGCGCTGCTTGTCGGTGACGATGCCCTGGGTGGAGACGCCCTCCCGCTCCATCTGCTCGCGGATGAAGCGTCCCATGGCCTCGTCGCCCACACGGGTGATCAGGCCCGATTTCAATCCGAGCCGCGCCGTGCCGATGGCGATATTCGCCGGGCACCCGCCGACGGCTTTCGAGAAGGAGGCCATGTCCTCCAGCCGACCACCGACCTGCTGGCCATACAAATCCACCGAGGCGCGGCCAATGGTGATCACATCCAGGGTCGGCTTCATGCTATTCCTCCCGCGGCCGGTCTTTGCCGGAAGTCGTGTCGAGACTGCGTTCTGGCGCTTGCAGTTATAGAACGTTTATTCTATTAGCATCTTACGCTGGAATATCAATTCCAAATTTGCCGGTAGCCGGCAAAGGATATCGGGGGAAACATGATCAGGATCGCCGTTTTGGGCGCAGGCCGCATCGGCCGCATTCACGGGCGCAACGCCGCCAGCCATCCCGACGCCCGCCTGGTGGCGGTCGCCGATCCGCATGCCCCCTCGGCGCAGGAGCTCGCGGCGGCCACGGGCGCGGAAGTCGCGGGGCTCGACGAGATCGTCGAGCGTCCCGACGTGGACGCCATCCTCATCTGCACGCCGACCACCACCCATGCCGACCTCATCGAGCGCGGCGCCAGGGCTGGCAAGGCGGTGTTCTGCGAGAAGCCGGTCGATCTCTCGAGCGCCCGGATCGAGGCCTGCCTCGCCACCGTCGAGAAGGCCGGCACGCCGCTGATGATCGGCTTCAACCGCCGCTTCGATCCGAATTTCGCGTCGCTGCGCCGCCGCCTCGCCGACGGCGAGGTGGGCGAGGTCGAGCTGGTGACGATCCTCTCCCGGGATCCCGGCCCCCCGCCGGTGAGCTACATCAAGACCTCCGGCGGCCTGTTCCGGGACATGATGATCCACGATCTCGACATGGCGCGCTTCCTGCTGCTCGGCGACGAGCCCGTGGAGGTGCACGCGGTCGGCTCGTCCCTCGTGGATCCGGCCATCGGCGAGGCCGGCGACGTGGACACCGCCGCCGTCATGCTGAAGACCGCCAAGGGCCGCATCGTGCAGATCTCCAATTCCCGCCGCGCCACCTATGGCTACGACCAGCGCATCGAGGTGCACGGCTCGAAGGGCATGATCCGCGCGGGCAACATCCACCGCACCACCGTCGAGGTGGCGAATGCCTCGGGCGTCACGGCCGATCCGGTCCAGGACTTCTTCCTGGAGCGCTACGCGGAAGCCTATCGCGACGAGCTCACCACGTTCCTGAACGCGATCCGCGACGGCAAGCCATGCGATCCCACCGGCCGCGACGGCCTGATGGCCCAGCGACTGGCGGATGCGGCGACCGAATCGGCACAGTCCGGAAAACCGGTGAAGGTGTAAGGGAAGGGCGCTTCGGCGCCCTTTTCAAGATCGGGGCTCAATCCTCCGCCCGCTTCTCGGCCGTGCCCACTGCGAGCGCCATGGCGAGCGCGAAGGAGGCCGACAGGGAGCGGAAGGCGCCGAAATCGGCCTCCGCCACCTCGAGCCATACATCCGCGCTGGAAACCAGCGGGCTGAAAGCCGAATCCGTGATCGCCACCACCGGGATGCCGGTGCGGGCGGCGGATGCCGCGAGGTCGGCGGTCACCGGCGCATAGGGCGTGAAGCTGATGGCGAGAACCGCGTCGCGCTGGGTGGCGGTGCCGAGTTGCTCCGCCCCGAGCTGCCCCACATGGTCGATCAGGATGGCGCGGACGCCGAGCTTGCCGAAGGCATAGGCGCAATAGGCCGCGATCGGGAACACCCGGCGCGCGCCGAGAAGATAGATCGTGTCGGCCCTGGCCAGGGTCTCGATGGCGCGGGAGAGCTCCTCCGGCCGCACCGAGCCGCGCATCTTCTCGAGGGAGATCGCCGCCGCGCCCGCAAAGCCCTCCAGCAGGGAGGCCGCATGGACATGGTCGCCCTCCAGGTCGCGCAGGACCTTCAGCCGCTCGCGGTAATCGGGAAAGCGCTCCCTCAGGCGGTCGCGGAAGATCTGCTGCAGATGGGAGAAGCCGTCATAGCCGAGGCTCTTGGCGAAGCGCACCAGGGTGGAGGGCTGCACGCCCGCATGCTCGGCGATGCCCGCCACCGTGCCGAAGGCCACCTCTTCCGGGTGCTCCAGGGCGAAGGCGGCGAGCTGCTTGAGGCGCTTGGGCATGGATTCGCGACGGCTGAGCAGCAGCGCCCGCAGACTTTCGTAGTCGCTTGGCAGTTCTCCGGAAGATTCTGCCACGTGGATGCTTTTCCCGATCTCCATGCTTTCTACCTTAAGCCTGAGATCGAGGACCTTGACACTGATCCTTGAAAAATGGAATGAATATTCCACTCTATAAACAAAAAGGTTCTGGCGTTCCATCTTGCGGACGACTGGAGCGGCGGAGGAGACATCTTAAAAGAGGGTGATTCGCACCCCTGTTCATCTGTTTCCTCTGCGGATTCATGCATGGCTCGAGGAGCCATGCCTTCGCCGCGCCCGGGCATCCGAGCGCAGCGCGCGAATGAGAACCCTTTTGGGAGGAAACACATGAAATCTTATCTGACCGGCCTCGTGGCCGCCGCGGCCCTGACCGTTGCGGCCGTCGCACCCGCCGCAGCCCA
>Ga0180215_1004226_pt1 | contig 12902 bp, 14 predicted proteins | sample eDN3rd37CBELigBY_FD_128871 | JGI IMG/M metagenome (GOLD analysis project Ga0180215, IMG submission 128871) | Enriched backyard soil microbial communities from Emeryville, California, USA - eDNA 3rd pass 37_C BE-Lig BY (version 2) (version 2) | ecosystem: Environmental > Terrestrial > Soil >...
AGCTAAATCGGCAAAAAATATCAAGGCCATCCATTTAAATCGAAAATATTTTATTATGATAATGGTCAGCAGCAGTGCATAGATAATCCAAACCAGAACACTGAAAGCTATATGGTCCTGATAAGGTGATACAGACCACCCAATGTTATACTGATGGGTTCCCAGGATAGACGTCAAACCAAAAGATATACCCTGAAAAATTGTGGTGATGGCCATATACACGGTTATAAACTGTATAAAAAAAGTGGGATCTTCAACTCTATTCCTCCACCATTTTATAATAAAAACTGAAGCAAACAAGATAATCGTGGTAAACCAAGATTTCCACCAATTGTGCTGATAGATGCCCAGCCAGAGAAACAGCTCTTCTATTCCATATATCGCGGCGATTATGAAAGCAATCCATCTGAAGCGAATTCTAAAAGCAGCTATTGCCATTAGTACACTAGGAATAAAAAAAGCCTGAGATATACTGGAGCCAAAAACATCATCATACCACTGGATAGAAAATAATTTCGGGTAATAGGAGTATGCGTCACCTAAAATTAATACAATGTATTCCATTAAAAAAGAAAGTCCCATAACAAAGAAATAAACCGCCAGATTATGCCGAAATTCAGTTCTAATATAAGTTATATAAATAAGACCTATGCTGATAAGCACTAATCCAAGAAACCAAAGCAAATTTGACATTCTTCCACATCCAGTTTAGCGCGTTTCCATTATTTTGTTCATCATGGAAAAACATATACTCAACATTGAACGAAGGGCAATTAGATGTAAGATTTATTATAAAGTTAAAGATGAAGAAAAAGGGGAAATGTATGGATTTTGAAATTAGTTATTTGTCATTTTTTGTTGTACAGGTCGAGGGAAAGGGGAAAATGCCGAGAAGTACTCTAAACACTTTCAGACTCCCGATTCAGAGAAATATGAGAATAGTGCAATAAAGGATTTTTAGGATGGTGAGCTTGCAAAGAGCTCTGCCGGAAATTGTTAAAATTGCAAACGACTCGGTGGTACAAGAACATATAGAAGAGCATTCCAGTCTGATAGCGAAGAAGAGAACAATCGGAAAGCAGCATGGAAATTTGGGCAGCCAGTCCAAAAAGGGAGATTCAACAGACCAGGTAATTGAAGCTTCCATATAAATTATCAAACATTCTCCATAGATTGAGCTTAAGTTAAAGGATGGACAACGTATCCGTGATCGGGCTCCTTCAGATTTCAGGGAAACGATTCCTATAGCCAAAGTAAATGGACGTTATGTACTGCTTATTGAATCTGGAAGTATTAAGTTTAAAAAAGCTTTCCACTATTGAATTTCTAAGATCTGATGAGCTTGCAAGCGTAATAGAAAAAATCAGCAAAAAAATAAAGGGCGATGTCATCGCCCTTACAATTATTTAGAAAAGATGCTGTTATTGTTAACGACTTGCAATTCTTTAGTCGTTTCTGCCATTTCACTTTTGCAAATCGGACAAATAGGTACCTGGCTGCTTTTGAAATTGTCCCTTACCCAGCAGTTGCAAGACTCAGATGTACACTCCCAGATTTTCACTTCTTCAACCTTGATTTCTTCCAAATTTTTTCTGCCAAATCCCATTGCCATAATCAGGCACCTCCCAAAGAGTAAGACCCTTACCCAAAATAAAAATCACTTGCTATATAAAGTGACGAACCACTGGCTCTATATAACAAGTGTTTATGGGCAATATTATATTCTTTTAACTAAAATTAGTATAACATATTTAAAGGGCGCTGTCAAAAAGTTCTAAACTTACACTGCAGCCTTAGAAACACGGCAAAAAATTGATAAATACTATTAAACCAATCTGGGAAAAGTGTATAATGACATGTACAGCAGCGAAAGAAAGGGTGAAGACCATGGATATTACAAGTTATACTGTTGAGTACATACAGGATCCTACCGGCATTTTAACGGGTGACCGCTACGAATACTTTTTAGATATCGATGTAGATGAAGACGATGAATTATATTCAGAGAATGGCATTAAGTTAAGGGTCCTTTATTATAAAAATGGAGAAGATGAGAGGATTCTTAATTATCATTTTGTCGAAAGTCATTCAGGAAACATATTGGATTTCGCTTTGGATGAAGTGGAAGAAAAGAAAGTTTCTGCTTTCTGCAGAGAGAACCTTTCTCAAGCACAAGAGTAAGAGCAGGAGAACCTGCTCTTTTATTTTATCACTGAATTTTTTTACCCTCTTCAATAATGTGATACATTAAATGTGCCAAATGCTGTATCGGTGTATAAGCTTCTTCTTCCCTATCCACATTATTTCCTTCATTAAAATCAAGGTCATTCAGATAAAGAGCGGTGAATTGATAGAAATCTTTTAATTCAAAAGCAAAGCATGCACTGGGTTCTTCCGACTCCCCTTCATATTGAAGAACCAGGTAAGACTCCTTACCTTCCTTATCAATAGCATCAAAAAATATAAAATAGCCAACATTAGAGTTCAATTCAAATAAATGCCTTGTGCCGCCTTCTGTGTATACTTCAAAGTCATTTTCATTTAATTTTTGAACAGCCATCGGCTGTATATTATCTTCCTTATGGAACATCACTGTGAAATTCTTCATTGATTCTCCCCCTTTTTCCATACAATCCTAACATATTGCTATATTTATTTACATAATTTCAATCCAAAGCTAATAGATTGAAATTTAGGACTATTCGTATGAACCGTTTTCTTATAATATTGGTTTATTATTTCTTTTATCTAGGAGGCCGCCTGAGTGCTGACAAAAAAACAATTAAACGATATTCATTCTCTACAGCAAATTTGCGAAGAAACGGGCAATATCAAATTAAAATTAAATTGGGATACCTTGAAGTCAAGGGCCGACGAGGAAAATGACTATTTCCATTATGATAATAGCGGGAATTTATTAGGTTACCTTGCTCTATATAATTTCGGAGGTCCGGTTGAATTATGCGGAATGGTTCATCCTAATCATAGACGAAAAGGCATCTTTTCCAGCTTGTTCAATGAGGCAGTAAAACAATTGGCCCAAGCACGCAAATTACTTATTAATGCTCCAGCCTCTTCCCAATCAGCAGAAGGTTATATTAAATCATTACCCTGCACCTATTCATTCTCCGAGTATCAAATGAAGCGCCATAAAACCAAAAAAATCGGAACAGCAAATTCTGAAGTAACTATGCGGCAAGCAGTCAGCAGTGACCTTGCATTCATTAATCATCTGGATACTGCATGCTTTGATATCCCCAAAGACGAAGCAGAGGTTTTTAATAAAAAAATCTTTGCCTGCAAAAATGAGAGGACTTTTATCATTGAATACAAAAGCCAAAAAGCCGGCAAAATCAGAATTCAAACAGAAAAAGATGCTGCGTGGATTTACGGCTTTGCTGTCGATCCTTCTTTTCAGGGGAAAGGAATCGGCAGGGGCGCTCTTACAAATGTTGTTAATCTGCAGCACAGCAAGGGAGTTAGCTGGGTGCATCTAGAAGTAGCTGCAGAAAATGACCATGCACTTTCATTGTACAAATCATGCGGCTTTGAACCATACGGCACACAAGATTATTACGAATATGATCTAAACACACTCAAGGTTTGAAACACGTTTTATTCCTTTGAATCAAAATAAACATGATTGAATGTCATCTCATCTGAAATTTCCAGGGTGCCGAACGAATAGTTCGGCTGCCTGCGCTTATCTGTCGGAGACCCGGGATTAAACAGTATTATTCCATTATGGAGTTTCTTTATCGGTATATGTGAATGCCCAAATATAATAGCATCAACATTTTCCTTATCAAATGCTTCTATACTTCTTTTTTCAGTTGTTTTTCCCTTTCCATGCCCATGGACAACCCCAATTTTAAAACCTTCTATTTTAAGCAGTACTCTTTTCTTAAGAATGGAGCAAATTTCATCACTGTCGGTATTTCCATATACCCCCTCAACAGGTGCATATTGTTTTAATTCATAATACAGTTCGACGCTCTGCCAATCACCTGCATGAATAATTAATTCACAGCTGAGAAGTTCATTCAGAAGTATATCAGGGAGCTGTTTTGACTTCTTTGGCATGTGGGTATCAGACAGAATAAGGATTTTGATCACTATCATTCCTTCCTTCTTACTTTTATACCCTATTTTACCCCAAAAATAAAAGAGCCCCTTAATAGGGACCCTCTTATCAATTAATTATAACTTTGTTACATTTACAGCTTGAGGTCCACGCTGGCCCTGCTCTATGTCAAAGTTAACTTCCTGGCCTTCATCAAGGGTTTTGAAACCTTCTGTCTGGATTGCAGAGTAATGAACAAATACATCTTCTCCGCCTTCAACTTCGATAAAACCAAAACCTTTTTCTGAGTTAAACCATTTTACTTTGCCTGTTGCCATGTAAATTTCCTCCTAATATCTATAACTCACAGAGTGATTTTTTACCCTGCATTTACTAATATGGGTAAATTCCTCTAATTTTATAATAAAATGTTCAAAAAGTACCGAAAAAAATCAATATATCCATTTTCTCTTGGATTTTAAACCGTATTATCCCTTATTACTGTTGCGGTTTTTAGTGCGTCTGTCCCGGCCGCCTTTAAAATCTCTTCTATCACGGCTGCCGCCTCTGGACCTGTCGTTGAATCTTCTTCCGCCGCGATCACCTTTAGGTTTTCTGACACGGATAGGTTCCACCGCAGTTAATTTAACCGGTGTTACATCAGGACCTTTAGTCAGCAATTTGATGGCTGCAGCAAGCAAAGTAACAGAATCTGTATCTTCAAGAAGGCTTTCCGCCACTCTCTTGAAGTCTGCATGTTCTTCTTTTTCAATAACTTCCATAAGTTTATTAATAGTCGCCTGCTGATTGCCTGCAACAACATCCTTAAAGGAAGGAACAGGCTTTTTCGCCATTTTGCTTTTTGTAACACTTTCAATTATTTTTAGGTGGTCAATTTCTCTTGGAGAAACGAACGTAATTGCCAGCCCTTTATTTCCGGCACGCCCAGTACGTCCAATCCGGTGAACGTAGCTTTCAGGATCCTGCGGGATATCGAAGTTATAAACATGGGAAACACCTGAAATATCCAGACCTCGTGCAGCAACGTCAGTGGCTACCATTATGTCGATTGTCTGCTCTTTAAAACGGCGGATAACCTGATCTCTTTTCGCCTGGGGAATATCACCATGAATTCCTTCAGCCGAATAGCCTCTCTTGATAAGACCTTCCACCACTTCATCTACACGCTTTTTAGTCCTTCCAAACACAATAGCCAGTTCAGGTGACTGAATATCCAACAGATTGCAAAGCACATCAAATTTTTGTTTTTCATGCACTTCCATATAGTACTGCTCAATATTTTTAACAGTCATTTCTTTCGCTTTGACTTTAACCATTTCTGGTTCCTGCATGAATTTTTCAGCAAGAGACTGAATTCTTTTTGGCATTGTTGCTGAGAAAAGAAGGGTTTGGCGCTCACCTTTAATTTCACTTAAAATTCTTTCAATGTCCTCGATGAAGCCCATATTAAGCATTTCATCCGCTTCATCCAGAACTACCATCTTGATGTTGCTTAAACGGATTGTTTTTCTTTCAATGTGATCAATTAACCTTCCCGGTGTAGCAGCAATAATATGCGGGTGCTTTTTAAGCGCACGAATTTGGCGGGTGATATCCTGACCACCGTAAACAGGAAGTGTCCGGACTCCTTTTACCTGTCCTATACGGTTTAATTCTTCTGCCACCTGTACAGCAAGCTCCCGTGTTGGCGCAAGGACTAGACCTTGAATACCTTCGTTTAAATCAATCTGCTCTAACAGCGGCACACCAAAAGCAGTGGTTTTTCCAGTTCCAGTCTGCGCCTGGCCAATCATGTCCTTCCCCTTCATTCCGATTGGAATTGCCTGTGCCTGAATTGGTGTTGGTTCCTCGAAGCCCATATTGGAAAGGGCTTTTACTATTTCATTACTTAAGCCAAAATCTGAAAAAGTTGTCAAAATATAATTTCCTCCTTGAATTGCAAATCTTATTAGGTACTGAAAGATTGTTTTTTGTATAAAGACATGGACACTTTACTAGGCTTTCCAGTTTGTATCTCTTTTTTACATTTCCGTTTGCACTATTTTTAAACTTTTTGTAAGTGAAGTATTTTAATTGGGTGAAATGAAAAATACATATTCCTAAAAGCAGTTATTACAGAAGATCTGTTTTGAGGAATGCTGAAGGCTACAAAGTGGATAAGCAAACATAAAAAGGTGATGCATGATTAGACATGCATCACCTCATTTTAAGCAAAATTATGCTTTTGTTACGTTAGCAGCTTGAGGTCCACGGTTACCTTCAACGATTTCGAAAGTTACGTCTTGACCTTCTTCTAAAGTTTTGAAACCTTCAGTTTGGATAGCGGAGAAGTGTACGAATACATCTTGACCTTCTGAAGATTCGATGAATCCGAAACCTTTTTCTGCATTAAACCATTTAACTTTACCTGTGTTCATTTGTGTTGCCTCCCAATAAATTGTTTTTCACTATAATGTACCATATAAACTTAAACATAAAAAAGTCGCAGCTTGCAGAAATGAGGATGAACGATCGCCTACATTTCTTTGCAGCTACGACTACTTATCCAAAAAGTATATAACGAACTTTACAGCGTTAACCTAATAATAAACGACACCCAGTTATAAGTCAATCCTTTTAAAGATCAATTTTTATTTAGGGATAAATGAACTATTTATGCTTCCCTTGTATTTCAGCGATTTTTTCTGCAGCATGAACAGTATGTTTCAAAAGCATGGAAATCGTAACAGGTCCAACTCCTCCAGGTACGGGGGTAATGGCAAACGCCTTTTCAGCACAGCTTTCATACTCTGCATCCCCAATATTTCCTTCATTATATCCGGCATCAAGGACAATAGCTCCTTCTTTAATCCATTCACCCTTGATAAAGTTAGGTTTCCCTACAGCTGCTATTACAATATCAGCTTGCTTTACAATTTGGGGCAGATTTTTGGTATATGAATGGCACGTAGTGACTGTTGCGTTTCGATTGAGTAAAAGGGCAGAGACCGGCTTGCCAAGGATTGGGCTTCTGCCTACGACTACAGCATGCATACCTTCAGCACTCAATTTATAGAAATCCATAATTTCCAAAATAGCTGCAGGTGTACAGGATGGATATTCACCAAAACCGAATGCGGTCTGTCCATATCCAAGGCTTGTAACACCGTCTACGTCTTTTTCAATAGCAATAGCTTCGAAAGCTTTTCGTTCATCTATATGTCCTGGTACGGGATGCTGTAGAAGGATTCCATGTACAGAAGGATCATTGTTTAATTCTGCAATCTTCTCTAATAGTTCTTGTGTTGTTGTATCCTTTGACATATGAATACGTTTTGATAATATGCCAAGTTTTTCACAAGCATTCCCCTTCATCCGTACATACGTTTCAGAGGAAGGGTCATCTCCCACCAAAATTGTGGCTAAGCAAGGGACGGTATCCTTCCCCTTCAATTCTTCAATTCGATCCTTTAATTGGTCTTTCACATGTTTTGCCACAACAATTCCATCAAGAATAATCTTTTTTTCCATGCATATTCCTCCTATAGGAAAAGCACCTATTCGGCTGACGGGCTTTTCCATTTTGTTATGAAAAAAAGAGACAAGGGTATCCCTTATCTCTGCCCAGACGACCGGCTATACATAGACGCAGCTCCCCAGCGGTTCATTCCGCATTGTCGTCAGTCACTGCGATTTTGAAAAGCTATTCTAATGAATACATCATACCACAAAAACACAAATAATTAAACTGAAACTTATTCAAACGTTCGTGTTTTTTTGCGAGATATATAAAAAAGGACAGCAAATACTGTCCTTATAAATGATATATTTGAGTTAATTAGTTATTACCTAAAACAATGAAAGCCCTGCCTCTCTTCCATCCTTGCGGCTCCTAGACCGCGCCAGTGGGAATCAGGTTGGTCGGAATTCTTTCCGACTTAGATGCTCTCTGAGATTTTAATATTAAATGGTAAGAAACTTACTGAAGTAAAAATACGGAGAAGTGTCTGGTTTATAGAAGATGATTAAGAAGAAAATTCAGCATTAAGCTGTCCACACAAATTATTCTTAATTACAAACACATGCTTACTCTTTCAAAATCCTAAAGAGCATGAAACATAATAAAAAGCCGCAGTTTCACAAAAAAAGAAGGTTCGGCTGCCGAACAATCCAAGTGAATTAACGACTTCAACAATATACCTCAAATACTTCAATCACTATGTTATCTTATTTACGGTAAAGTGTCAAGAAAATAACTTGTCACCCGCTTATTAGCCTTCTCCTTTATACTCTGTTACATCAAAATAATCGGTTGTGTCTTTATAGCCATTAAATCCAATATCCAGATCATGAAAATATCGGTGCAATTTAATTAAAACTTCCTTATCCTTAGTGCCCGACTGCACAGTTTCTGCCAGCCGTGTTATTGTGCCCAGGTCAGTCTGCAAATCCTCATTCTCAGCTGATATTTTTTTAAGCGAATTTACGATTAATTCAGCCTGATCTCTTTGTTTTGGCCAGCTGACTTTACGATCTCTTCCCCATCCAAGTGTTTCATTATAAAAAGTATGATTGGAGGCAATGAAGTCCCCTAAATCATCGTACATTAATCCCTGTTCAGATGTCTCCGCATTTGCTGAGGTTTTTTGAACCTTGGATTCATCCTTATTTAAAAAGACAAGTACACTATATGCTATGGCAATAGCTATGACCATTCCCAGAATTGAAAGAAACCTGTTTAATTTCTTGTTTTTTAGCAATTTGAAAGCCTCCATTTGATTTTGATAATGTATGCTGAAACTAAATGGAATTATTGCCATTCTTCCTTGTCTGAAGAAACCTTCCCTGACTGCAAATGTTTTCCATGTTAATACATTCTATGCCAACTTTCCTTTCCCCTTCAACACCAAATAAAAAAGCTTTTAACACTGAGTGTCAAAAGCTATTTCTGATTTTTCTGAGCAAGGAAAACCTCGATAAAATCAATAACAAAACGTTCCAGATCAAACTCCATCGCTATATTATCAAGTGTTTCGGGCGGATCAACTTCGGGCACCGGCCTAAAGTCAGCTATGCTTTTACCCTTTGCCTTTCCAAACTGTTCTATTCTCACTCTTCGTTTTACATATTTGGCAAGATCAGGATTTGTGAGAACACTTAATACAAGAACATCATGAAGAGGTGCACCCTTAATTCCCGGGACAAGCTTTTGATAAGCCTCATAATAATAATCATAAGCAGGTTTGATTAGATCTTTAAAAGGCGATTGAGTATTATCTGCAATAAAATCAATCGTTTCAGGCCTGATAATCGCTTTATTTGTTACATTTAGGGGAAATATATAGATGTTTTTTGCTTTTTCAAGCACTGAATCCGCTGCAATGGGGTCAGCGTAAAAATTCGCCTCAGCCTCTGGTGTTACATTTCCCGGAACTAAAAACGCACCGCCCATTAAATAGAATGCATTTACATCTTTATATGCATCCTTTCCATACAGAATGAGCGGCAATGCCAAATCTGTCTGCCTTCCAACTCCAACGATCACAAGGTCATTTTTGTATTCATTTACAATTTCTATAATTTTGTTTATGTCATATACCTTTATTTTGCTGATGAAATTCTCCTGAGGCTGAATGGGCCCGAGGCCTTCCTCCCCGTGTATTTCAGGATAAAAGACAGCGGTCTCACCGGATAATGGCCCGCTCGCCCCTGCTATAATGGGAATGTCCTCTCTGCCTGCAAGTTTCAGTAAATATGCAGTATTATTGATGGATTCTTCTTTGGTTATGTTGCCATAAGCGCTGACTACACCTACTAGATTAATCTCGGGATGCTGAAGGGCATACATTAGGGCAAGTGAATCATCAACCCCCGAGTCAACAAACATGAGAACATTGTACATAAGCCACCTCCGCTACCTATCTAGTCTATAATATGCCAATGGAATGTCCCTTTTGTTAAAGAAAATACTCCTAAAAAATGAAAACTCCCCAATTGGGGAGCTTTAGTCCTGATCTGCCGGCTTTACCGCAAAACTGAGTTCCTGGTTCAGCTGGTTTTCAAAATTATTTCCTGCAGCTATATCCCACTTAAATGCATCAGCCATATATGAAATTACTTGCTTTTGATAGTTTCTTACCGTTTCAATATCAAAAAGCAGCGCTCCTGTTCGGCGGTTAAAAAAATCTACAGGGGTGGCAGCCATTTCATGTTCAATTGCATATTTCAGCTTTGCCCATAATACAATCGGCAAGCCATAATTCTCAGCTTCACTCCTTTTCGTCTCAATCATATTAAAAATGATACCGACGTTAGATCCATACATTTTAACAAGGTGCCTGGACTGTTCCGCTGATAAACCAATACTTGTTCCTTTTTCAGTCTGAAACCTGACGAATTCCTGAAATTTGGATGATCCTCCTACATTTCCTCCTGAAATAGGCAATGTTTTTGTAATACTTCCGCTAAATGTTCTATTTGATTCCTGTTTGAATTTTTCAGCAAGCAAATCAACAATGGTTTCGGCCATTTTCCTGTACCCGGTCAGTTTCCCACCTGCAATCGTCAGCAAACCAGTATCCGACTCCCAAATTTCATCTTTGCGTGATATTTCGGAAGGATCTTTTCCTTCTTCCCAAATAAGCGGACGAACACCAGCCCAGCTGGATTCAATGTCATCCTCCACTATCTTCACAGAAGGAAACATAAAGTTAATGGCATTAATGATGTATGTTCTGTCACCTGCAGTCATTTTGGGATTTACAGGATTAGAATTATAGAATGTATCTGTTGTTCCTACATAGGTCTTACCATCTCTCGGTATGGCAAATACCATCCGTTTGTCAGGTGTATCAAAGTATACAGCCTGTTTTAACGGAAACTTGGATTGGTCTATTACCAAATGAACACCTTTAGTCAAACGCAGGGTCTTTCCTTTCTTTGATCCGTCTTTCTCGCGGATGGAATCAACCCAGGGACCTGCTGCGTTGATGACTTTTTTTGCTCTAACTTCATGAACCCCGCCTGTCAGCTGATCTGCAGCTGCAGCTCCGCATACATTTCCTTGTTCATCATATAAAAGTTTTTCGACCTTCAAATAGTTAACAGGCATAGCGCCTTTTTCTGCTGCAGCTTTCATTACCTCTATTGTAAGTCGGGCATCATCTGTGCGGTATTCTACATAATAACCGCCGCCTTTAAGTCCATCTTTTTTTACAAGCGGCTCTTTTGATAATGTTTCCTGGGCATTGAGCATACTTCTGCGTTCAGACTTTCTGACGCCTGCAAGAAAGTCATAAACTCTAAGTCCGATAGAAGTTGAGAACTTTCCAAATGTGCCTCCTTTATGCATCGGAAGCAGCATCCACTCCGGTGTAGTCACATGTGGCCCATTTTCATATACGATTGCCCGCTCCTTGCCGACTTCCGCTACCATCTTAACTTCAAATTGTTTAAGATATCTTAATCCGCCGTGAACCAGTTTTGTTGAACGGCTGGAAGTTCCGGCTGCAAAATCCTGCATTTCGACGAGTGCTGTTTTCATTCCCCGTGCTGCTGCATCCAGAGCTATTCCCGCTCCCGTTATGCCGCCGCCAATAATCAGAACATCAAATTCTTCCTTTGTCAGTGTTTTTATCATTTCAGTACGATTTAAATTAGAAAATATCATTGTTGTCTCCTCCTTGTCGAAAAGGCTAGTAGTTATAACTACCCTTTAAAAGCAGGGAATAAAAAAGAGACCACAAAATACATTATCGCTTACCCGATAATGATTTTGTGGTCTCTCCGCATCTCCTGCCGAACTATTAACTTAATCTTATTATAACATAAAAAGATATGATTTGTGTATAAAACTTTCTTCTGACTATTTAAATGCAATTGCTGCCTTGACTGCTTTTTTCCAGCCTTGATAAAGACCTGCACGGACTTTTTCTTCCATCGATGGATGAAATGATTGATCAATTGCCCACTGCTCAGCAATTTCCTCCTGGGATTTCCAGAACCCGACAGCCAATCCAGCAAGGTAAGCTGCACCAAGCGCAGTAGTTTCATTAATTGTCGGTCTTTCTACCGGCACCTCTAAAATATCTGACTGGAACTCCATCAAGAAGTTATTTTTCACGGCACCTCCGTCAACCCTAAGCGTCTTAAGCTTAATGCCTGAGTCCGCTTCCATGGCAGATAGAACATCTTTTGTCTGATACGCAAGTGACTCAAGTGTCGCACGGATAAAATGCTCTTTGGACGTTCCCCTTGTGACTCCGAATACTGCACCCCTTACATCACTGTCCCAATATGGTGTCCCTAGACCTACAAAAGCCGGAACCACATACACTCCATCTGTCGAGTCCACTTTTTTTGCATAGCTTTCGCTGTCCTTTGCATCCTTTAACATCCTCATTCCATCACGGAGCCATTGAATGGCAGAGCCCGCAACAAAAATGCTGCCCTCCAATGCATATTCAATTTTCCCCTCAAGTCCCCAGGCAATGGTGGTTAGAAGTCCATGTTCAGATTGTACCGCTTTTTCACCTGTATTCATTAGCATGAAACAGCCGGTTCCGTAAGTATTCTTAGCCATTCCTTTCTCGAAGCATGCCTGTCCAAATAGCGCTGCCTGCTGATCACCCGCTGCTCCGGCAATGGGTACTTCCTTGCCGAAAAAGTGATAGTCAATTGTCTTAGCATACACTTCGGAAGATGGCTTCACTTCAGGCAGCATCGCTTTCGGGACTCCGAGTATGTTCAGCAGCTCTTCATCCCATTTAAGTTCGTGGATATTAAACATTAGAGTACGGGACGCATTGGAGTAATCGGTCACATGCGCTTTTCCTCCCGA
>Ga0180215_1004229_pt1 | contig 12895 bp, 10 predicted proteins | sample eDN3rd37CBELigBY_FD_128871 | JGI IMG/M metagenome (GOLD analysis project Ga0180215, IMG submission 128871) | Enriched backyard soil microbial communities from Emeryville, California, USA - eDNA 3rd pass 37_C BE-Lig BY (version 2) (version 2) | ecosystem: Environmental > Terrestrial > Soil >...
AGGCAGTTGTACGAGACGTTCAGCTCGCCGTCGTCGAACCATTTGTAGAAAGGCGCGTTGCTTTCGTCCAGCGTGCGGGTGAACGGCTTGCTCCAGTGCAGGGTTTCCCGCGCCAGCCGCGCCCAGAACCCGTCGAAGTCGCGCTCCGCCTCGTCGCACAGAGCCTGGTAGGCAGCCATGCCCGGCACGTTCGCCTGCTTGACGAAGTCTGCGGAGGGCTGGAAAACACGTGTCTCGGTCAGAACTGAATCGATGGTAGACATCGCCTTGCGTCCTTTGATGGTTGTGTGCTGCGATACCCGTAGGTTACCGAAAGCCGGAACTTCGTACGCGCTGCAGTGCAACAAAGCAGCCGCCGCCCGCGGGCGCCGCCGGCCCGAGCCGGCCGGGCGGCCGTCCTGGCTTACAATTCCCGCCAAACCGTTATTCTGCGCGTCGCCGCCTACATAGAAAACATGTCTTTCCCATCCGCACCCCCGGGGCTCTCCCGGGTCGAGCTCGTGCGCGCGCCCGGTGGCGCCGATGCTCGAACCGGACGCGCATGGGTACCGGCCGGCCCCCGGCCCCACTCTCTCGGCGCGGCGGCATGCCAGCGCCCCACCCTTCTCTTTTCGGAGCGCTCATGACCACCGTCATCAAGGAAGAAGATCTGATCCAGTCGATCGCCGACGCGATCCAGTTCATCAGCTATTACCACCCCGTCGACTACATCCGTCATCTGGCCCGGGCCTACGAGCGCGAGCAGAATCCCGCCGCCAAGGACGCGATCGCGCAGATCCTGACCAACTCGCGCATGTGCGCCGAGGGCAAGCGCCCCATCTGCCAGGACACGGGCATCGTCAACGTGTTCATGAAGATCGGCATGGACGTGCGCTTCGACACCCGGCGCACGCTGCAGGAGCTGTGCGACGAGGGCGTGCGCCGGGGCTACCTCAACCCGGACAACAAGCTGCGCGCGTCGGTGCTGGCCGATCCGCAGTTCGAGCGCAAGAACACGCGCGACAACACGCCCTGTGTGCTGAACGTGGAACTGGTGCCGGGCGACACCGTGGACGTGCAGGTCGCGGCCAAGGGCGGCGGTTCCGAGAACAAGACCAAGTTCGCCATGCTCAATCCCAGCGATTCGCTGGTGGACTGGGTACTCAAGACCGTGCCCGCGATGGGCGCCGGCTGGTGTCCCCCCGGCATGCTGGGCATCGGCATCGGCGGTACGGCCGAAAAGGCCATGCTGATGGCCAAGCAGTCGCTGATGGACGACATCGACATGTACGAACTGCTCCAGCGCGGCCCCGCCAACAAGCTGGAAGAGCTGCGCATCGAGCTGTACGAGAAGGTCAACGCGCTGGGCATCGGCGCCCAGGGCCTGGGCGGACTGACGACCGTGCTGGACGTCAAGATCAACATGTTCCCCACCCACGCCGCCTCCAAGCCCGTGGCCATGATCCCCAACTGCGCCGCCACGCGCCATGCGCATTTCGTGCTGGACGGCTCGGGCGTGGCCGTGCTGACCCCGCCGTCGCTGGACGAATGGCCCGACGTCCACTGGGCGCCCGACTACAACAAGTCCAAGCGCGTGAACCTGGACACCCTGACGCGGGAAGAAGTGGCCGCGTGGCAGCCGGGCCAGACGCTGCTGCTGTCGGGCAAGATGCTGACCGGCCGCGATGCCGCCCACAAGCGCATCCAGGACATGCTGGCGCGCGGGGAAAAGCTGCCGGTGGACTTCACCAACCGCGTCATCTACTACGTCGGCCCGGTCGACCCGGTGCGCGACGAAGTGGTGGGCCCGGCCGGCCCCACCACCGCCACCCGGATGGACAAGTTCACCGACATGATGCTGGAGCGGACCGGCCTGATCTCGATGATCGGCAAGGCCGAGCGCGGCCCGGTCGCCATCGAGGCCATCCGCAAGCACAAGTCGGCCTACCTGATGGCCGTGGGCGGCTCGGCCTACCTGGTGTCCAAGGCGATCCGCTCGGCCAAGGTCGTGGGCTTCGAGGACCTGGGCATGGAGGCCATCTACGAGTTCGACGTGCAGGACATGCCCGTGACCGTGGCCGTGGACGCCACCGGCACCTCGGTGCACGAGACCGGGCCCAAGACCTGGAAGGTCAAGATCGCTGAACTGGCGTAGCCCCGGGTTCAGCGATCTTGTGCGCTGGCGCCCGGTACCGTCCATCGGCCAGCCGGGCGTTGGCTAGAGAATGGAGACGTCCGATGCCAGCGTCTGTCGGATCTCCGCTGTCAGTCGCAGCAGGCACGGAGCGAGCATCTCGACTGTGCTCTCCATGGAATCGGTAGTGGAGAGGCTGATATTCACCACGTAGACATCCTGGTCGACTTCCAGCGGCGCCGCTATGGCAACCACCTCGGGTTGCCAGGCGGCGGCGCAGTATCCAAGCTCGCGCACCGATTGCCGCGCCGCCTGGATGTCGGCATATAGCGCGGCCCATTGCGCGCCTCTGCGATGCTCCAGGCTGGCGAGGAGAGGCACGATCGCCGCTTCGTCGAGCGTCGCCAAATAGGCGCGCCCCAACGACGTGAGCTCCATGGGCACGCGTTGCCCGGACACGACATGCCGCTGCGAGGCCCGCTTCGCGTACCGGATGGACTCCAGATAGACCATCTCTTCCCGATCGGGCGCGGCAAGACCCACATTGATTTTTCGAGATTCGGCTACTGCGCGCATGGGTGGAGCGGCGGCCTGAAGGACGCGCGATCCCGTCCGCATTGCATGAGCCAGGCTCAGTACCGAGGGAGCCAGCCGATACGCGCGATGGGCATGCGCAGCCTGCAGAAATCCACACCGGACCAGAGTCTGGGTAAGGCGGCTGACGGTCGCCCGCGATAAACCCGTTCTTTCTGCGAGCTCGCCGTTTCCGAGCAGATCGGATCCCGGCTTGAACGCGCGCAAAACATCGATCCCACGCTCCAGTGAGCGGTTGGTGGGCGAAGTCCCGCGGATTTTCTTCGATGTCATGATCGGCAAATTCTAAACGGCCACATGAGGTCCATCGGTCCCCAATTCCATCGGCTGGAAATAGGGGGACTGCGGTGGCCCGACGTACCCGATAAGCTATCTCCTCTCGAGGATTGGCCGTGACGCTCCGGCAGCCACGCCAAGCTGCAGAGGATACAGGAACGGACGTTGCCGCGGCCCTGCGGTTGGAGCAGCCATGAATTACGAATACATCAGTTTGACGGTTGAAGACGAAATAGCCACGCTCACTCTTCAACGTCCCGAGAAGCGAAATGCGATCAGCGATGCCATGCGGTCCGAGATGATCGCCGCGCTCGAAGCCGTTGCGAATGACGCCGACATCCGGGCCCTGGTACTGACGGGCGCGGGAAAGGGCTTTTGCGCCGGTGGAGATATCGCCGGCATGGAGCGTCGAATGAACGCGCCGCAAGGCCGTATCGGTTTCAACGGATGGCACCGGCAACAGCGCGTCCACCACACGCAGTCGCTCCTGTACACGATGCCGAAGCCGACCATCGCGGCCGTCAACGGAGCGGCATCGGGACTCGGCGCCGATACCGCCCTGGCATGCGATTTCATCATCGCCAGCGAATGGGCGAGCTTCGCCTGGTCGTACATTCACCGGGGCATCGTCCCCGATGGCGGCGGCATGTACTTCCTCCCCCGGCGGGTAGGACTGCCGGCAGCCAAGTCTCTCATCTTTACCGGCCGGAAAGTCGATGTGAACGAAGCGCTGTCCCTTGGCATCGTCGACCGCAAGACAAGCGCGGAAACCTTGGTCGCCGAAGCGCAGGCCTGGGCGAAGGAACTCAGCCAAGGTTCCGGCACCGCGCTCGCATTGGGCAAGACCATCCTGAACCAGTCTTTCGAGTTGTCCGCGGACCAGGTTTTCGCACAAGGCAGCCAGGCCCAGGGCATTTGCTATACCAGCGAGCAGCATCGCGAGGCCGTGATGGCGTTTCTGTCGAAAACATCGGATGGCGCTGCGCGCAAGGACGTGAAATGAATGCGATCGCTCGGCTATTGCAGCCTGGCAGCGTAGCCGTTATCGGTGCCTCGGCCGATCCCTCCAAGACGGCAGGCCGGCCAGTGAGCTACCTGCTCAAGCACGGGTTCCAAGGAGAGATTTTTCCCGTCAACCCCAAGGTGGATCGTATCGGCGAGCTGCCTTGCTACGGCGATGTCGCATCCCTGCCCAAGGCGCCGGATGTAGGCATCGTTCTCCTGGGCGCAGAGCGCGCGCACCTGGCTGTGCGCGACCTTGCCGCGCGCGGCACCGCGGCCGCGATCGTTCTCGCCAGCGGCTATACGGAAACGGGAGAGATCGGCGCACGCCGCCAGAAGGAGCTGCTCGAGGCAGCGGGAGGCATGCGCCTCCTCGGGCCGAACACCATCGGCCTGGTGAATCTGACGGATGGCATCGTGCTGTCGGCAACCGGCGCCCTGGAGATGGAGAATTTCTCGGCCGGTCGAGTGGGCGTGGTGTCGCAAAGCGGGGGAATCCTCGGCGCCCTCCTGTCGAGGGCGAACGCGAGGGGGATCGGCCTCTCCAAGCTGATATCGACCAGCAACGAAGTCGATCTCGAGCTTTCCGATTTTATCGACTATCTGGCGGATGACCCGGCAACAAGCGTGATCGCCCTGTATATCGAAACCGTCAGAAATTCTCAAAAATTTCAACGGGCCATTGCCAAGGCGCATACGCACGGCAAGCCGGTGGTCGCGTTCAAGATCGGCCGATCCGAGGCCGGCGCCCAGGCCGCCGTGTCGCACACCGGCGCCATGGCCGGCGCCGACCGTGTCTACGACACCCTGTTCCGCCAGCTCGGTGTGATACGCGCGCAGTCATTCGACTCACTGCTCGATATTCCTGCGGTATTGGTTACGGGAAGGCCCTTGGCAGGAAAGCGTGTCGCCATTCTCACCTCGACCGGCGGAGCCGGCACGCTCATCTCGGATGATCTCGGGATGGCGGGATTCGAGACGCCCGCGCCCGACGCCCGAACCGCCGCGGCGCTAAGAGCGCTGCAAACGGGAAATCAGGCGGTTCTGGATCGGAACCCCATAGACGTCACGTTGGCGGGGCTTCGGCCGGAACTCCTGCGGGGCGCAATCAACATACTGCTCGAGAGCCCGGGCTACGACGCGTTGACAGTCATTGTCGGATCTTCAAGTCTGGCGATGCCCGAGCTGATGGCCGGCGCAATCCGCGACTGCCTGCACACGTCCGACAAACCCGTGATCGCCTATGTGAGCCCCCACGCGCCGCACGTGGGCGAACTGCTGACGCGGTACGGTGTGCCCGCATTCACCACGGCGGAGAGCTGCACGGCGGCATTGCAAGGGCTGCTTGCACGCGCCCGGTTCAGTCCGGCGACCCTGCGGCCTCGGACCGCGCACATCCGCGCTCAAGGGCCATGGCCCAGCGGATCGCTCAACGAACACGAAGCCAAGGAATTGTTCGCGAGCTTCGGCCTGCAAGGGGTGAAGGAAGCTGTCGTCCACGACGCTGCGGATGCAGGAGCAATTGCCGAGCACCTGGGTTCATCGGTCGTGATCAAGATTCTTTCGTCGGACATCACGCATAAAAGCGATGTCGGGGGCGTGGCTGTAGGAGTACGTCCCGCCGAGGCCGAGGCGTGTATTCGGAGAATGGAAGCCGATGTCGAAAAGGCGACCGGAATCCGGCCCCAAGAGTTCCTCGTTCAGGAAATGGTCACAGGCGGCGTCGAGCTGATTCTGGGGATGCGCCGAGACGCCCTGGGCATGGTGATATTGCTCGGTGCGGGCGGGGTGACCGCGGAGATCTTCAACGACACCGCGATGCGCCTGCTCATGCCGGGGCAAGTCCTGAGCGAAGAAGAGGCTCTTTCCATGGCCACGGAACTCAAGACCTGGCCGTTGCTCGACGGATACCGGGGACGTGCAAAGGCTGACGTGCACGCATTGGTCGATGCCATCGTCGCGTTCTCCACGATGGCCGCCACGCTTGGCGAGCGACTGGTCACCGCCGAGATCAATCCCATTTTCGTGTTGCCGCAAGGCAAGGGCGTCAGGGCCGCCGACGGGGTGGCGGTGCTTGCTTGAGACCGCATTGCGGGCGTTGAAAGAATCGGGCAAGGCGGCGAGCTCGATATCCTACATAGGGGAGGTCGGCGCGGTGTGCGGCAACTGATTGCGAGGACCGTATCCGCGGATGCAAGCCCCGCGGCCGGCTAGGACAGCGCGTGCCGCCATGTTTCCCAGCCGCGCCGCCGCAGCCAGCGGGCAGCCGTCGCGGCCCGGACACCATCGTCGTCCAGCAGGACCAAGCGCGCGCCCCGAACCGCCAGATGACGGTGGGCGCCCACCGCGAGTTGGGCGCCCAACGCCTCGATGGCGCCCTCGAAAGGATGAGAGGCGATTTCTTCGGACGTACGCAGGTCAACGAGATAGGTCGTCCTGGCAGGATCCCGCCTCCAGGCATCGATGGTGGCCGCGTCGACGTGCGCCAGTGGCTGGCTCTTCAGCAACTGGGCGGCGAGCGCCCGGGCCCGGGTCCGGTCGAGCGACATCGGTTCGGACGCGGAATGGGGAAAACCTGTTTCAAGCATTCCGCCGGCCTCCTGCCAGCCTTTCGTTCCTTCATGGATAGCTTCCACGCGGTTGGGTACGCCGGCTTCGATCAGCGTCTGGGCGCCGACCACAGCGCGTGGCAGCCCGCCGCAGGACGTGAAGACGACTGTGTCGGGCGACGAGACCAAGGCGTCGTAGCGATACAGCAGTTCACCGCCGGGCACATGACGGGCACCGGGGATGTGGCCCCGCGCATATTCCTCGCCTGGGCGCATGTCGAGTACCAATACATCGTGGCCCGCGGCGCGCAGCCGCATCGCTTCGGCCGCTGCGATCGTGGGCGTTCGGTACTCGCTCAGGATGTCCCGGGTCAATTCGCGCGAGGTGGCGTGCAGCCTTGTCGTGCTTCCTGAAGCGGTCCAGGCCGCAAGGCCGCCGGCAAGGATATGTACGTTGGCGTAGCCAAGCGCGGCCAGCCTTTCGGCAAAGACCTGAACGGGCGGCCCACCGTCGTCGTCGATCAGCACGATGGGCACCAGGCAGCGGGGAAGCAGGCCGCAAACGGCGGCATCGGAGATATCGGCCGGAAGATGAATACCGTTGAGCGGTCCGCCGTATCCATAGGAACCGACGTCGCGCAAGTCAAGCAGCGCCAGTTCCTGCGTGCCGGACATCCATTTTTCCAGCGTGCCGCTGTCGATGAATCGAAGATGAGGCATTGCCTTGTTCTAGCGGAAGATGCAAAGGCAGTTCCGGCTGGACGTGAGCCCCGGCCGAACAGCCATCAACGAAACGCGCGCATGCCTTGGATGGATACTCGAGTAGCGCAACAGCCTCAGTTCGGATCCAGGATGGCGGCCTGCACCACCGCCTTATTGCGTTCCATCTCGGCCGCGATGAAAGCGGAGAAATCGCCCAGCGACAGTGTTCCTGGCACTCCGCCCAGCGTCGCCAGCTTTTGCGCGACATCCGGCTCGGCCAGGACCTCTCTGATGTCGCGGTCGATCTTCCGCACGATGTCGGCAGGTGTTCCCGCCTTGGCGAACACACCGGTCCATACCGATGCGTCCGCGGCGGATTGCAGGCCCTGCTCCGCCAACGTCGGCCAGTCGGGCAGCCCGGGAAAGCGCTGGCGGCCGGTAATGCCTATCACGTGCAGTTTGCCCGACTGCACGAACGGCACCGCGGCCGATGCGGCCAGCGCGCCCAGCGGCACTTCGCCGCCCACCACGGCCACGGAGGCCGGCGCTCCCCCTTTGTACGGCACGTGCAGCAGTGTGATGCCCGCCTCGCGCGCCACCATCTCCGCAAACAGATGCGGACTCGAACCCTTGCCCGCCGTGGAATAGGCGATGGCACGCGGGTTTGCCTTGGCAGCGGCGATCAGCTCGGCGGCATTGCGGTAAGGCGCGTTGGCATTGACCGCGAGCACCATGGGATTCAGCGTGGTGAGCGTGATGGGTATGAAGTCCCGGTCCAGGCGATAGGTGAGCTTGCTCAGGAAAGGATTGATCGTGACTTCGGGCGCCGTCACCAATTGCAGCGTGTAGCCATTCGCCGGGGCATCTGCAACCGCCGCGGTGGCGATGGCGCCCGACGCACCGGCCTTGTTGTCGACCACCACACTCTGCTGCCATTTTTTTCCCAGCCGCTCGGCCAGCAAGCGGGCCGCCACATCGGCCACCCCGCCCGGCGCCCACCCCACTACCAGCCGCACAGGCCGATCGGGATAGGCCACCGCGGTGGCTTCTGCCGATGCCGTCCCGGCGAAAGCGACCGTCGACAATGCAAGCACGGCGGAAACGATGCGCACGGCGGGCGCCGCAGGCTGACCCGGTACGCCCGGGCGAAAGGTTTGGATGTTCATGACAGTGCGGTCCGGAAGAAGTCAAGGCTGCGCTGCTCGGCCAGGGCGGCAGCGTCTTCCTTGAAAGGGGGATAACCGACGCGGCCGAAGCCGTGCAGGGCGTTGGCATACACATGGATCGTGGCGCCGCGCGGAGCCGCGCGCTCACGGATGGCCGCGATCAGATCGGGCGGCGTGCGTTCGTCCAGTTCGGCAAAATGCACCAGCGTCGGCACGCGCAGCGTCTCGGCATCGTGGAAATGATGCTGAAGCTCGATCGGGTAATAGCCGCAAGCCGCGCCGATATGCTCCGCCCGGGCGCCGGCCGCGAAGGCCAGTTGGCCGCCCAGGCAGAAGCCCAGCACACCTGCCGTTCTTACCCCGGGCTGCCCGAGTAGCGCCTGGGCCGCGACGTCTATGTCGGCCACCGCCAGGCCCACGTCCAGCCGGGCTTTCAATTCCCGGGCCTTGCGCTGCCCCTCCGGCGTGTAATCCAGATACTGGCCGGGCTCCAATCGCCAATAGAGATCGGGAGCAAGGACCGTGTAGCCCTGGGCGGCGTAGCGATCCGCGACGCCGCGGATGAAATGATTGGCGTTGTAGACTTCGCCCAGCAGGACGATGCCCATGCCGTTGGAAATCCGGGGCAGGGCCAGATAGCCCTCGAAGGCGCCGTCGCCTTGCCCAATGGTCAGAATGTCGCTCATGCTTGTCCAGGGTTCGTGAGAAATGGAGTAACGCCGTGACTCAGGCCACTGTCGCCAGAAGGCTGACCAGTTCCTGCGGACCGGTGATCTGGCGCGGGCTGCCGCGCAGATGCGGATCGTCCATGGCGTTCTGCGCCACGCGATCGAAATCCTCCGGCCCCACGCCGACCTGGGACAATCTCCCCGGCAAACCCAAGGCAGCGACGAGTTCTTCGACCAGATCGGCCGCGTCCGCGCCCGGCCGGCCGAACGCCTCGGCCACCAGCGCCTGCCGGTCGGGATTGACATCCCGGTTGAACCGAAGCGCCGCCGGCAGCGTGAAGCACGACGTCAGGCCATGGGGCACGTTGCAGGTGCCGCCCAGCGAACGGCCCAACGCATGGCTCAGGCCCTTCACCACGTTCAGTTGGGACGTCCCGGCCATCGACAGCCAGGCGCCGAACTGGCATTCCTGGCGTGCTTCCAGGTTGTCGGGATCGTGCCGTGTGATGGGCAGGTTGCGCGCGAGCATGCGTATGGCCTGGATCGAATAACCATCGCATACGGAGTTGGGAAACTTCGCACATATGCTCTCGATGGCGTGATCGAGCGCGCGCACCCCGGTGGACAGCCAAGTCTGCATGGGCGTGGCCAGGGCGATGCCCGGATCCAGCACGGTTACCCGCGGCACCAGCTTTGAATACACATAGCTGTGCTTGGCGTTGACCCGCGTATCGGTACAACTGGCAAAGCCATGGTATTCGCCCGCGGACAGGGTGGTCGGCACGGCCACTTGCGGGATCGGTCCTTCACCTGGCTGTGTGCCCGCCTGCGAGCCCCCGAGGCGATAGGCATCGAATCCATCGACATCGGTAATACCGCGCCACAAGCACAGCCTCAGCATTTTTCCAGCGTCCGTCACCGAACCGCCGCCCACGCTCGCGATCATGTCGGCGCCCGCGTCCCTGGCGCATTCGGCCGCCGCCAGCACGGCTTCGCGCGGAGTATGGGGAGCAATGCCTTCGTACGACCCGGCATGAGCCGATCCCAGCCGGGCGCGAATACGTTCGATGGCATCGGTTTCCCTGTTGAGCGTACGGCTCACCAGCAAGAACACACGGCGCGCCCCGAGCCGATCGGCTTCGGCGCGCATGGCCTCGGCCGTCGGCGTTCCATGAACGATGCGATCGATGGGCGCGAAGTTGAAGATACCTGGTTGCATGACCATCTCTATACCTTGATGTCGCGCTCGCGCCGATAGAACGCCTGGTTGTAGCGGACGACCTTGCCCGTGTCGGGATGGATACCTATGCGGTCCACCAACGCCTCGAGGGGCTTGCCGTACAAATGCAGGTGCAGTGTGCTGCGGTCCCCGGTCACGTGGATGCTATGGAAGTCGTCGCCCAGATAGGCGGCATGCTCGCCGCCCGGCGCGACGAGAAGCTCGCGGACCAATTCCACCTGCCCGTGTTCGGGATCGCTGCCGTCGTCGACACGTCGATAAACGCGATTCAGTTCCTCGCCATCGACCGCCACCAGCACGGCCCAGGTTGTATGGTTGTGCGGTATCGAAGTCTTGCCGGGGTTGATCGAGTTGAGCCGCAACACATAGCCCTGATCGGGTTCTTCATGCAGGACATAACGCAGCGATGCCTCGGCATCCCCTCGCGGCGGGGGCGGAAAATCTTCGGCCGGAAACAACTCGCGCCGCTGGGCCAGCGACTTCAATTCGGCCGCGATCATTTCCAGACTGGCGCGGTTGATGCCGAACTGTGCTTCAATGGCGCGGATGTTCGCGATCACGAGGCGCACTGCCTCGCTTCGTACTTGGGCGACCGACACGATAGACCTCTGCTGTCTTGGGCACGTTGAAACGGGTTGAGAAGGCTTGCACTGCATTCAGGAGGCCTCGTCCCTCTTCATCTCAAACCCCAGACCTGTCCAATACGAAACGGATCAAAGCGGTAGGAGGAAGGGCCGCCGAACGACCATGGCGAAACGCGAGCTGGCGCAGCACTGAAGTCCTGCTGCATCGAGAGTCTCCATTCATTGCCTGCGTATTTGTGCTTGGATTATTAGGCCAATTCCGTGGCGGATAAAGGCTCCAATTTCAAAGAGTAGAATTCGGATCGGTCGTCCGAAGTGATCCGCGAGCTTGTGCCGCAAAGGGCTCGTCCCATCGAGTTGCAGATGGCATCAGGTATCGAGCCCGTGTTCGAGTTCGATCGAATCGAGCTTCAGCGCTTGTTGCCCGGCTGGTAGAGCTGGTCGAACGTGCCGCCATCCTCGAAGTGGGTCTTCTGGGCCGCCTTCCAGCCGCCGAAGACGTCGTCGATCGTGATCAGGTTCACCTTGGGAAAGGCCGATGCGTACTTCGCGGCCACCTCGGGATCGCGCGGCCGGTAGTGGTTCCTGGCGATGATTTCCTGCGCTTCCTTCGTGTACAGGTACTCCAGATAGGCTTGCGCGGTCTGGCGCGTGCCTTTGCGGTCGACATTCCTGTCGACCACGGCAACGGGCGGTTCGCACAGAATGGACAGCGACGGCGCGACGATGTCGAACTTGTCGGGCCCCAGCTCCTTCAGCGACAGCAGCGCCTCGTTCTCCCAGGCCAGCAGCACGTCGCCCTGGCCGCGTTCGACGAAAGTCGTGGTCGCCCCGCGCGCCCCGCTGTCGAGCACCGGAACATGCTTGAACAATTCGGCGATGAACTCGCGCGCCTTGGCCTCGCTGCCGCCCGGCTGCTTCAAGGCATAGGCCCAGGCCGCCAGATAGTTCCAGCGGGCGCCGCCCGACGTCTTGGGGTTGGGCGTGATGATCGAGACGCCCGGCTTGACCAGGTCGCCCCAGTCCTTGATGCCCTTGGGATTGCCCTTGCGCACCAGGAACACGATGGTGGACGTGTAGGGCGAGCTGTTCTGCGGCAGGCGCTGCTGCCAGTCGGCCGCCAGCAGCTTGCCGCGCTCGTGCAGCGCATCGATGTCGTAGGCCAGCGCCAGCGTGACCACATCGGCGTCCAGGCCGTCGATGACCGAGCGCGCCTGGGCGCCCGAACCGCCATGGGACTGGCGGATGGTCACATCGATGCCGGCCTTCTTTTTGTAGTCGGCCGCGAAGGCCTTGTCCAGATCCTTGTAGAGCTCGCGCGTCGGATCATAGGAGACATTCAGCAAGGTCTGCTTCTGCTGTGCCGCAGCAGGCGTGACGGCTGCCGCCATAGCCAGCACGGCAATGCCCAGCGTCCTTCCCAGCAATCCGGCCATCCGACACTCCCTCTATCCAGTCGAGGGATGAATGGTGGGTCAGAAGCCCCATGCTTGGGAACGACATGTTTGATGGTTGCTTATTCCCGGCCGATATAAAACTTGCGTAGCCCGGCGCAGGCTCCGTTATGCCGCGATGCGCATTAGATCATTTTCAAATTTTCGTTCTGATTTTTTTGTTTGCGACGCAACATGAACGATTGCCGCGTGCCTCCGCCCGGGCCGGCCCAAGCAGGAGAACCGCCTTGAATTTCCAGCAACTGCGCTCCGTGCGCGAAGCCTTGCGCCGCAACTTCAACCTGACCGAAGTCGCGAACACCCTCTACACCTCGCAGCCCGGCGTCAGCCGCCAGATACGCGAATTGGAAGACGAACTGGGCGCGACGATCTTCGAGCGGGCCGGCAAGCGCCTGACCGGACTGACCGAGCCCGGCAAGGAAATCGCCAAGATCATCGAACGACTGCTGCTCGAACAGGAGAACCTGAAGCGGGCCGCCCACGAATTCGGCACCCGTGACCAGGGCCGGCTGACCATCGCCACGACCCACACCCAGGCCCGCTACGC
>Ga0180215_1004230_pt1 | contig 12893 bp, 11 predicted proteins | sample eDN3rd37CBELigBY_FD_128871 | JGI IMG/M metagenome (GOLD analysis project Ga0180215, IMG submission 128871) | Enriched backyard soil microbial communities from Emeryville, California, USA - eDNA 3rd pass 37_C BE-Lig BY (version 2) (version 2) | ecosystem: Environmental > Terrestrial > Soil >...
AAACGCATTTTAAATAGTGCACTACCTTGTTAATCATTTTCTTATTCCCTATATATTTTTGTATCCCAAAGCATACTGTTTGCTTTGGGTTTTTTTAGTTTTGAAAATTCGAATGGATAAGACTATATACAGTCGTTAAAATATTTTGTATAATTTGATAGAAACTTTATTTTTCAAAGGTGAAAATTATGGGAATTGATGTTCAAATTAAACCTGTTACTCAAGAAAATATTGTAGCTTGTGTTAGATTACAAGTTGCAGAAAATCAAAAAGAATTCGTTGCTCCAAATGTGAATACGATCGCATGGGCATATGTGGATCCAACTTTTACTCCATATGCAATTATGGACGGTGAAACTGTTGTGGGATTAGCTGCAGTAGAATATATACCTGAAAATGATATAGAAGATAAACATTGGATTCCGCGCTTTATGATTGGGGCAAACTTCCAAGGCAAAGGGTATGGCAGAAAAGCAATGGAGAAGTTAATTGAAATGATTTCGAAACATGATGACTGTGATCGTGTTCGTTTATCAGTCGTTCCTGAGAATACAGCTGCTATTGCTTTTTATAAAAAAATTGGCTTTAAAGACACAGGTGAACAACTATCTGGAGAAAATGTAATGGAGTTAATGATTAATAAATAAATTTTGTTTTGGAAGAAAGGTCGCTTTTTTAGTGGGAGCGACCTTTTTGTTTATATAATCTAGTTGAATTTTTGTCAGGCGGAGTTGTTTTTAGTTAGTTACATAGTTTGAGGGTTTACGTTCGCGGTTTAAGGTGTGTAGTTTTTGGACAGCGATTTGTTTTGCGATTTGATTCGTAATTTTGTTCGGAATTTGGTCCGCGTTTTGGTCAGAGATTCGATCCGAAATTTAGTCGGGGATTTGGTTCGAAATTTGGTCGCCAAAATATTAGACAATTTTTTAGCTGAAATACCCTCATTTGTCCTGAAAATTAAAGTTATAAGACAAAACTAGCTTCTAGGCATATTTTTTTGTCCTAGAAACTAAGTTTATGAGACAAAGTTTCATTCCTGCCAACTTATATTGTCTATTAAACTAGATTTATTAGACATTTCCCCATTCCACAATGCGCGAATTGTCTTTTATCCGTTTCGGTTTCTACTTAAATTCAATACATCCGTTTCGGTTTCTACTTTAACAACTAAATAACTAATTAATAATAAAACTTTGCTAACAACACGGCCTTAATTTCAAGAGTTCCAGGTTCAATTGGAGTGCTTGCCCCAGCAACTTTTTCCACAGCAAATGTTTGATAAGGAATAATAGGACCTATTGTTGTTTGTGATTCTGTAATTTCAAAAGGAATTCGATTAAGTTGAACATTTAATGATTTGGCGAGAGATTCAGCTTTACTAATCGCATCCTGTAAAGCTTTTGTCAACGCTTCATTGTAGAGTTCTGTTCTTCTTGAGGTATCAAATCGAATATTATATATGATGTTTGCGCCATTTGCGATCACAGTATCCACTACTTTTCCTACTTGGCTGATATCACTCACTTGAACTTCCAATAAATGTCTCACTTCATAACCACGAAAAATTTGCTTTCCATCCACATAATCGTACATATTATTAATTCTATACTCGACAGTTTGAATATCCTCTCTTGAAATCCCTAATTGTAATAGAGCGTCAATAACCTTTTGAGAGCGAACACTGTTTTCTGATTGGGCAACCTGTAGCGACTTGTTTTCTGACAAAACACCTGCGGTAATCACCGCCATATCTGGACCAGTTGTTACCATTCCCTCACCAGATACAGTCATAACATTCCTCTTATTAGCTTGTGTCATCTGATTTTGGCGATAATACATAAATGGATAATAATAACCGTACAAAACTACTCATCCTCTCCTCAAAATTTATATAAAAATCTGAAAGACTAAAGTCTTATGGTTATTCGTCTAGGTTAGCATATGCAAAAATCTGACAAATGTAGATTACAGTTTTTGAGTTGAAAATGATTACTACTATTCGATTCACTTATAACCTAGTTTTGGCAGTTGCGGAATTAAGACTTTATCCGCTAGAATAAGGAAGTGCATATTATTTAAAATTAATTAAGAAAAACAAGAGACAATTCATATAAAATAATAAATTCGATTAATGTAAAGGAGTCCACGATGAGCATATTAAATGTACAAAATTTAAGCCATGGTTTTGGAGACCGTGCGATTTTTAATAATGTATCTTTTCGTCTATTAAAGGGCGAACATATTGGATTAATTGGTGCTAATGGTGAAGGAAAATCAACCTTCATGAACATTATTACTGGCAAGCTTCAACCTGACGAAGGAAAAGTGGAATGGTCAAAAAAGGTACGTGTTGGCTATTTAGATCAGCATGCCGTACTTGAAAAAGGAATGACCATTCGCGACGTATTAAAGAGTGCATTCCAATATCTTTTTGATGTAGAAGCAGAAATGAACGAGCTTTTCGGAAAAATGGGAGAAGCAGATCCAGATGAGCTTGAAAAACTTCTAGAAGAAACAGGAACCATGCAAGATTTGCTTACAAATAACGATTTTTATTTAATCGACTCAAAAGTTGAGGAAGTTGCTCGAGGTCTTGGTTTAACTGATATTGGTCTTGAACGTGATGTTCATGACTTAAGCGGTGGTCAACGGACAAAAGTATTACTAGCAAAACTACTACTTGAAAAACCTGACATCCTTCTTCTTGATGAGCCGACAAACTATTTAGATGAAGTTCATATTGAATGGTTAAAACGCTATTTACAAGAATATGAAAATGCCTTTATTTTAATCTCTCATGACATTCCATTTTTAAATAGTGTTATTAATTTGATTTATCATATGGAAAACCAAGAATTGAACCGCTACGTTGGCGACTATAATGATTTCTTAAAAGTATATGAAATGAAAAAGCAACAGCTTGAAGCTGCTTACAAAAAACAACAACAAGAAATTGCTGAGTTAAAAGATTTTGTTGCGAGAAATAAAGCGAGAGTTTCGACTCGTAATATGGCGATGAGCCGACAAAAGAAATTAGATAAAATGGAAGTCATTGAATTGGCTGCTGAAAGACCAAAACCACAATTCCACTTTAAAGAAGCAAGAACTTCTGGCCGCGTCATATTTGAAACGAAAGATCTGGTTATCGGATATAATGAACCATTATCTAAACCATTAAACTTAAAAATGGAACGTGGTCAAAGAATTGCTTTAGTTGGGGCAAACGGAATCGGTAAAACAACACTTTTACGCAGTATTTTAGGGGAAATAAAACCTGTTTCTGGTTCTGTTGAGCTTGGAGATTATTTGGAAATTGGATACTTTGAGCAAGAAATAAAAACTGCTAATTATAATACTTGTATTGAAGAAGTTTGGAATACTTTCCCTCACATGACTCAATATGAAGTTCGTGCTGCACTTGCTAGATGCGGTTTAACTACTAAACATATTGAAAGTAAAGTTGAAGTATTAAGTGGTGGGGAAAAAGCAAAAGTGCGTTTCTGTAAATTAATGAATCGTGAAACAAACTTACTCGTTCTTGACGAGCCGACTAACCATCTCGATGTTGATGCAAAAGAAGAATTAAAACGTGCGTTAAAAGAATATAAAGGTAGTATTTTGTTAATCAGCCACGAGCCTGAGTTTTATCGTGATTTAGCAACTGATGTATGGAACTGCGAGTCTTGGACGACTAAAGTTTTCTAGGATTGTAAGATTTATGTAAATATTATAGAATCATTGACGAATAAATAAGGAAATGGTAACATTTTGATTCGTAGTCAATTGATATAAATATTAGCATCCCTTTTCCTTTCTAACAGCTCCTTATCTATAAGTGAGCTGTTTTTTATATAAAAAATTGGTTTGGAATCGAAATTAGCTTTCGATTCCTTTTTTATTTTTTCTCACTTATCTTAGAAACAAGACTCGGATCAGGGATCTTCTTTTCTATTTTCCTTATCCATTTCAGAATATGAGGAACTCTCTCATTTCCATTTTTCAGGCGCATTATGGATGTGAAAACCTTTCTCATTTCCTCCCCCTCTAAATCCACTTTTTTCCTATTTTCTTACTACAATTTAAAGGGATTTTCCCCTTTCATCTCGAAATAATTTATAAAATTATGAAAATAGGTGATTGAGGATGGCCATGACTGAAAGCAGTACAGTATCAATTCTAGATATGGACGCAACAACACTTTCTCAAAAAATTCAGGCACAACAATTAACCTCAAGTGAAATTGTAAAAACTTATATCAATCATATAAAATCCATTAATCCTATAATTAATGCATTAGTTGAGGATCGATTTGAAGAAGCTTTAAAAGAGGCGAAGCAAGCTGATGAAAAAGTACAACAAGGTAAGCCACTTGGAAAACTTCATGGTATCCCAATTACTTTAAAAGATGCAATGGATGTTAAAGGGATGAAAACGACTGGGGGACTGATTCACCTAAAAGACAATGTGGCTGAAGAAGATGCTGAACTTGTCAAAAGATTAAAGCTAGAAGGAGCCATTATTATAGGGAAAACAAATACGCCTGTACTTTGCTTTTGTCAGGAGACTGATAATAAACTTTATGGAAGAACAAATAATCCTTGGGACATAACTAGAACAGCTGGAGGTTCTAGTGGTGGAGAAGGAGCTTTAATTGCTTCTGGTGGGGCAGCTATCGGTATTGGCTCCGACATCGGCGGATCTATTCGTTTTCCAAGCCATTTTAATGGAACAGTTGGTTTTAAAAGTGGAAACAACCAAGTTCCAATTAAAGGAAATTTCCCTGATGTAACCATTGCTCTACAAAAGCGAATGTTTGGGGTTGGAGCGATCGCAAAATCTGTTGCTGATGCCACACTTATTCATCATATCATTGCTGATTCTATTCCTAAATCAGTTGATTTAAGCCAATTTGAGCTTAATATTCCAATTGAAAACTTAGTTTTTCCAGCTAACGATTCGACGAAGAGGGCATTGTTAAAAGCGAAGTCTGCTTTATCTAATCGCTTTTTTATTATCGATTCTGAGCCACTATATTATCGAGATGCTGCCCTATATTGGCAATTAATTATGTCCATCAACAATCCAACTGATTCATACATTGCTTTTAACGGAAAACGCCCAAGATTTTTGTATGAATTTTTAAAAGAAAAGCTGACGAAAAAGTCTAAACTCCATTTTTATTACACTTGGGCTGGATTCGGGGCCAATTTATTTAAACCGAGTGCTAAAAAAGTCGCAGAACTAGAAGAAATAATTCCTAAGCTTGAAAAAGAGGTAAATGCCTATTTACAACACCGAATTTTAATCTTGCCTGTTTACCATGAAACTGCACTCCAACACGGAAAAGTGTATTGGGAGATCTTCTCAATCAAGAAAACATTTTTAAAATATATGCCATTTGTTGCTTATGCGAACACATGGGGATTGCCTTCACTTACTGTTCCTGTTGCAGAAGACGAACGAGGATTACCAATTGGTCTACAAGTCATTAGTGCTGTCGGTAATGAAGATGCAATTTTTCAAGTCGGCCAGATTTTAGAAAATAAATTACGAGGGTTTAAACGTGCGCTCTAATATTAATAAAAAAAGCTTGGACTAACACCTCCCACAATGGGACAATGTAGTCCAAGCTTCCCTATTTTAAATTATGTTTAAATGCATAAATGACAGCTTGTGTACGGTCTTGAACATCAAGTTTACTAAGTATATTACTCACGTGTACTTTTACTGTTTTCAAGGAAATAAATAATTGATCAGCAATCTCTTGATTCGATTTTCCTTCTGCCATTAATAACAATACTTCCATCTCACGAGTGGTTAATTCCTCATGCGGCAATGTATTTTGTCCTTTCCGCATTTTAGCCATCATTTTATTTGTTACTTCTGGCTCAAGAATCATTTGACCCTTGTAGGTTGCACGAATGGTTTCTGCAATCTCGGATGCTTTTGAAGTCTTTAAAATATAGCTCGTTGCACCCGCTTCTAGAGCTGGATAAACTTTATCATCATCAAGGAAGCTTGTTACAATCACAATTTTAGCTTCTGGCCATTTTTCTATAATTTGCTTCGTTGCCTCAATCCCATCCATCCCATCCATTACTAAGTCCATAAGAATAATGTCTGGTTTTAGAGAAAGTGCTAGTTCAACTGCCTTTTGCCCATTTTCCGCTTCTGCCACAATTTCAATATCAGGCTGAAGAGACAAGTATGCCGATACTCCGATACGAACCATCTCATGATCATCAACAAGCATCACTTTGATCATACCAAGTCCCCTCCATTCTCTTTATGTTCTTTATTTAAGTTTTGTACCTCACTCAACGCTTCTTTTTTCCATCTCGGCAATTTCACTTCAAGGCGTGTACCATTTCCTGGTAAACTCACAATTTTTAGAGTACCTCCAATTTCAGCTGCTCGCTCCCGAATATTTTGAAGACCATACGAACCTGATTTCGACTCTTCATTTACATTAAAACCAACACCATCATCTGTCATTCTTAAAATAACAAATTGGTCTCGTTCAATAAATAAAACATCCATCTTATTTGCTTTTGCATGCCTTAATGTATTAGACAGTGCCTCTTGCAAAATTCGAAAAAGATGGTCCTCAATACCACGGTCAAGCTTAATGTCCTCAACCTTCCAAGTGATTTCAATTGGCACCTTTTGCTTTAGCTCAAATAAGATTTGCTCAATTCCTTCTCGAAGGGATTTCCCTTTTAATCCAACCGGGCGCAAATGTAATAGTAAAGCTCGCATTTCAAGCTGGGATTGATGAATCATTTCCTCGACTAACTTTAATTGTTTGCTCATATCTCCACCTGAACCAATCGATTCATTAATAGCAGACATTAACATGGAAGCTGCAAATAATTGCTGGCTAACTGAGTCATGAAGTTCTCGTGCCAGTCGGTTTCGCTCCTCAGAAATAATTTGTTGGATATGCTTTTCTTCAACTTCTACTTTTTCATTTACTAATTTTTGTGCAGCTAGCGCCTGTTCTTTAAACTTTTTATTTAATTGATCAATTTTCTCTAAAATTGGTTGAATGTCTTTTGAGGCATTTTTTGCATGTAATGAACTTATTTCAGACGGAATTTCTCCAAGTTTTTCTTCGATAGTACGATATTTTTGCAAGTCACCTAATCCAATTGCTAGTCCAACAACTAAGCCAATAATAATAGTAATGCCGACCAATAAGACTGCGAATGGAACGTCAAACACTAACTCAGAAACAAGTAACTGCCAATCTTTCAATGGAAAAACATAAAAAATAGTTGCACTCGATAATATTAAAAGGAAAATCGAAAAGAGAATTTGAGCGATTATTCGCTTACCAACTAGCTTCATACACGTTTCACCTCAACTTTACCTGAAATTAATGAGGTGATAATTTTTATTTTGCTTTCCGCTAAGTCAAAATTCTCGGTTTGAAAATGAATAACTTCATTAAATAGTGATACTTCTTTTCCATCAAGCATTTTGACAGATCCTGTAAGTGCAGAATGATGAAATGATACTTCTTCCTCATATGGCACTAAAATCTGAATATTACCGACGAAACCTCGAATTGAAATTACGGATACCCCTTTTGGCAATACCGTATTGCTTAGATCAATGACAGCATCACCAAATCCTGTTTGAATATTGATATCTTCCCACTCATACACATCAGTTGGTGTATGTTGATTTCCAAACCATTTATTTTGAAATCTTGACCTTTTCTGGATGAAAGAATCACTTGAATAATAGGTAGTGCTATGAAAAGTTGGCTCCATTCGTCTTGGTTTTTTCAACGTTTTATACAAATAAACACATGAAAAAATGAGTAAACCAAATAGAAAGAGCTTCACAATAAACATGCTTAAAATCATGATGATGATTAATATAATCCCGAACCAAAAAGAAAGCTTACCAAATGTAGATGTCTTTTTCTTACTTCCTACGATGATAAAAAATACACCGAAGCCAAATAAAAATAATAGTCCTGGATTAAAAACAAAATCTAAAATCGTTAATATGATGCCTATAAGGAGTAACGCAGAAATAGATTGATGGTTTGCTTTATTTTGCATATTTTTTATCCTCCTCTCCTTGCATCAGCTAATCATGGCAAAAAGACGGAAAATTCTTCCGCCTTATTAAGAATAGCACGTAGCCCTTTAAAAAGCTATTTCATTAAGCCTTTTGCTCTACATTAGACACTTCATTATTCATTTTTTCAAGTTGAGCTATTTTAGCATCGATGGTGTGATGGAGATATTTTGTATTGACTCTTTGTTCAATAGATGCAATATGTCGTTCAACTTCAGAAAATACCGTACTGGAAGAGTATTCGGCACTAGACTCATCAAGTAATTTTTGAAAACGATAGTGCGCATTTGCAACATTTTCTTTACCCATAAGCTCTAATCTCTTTAAATACATATCCTTTAATTTGTGTTGCATTTCAGCAAACTTTCTTTCCAATTCCTCAATTTGTTTTACGCATGTTTGTGTCGCAGCTTTAGCTCGATTTGCTCGTTCCTCATAATGAGTGATTTCAGCTTGAGCAAATTTGTACAGCTCTTCTTCACCAGCATTTAAAGCGACTTCTGCTTGATGTTTTCTTTTTTCTGCCATTCGAACAGCTTCTTCATATTCTTTTGTAAACTCATCTTTAAGTAAATATTGTCGTTCTATTAATTTCTTAACTTTTTCTGTTTCTTTTTCACATTCTCTCAAGATTTGTGATAACGTGCCGATCGGGTTTTTTTGCTCTCTTTCATCTAGTACTCCGTGTAAGTCTGCTTGAATGCTAGATTTTAATCTTTTCCATAAACTTGCCATAAATAATCGCTCCTTTTAGTTCGATTCTTTTTATTTGTTTATCTTTTAATAATTTTTTCGAAGTTTTTCCCATTCCTTTTCGAAATTTGAAAATGGATCATCAGATGTGTAAGAATGATCTTCCTTGTTGTCTTTATAATGTTTATATATATAGTAAAGCGCTACGATAGCTACAAGTCCGATTAATGCTGGTAAGTTGGAAACCGTCGCAATTAGCGCAATTACACCAATAATTCCCCACAACACTTTACTAGAAGTCTCATTTGATTTAACGAATTTCCTAAATGCGAAATAAAGAATACATCCGCTAATGGCTAGCGCGATCATTGGTCCAATTGACCCAAGGAAAACAATAAGAGCAATGATGCCTGCAATGATAAGTAATAATTTTTTCATGTTCTTTCCTCCTTTCGTTCTTGTCTTTATCTTACCTATTTTCGAATCTCCTCAAAACGTACTTGAAATGTATTTTGACTAAGACTTTAGTCGTATCCTCTTTTAAGACCAAAAAAAATGCCTAGTTAAGCGGTTAACTAGACACTGTATCATTTCGATATGAATTCTTTTCTTTTATGACGAAGACACCGAATGCCCGGTCATAAATGGGTTGTTTTTGTTTACTAATGAAGAAAGTAATGAGTGCACCCAATAATAAAAGACCTGATGTAATGATTAAAATATAATTCCACATATATAGTGGATTTCCCGCTAATCTACGGACAAGGAAAAACAACAAGACGACTGGAATACTTTTTGCAAAAGAACGGATAACAGCCTTATTCAAATGGATCTTAGCACCAAGAACATTCACTACTTGGAGTCTCAAGAGTTTCTTCCCTGCAGTTGCTTTCCATGGTGATGTTTCCAATATCGTAAAGTATATAATCGCACTAATAAATAATAGGAATGCAAAACCTAATTGGAAAAACGTTATATTCCATAATAAACTGATAAGCAATGCAGCAACAACTAAAATAATTACATCAATGATATATGAAAATAGTCTCAATAGTAATCCAGCAAAAATCACATCATTACGCTTAACATACTTAGCTCCCATCATTTCCACCTTTATAAATCATTTATTGGTTATACGAATAATTGTAGTACAAAGTTTCGATATTGTATGAAAAATTAATTCATCAATTATCTAGTATTTTTTTTTTAGTTTGACATAATAATAATTAGAATTGACACATTTGTTTAACATCAACTTGAATCCTTTACAGAGAAAGAAGTGATTTATGTTGTCGTCACCATTATGGTATCAAAAACCAATTGAAAAGGTTACTGAAGAATTAGGCTCAAATATATCTAAAGGTCTCTCGAGTCAAGAAGTAAAAATGAGACTTGAGAAATACGGTCCCAACCAATTTGAAGAAGGTCAAAAAGCAACGATTTGGCAAATGCTTTGGGAACAAATTAATAGTATGCTGATTTGGATTTTAATTGGTGCTGCCGTTCTATCTGCTATTGTAGGTGAAGTGGCAGATGCGATTATTATTTTTATTGTTATTGCTCTAAACGCCATTATTGGGGTTATCCAAGAATCCAAAGCCGAAAAGGCATTAGATGAATTGAAGAAAATGTCTACACCAAAGGCTGTTGTTAAACGGGACGGAGAAATAAAAGAAGTTTCCTCTGAAGAACTTGTTCCTGGAGATCTTGTCTTAATTGACGCAGGTCGATTTATTCCTGCCGATTTAAGACTAGTCGAAACAGCCAATTTACAAATTGAAGAATCTGCACTCACTGGAGAAAGTGTACCTGTTGATAAAGTGGCAGATTTAACGTTAGATAGCGAAGTGCCACTTGGTGATCAGAAAAACATGGCATTTATGTCAACCTTATCTACATATGGTCGCGGCGTTGGAATTGTTGTCCATACAGGAATGCAAACTGAAATCGGTAAAATTGCGAAAATGCTTGGTAATCAAGGAAAAGAAATTACACCATTGCAACAAAAGCTAAATCAATTAGGTAAAATTCTCGGTATTGGAGCGATTATTATTTCCGCCGCCATGTTTTTTATCGGATTTTTACAAGGCCGAGAAGTTATAGATATGTTACTCATTGCTATCAGTCTTGCTGTTGCAGCTATTCCAGAAGGTATGGTCGCCATTGTAACAATCGTTCTTGCTATCGGTGTTCAAAAAATGAGTAAGAAAAATGCAATCATACGGAAACTTCCTGCCGTGGAGACATTAGGCTCAGTTAGTGTTATTTGTTCTGACAAAACAGGAACATTAACCCAAAATAAAATGACTGTAACAAAAGTTTACACAGATGGAAAATACACCGAACTTAAAGAACTTGATATGAATGCACTAGTTCAAAATGAATTTATTAAAGGGATGATGCTCTGTAATGATGCCGTAATTACACCAGACCAAAATGCTGGAGACCCAACAGAGGTCGCATTAATTGCAGCAGGTATGGAGTTCGGGCTGACGAAAGAAGACGTTGAAAGTACACATAGGCGAATCTTTGAAATTCCTTTTGACTCTGACCGAAAAATGATGACTACTGCACATCGAGATGGTAATGGATTCTTCTCTATTACAAAAGGTGCTCTTGATAGTATTTTGCCAAGATTAACTTCTATTGCAGAAGGCAGGCAAGTTCGTCCAATTACTGAAGAAGATAAAAAAGAAATCATAAATTTTTCAGAGCGAATGTCTGATGAAGCTCTTCGGGTACTAGCAGTATCAAAGCGAAGCAATTTAAAAGAAGAAGAGCTGAATAATGATATAGAATCAGACTTAACGTTCCTTGGATTAGTTGGAATGATTGATCCACCTAGAGAAGAAGTAAAAGACTCCATCGCCCAATCTAAACAAGCTGGAATTCGTACTGTTATGATAACAGGTGATCATCAAAATACTGCCCTTGCCATTGCAAAAGACCTTGGAATTGCAAATGACATATCTGAAACAATGACAGGTCAAGAGTTAAATTCGACTAGTGATGAAGAATTAAGAAAACGGGTTGAACATGTTCGAGTTTTTGCCCGGGTATCTCCTGAACATAAAGTACGAATTGTGAAAGCTTTAAGAGAAAATGGTCATATTGCTTCGATGACTGGAGATGGTGTGAATGACGCTCCATCATTAAAACAAGCAGATGTCGGGGTGGCAATGGGGATTACTGGAACCGATGTGGCTAAAGGTGCAGCAGACATTGTTTTAACAGATGATAACTTCTCTACAATTGTTGCTGCTGTAGAACAAGGACGTAATATTTATCAAAACATTAAAAAGTCGATTATTTTCTTGCTCTCTTGTAACTTAGGAGAAATTACAGCCCTTTTTATTGGGATATTATTGGGCTGGCCAGCACCACTTACTGCTGTGCAAATTTTATGGGTAAACTTAATTACTGATACCCTACCAGCAATTGCACTTGGTATGGATCCTGATGATCCTGATGTAATGAAAGAAAAACCGAGAAATGCAAAAGAAAGTATTTTCGCCCATGGAAGTGGTATATATGCCATTTTCTATGGCCTCATCATCGGCCTCATTACATTAGTTGCCTTTTTAGAAGGATTGCGTTTCGAAACTGGAGCAAGTTCAATTTTCTCCATTGATTTCGGAAACATATCTGATTCAGCTTTAACTCATGCGCAAACTATGGCCTTTATTACATTGAGTGTATCTCAACTCTTCCACTCGTTAAATTTACGCAGTCAGAAAAAATCGATATTCTCTATCGGTTTATTGACTAATAAATTTTTAATAGGGGCTATTTTACTCGGTATTTTCATTCAAGCATTACTCGTTTACGTTCCGTTCTTACATGATGTGTTCGGAATTTATACGCTTGATTTAAATGACTGGATTTGGATTATTGCCATTTCTCTAATCCCAGTTATCGTAAATGAGATTATGAAACTCATAAGAAACATTATGAATAAATAATAAAAAAATCAGTGGAATATTATGTCCACTGATTTTTTATTATTTTTTTGATGAATTAACGATTTGCTTGAAATTCCCCTCTGCAGATACCGACTCAAATTGGACATCCCCATTCGAATCTTTATAATACATACTGATAAAGTT
>Ga0180215_1004232_pt1 | contig 12887 bp, 17 predicted proteins | sample eDN3rd37CBELigBY_FD_128871 | JGI IMG/M metagenome (GOLD analysis project Ga0180215, IMG submission 128871) | Enriched backyard soil microbial communities from Emeryville, California, USA - eDNA 3rd pass 37_C BE-Lig BY (version 2) (version 2) | ecosystem: Environmental > Terrestrial > Soil >...
AAAGTGAGAATTGAAGAAGTAACAGCAGACAATTGGTATGATTGCTGTTTATTGGAGCTTTCAGAGGAACAAAAAGCCTACATGGAGCCGAATGCTGTTTCCATTGCGCAATCTAAATTTGAAACAGCGCTGAAACCGTATGTGATTTACTTGGAGGATAAAGCTGTCGGCTTCTTAATGTTTAATACATGTATAGAGGAATTGGATGCTTACTGGATTTATCGGATTATGGTTGATAAGGCGCACCAATGCAAGGGAATAGGCAAAAAAGCGACTGAACTGATGATAGCGGAGATGATGAAACTGCCGAATGCGAAAAAACTTGCAGTAGGCTACCATCCTGAGAATCTTGGGGCACACAAGCTTTATGCAAGTTTGGGGTTTGCGGATCATGGCCACCGTTTTGGGAAGGAAATGGCGGTTGTGAAAGATTTAGGCTAGAGAAAGAGGAGGGAAGAAGCAGAATGAAATTGGGAATGGCCCTGTTTATAGGAGGGCTGATTTTGCTAATGTCCGGCATCTTTCTGTCGGCCTATTGGGCAGCTGCCGGCAGTTTCATGGGGATCTTCGGAGGGATGATAATGGGAAGCTCTTCTTATTTCCTTGCGAAAACAGGGCAGAAGGCAGGTTAAGAGATAATGGAACTTATGATTTTTTTATTTGTTTTCTTTATTTTTTTGGCAATCAGTTCAGTAATGAATGTTTTATTTAAGATGACTGAAAAGAAGCATTGGGGCATTTCATTGCTGCTGAGCCTGGTGTTAGCTGTCATTTCCATTGCCATTTTGGGGATTAAATAGTGATTGAAACCGGGTACTTTTGTGTATAAAAATGCTTGGAAAACACAAACTTTAGGTATCCTATTACGAAAAGGTGATGAAAATGGATAAACAATATCATTTTGCCAAATTGTCCGACGGAGATCTGCAGCAGGTGCATAACCTGGAAAAGCAGTTAAGTGAGGAAAAGGGAGAAGAAGTCATTCTTATTGCTTATCATGATCAAAAAGAGAACAATAAATAAAAAAGATTAGAAATCCTCAGTGTGTAGAGATATTGGTAAGTTTTTTATCGGCCAAAAATATATGTCGAAAGATACGTCTGCCATCTGAAATTTAGTTTTATTTTCGGAGGGGAATTATGTATAACGAGGACAGGCTGCCTCAAAATGCAAAGAAGGCATATTATTTTTGTTGATCATTTCTGTCATTTCGGTAAACGCGATTGCACCGATTATTGTGGAAGTGGAACGCGGCTTCAGAAAAGAAACTATTTGGAAACCTTAAAGATTATTCCGTTTATGTGGGTGATCGTGGTCTTGCTTGTAAGGTTAGTGGCGGGACCATTAGCTGGCAGAATTATGCAAAGATTTTCAGGGCAAACGGACGGATTTAATGCCCGGATTTTATTGAATACTTCATTGAATGTGACCATTCTTTCTATTTTTTTAACCATACTAGGCACCTGGGTTGGTTCGAAACAAATAAGCCTGGAGCCGTTTCGAAATTTTTTCCACAGCTGGTTACGGAATTTCGGTGTTGCATTCTGGATTGAGCTATTGATTGCCCGGCCTATTGCAAGACTTGCAATGAAATAAATCCATGCCAGACAAACCAGCCAGGCAGGGATTGTAAATAAAATCGTTAAAAAACGCTTGGGATTTTATATCTCAAGCGTTTTCTTGCATATAATTTACTTTTTATCTGCAGGCTGTGCGTTAAACAATTTCACCTGAGGAGGTGCAGCAAAATATTGAGGGGCTTTCGCTGTAAAGGAGGTAAAATGTTCCGTCTGGTTGTGAAACTTTACAGCGTCCATATCCTCCCATAATTCCACCATCGTATAGGACCCCTCTTTTTCTGTATCTTTTAAAAGGTCATAAGAGATATTGCCTTCTTCTGCTCTAGAGGCATCGATAAGCGGACGGATTTCGGCAAGAAAGTCATTTTCTTTATCAGTTTGTACTTGGAAGCCAGCATGAATAATGATCATGTTTGATTTCTCCTTTATGAGTTATTTCCACTCCGTGATATCTTCAACAGGCAGGCGGACAGATTTATAGCCCTGATCAGCGGCTTTGCCGATTGAGATAAGCATGACAGGATAGTAGCGTTCCCTGTCAAGATGGAATGCATCAGCTATGCGGTCTTTTTCATAGCCTCCAATTGGATTTGTATCATAGCCATGGGCACGTGCTGCAAGCATTAGCTGCATGGATACGAGACCAGCATCAATCAGGTTCATTTCTTTCTTTTGCTCGAATGTCATGTTTTCCATTAAGCCCTTGATGGATGGCACCTGTTTGTCTCTTACATCAGCAGGCATATATCCTTTTTCAACAGCTGTATCATAAATTTTTTCAATGAATGTTTCACTCTTCATATCAACAAAGACGGCAATGACAGCTGCTGATGTCTCTACTTGCCTTTGGTTGAATTTTGCAAGCGGTGCCAGTGTTTCTTTGCCTTCTTTTGAATCGATCACCACAAAGCGCCATGGCTGCAGGTTAACGGATGAAGGAGCCAAAGACGCTTCTTCCAGGATTTCTGCCATTTCTTCTCTGCTTATTTTGACCGTTGGGTCATAATTACGGATGGAACGGCGTCCTGTGATGATTTCCTTAAAGTCATTGATAACGGTTTTATTCATGATGAACTCTCCTTTATGTTTTTCTGAATGTGAAAATTACAATTTATCTATATTTTCCTGGATGCGTGTGAGCATATTTAATAGTGTGCTTCGCTCAAGTTCCGAAAAGCCGTTCAGGATTTTGGAAATAAATCGCTGCTTTTCTTCGCAGTAAGCAGCAATCTTCGTTTTGCCTTCCTCTGTGAGGCTGACATAAGTAAAGCGATTATCTTCAGGATTTTTCCTGCGGATTACCATGCCTTTTTCTTCAAGCTGCTTAAGGTGCCTTGTGACAGCAGCATGATCAATATTCACTTTTTTCTGAAGCTCCCGCTGCGTACTTTCTTCCGCTTCAAAAAGCTCCCGAAGAATCTCAAGCCGTGACTGGCTGATGCCTGTACAGCGTTCAAACTTCGGCATTGTCTGCTTACTGAGCTCAAACAGCCGGGCGGCAATTAATTCTTCTTCCTTTGAACATTTGAACACAGCATCCCCGCCTTTTGTATAATTGATAGGTCAATGATTGATGCGTCAATTAATATAACCCAAAATATTTTAGAAGTCAAACTGGATGTTTAGGCAGAGAAAATCCTGCTGAATAATTTATGGGTCAGCAGGGTTTTCAGTAATTGAGCTTCGTTTTTCTAAAGTTTCTCTGCTTCCATAAGCCACACAAACCGATTCAGCTGCTTAAACCTAACAGAGAATCCATTGGATTGAAACATGCTTTCTAATATAGGGATGGTTGTATAGTATTCTGTTTCCAGGTCTTGAGCCAGGCTGAGGAAATGTTTATTTTTAGCCTCCTTGATAAAAGTCTGTTTTTCGTCCTCGCTACCAAAGACAGTATCGGCAAAGACAACTTTCCCGCCAGTTGAAAGGAGGGCGCTGTATTTAGTTATGGCATTGGCTTTTTCGCTGTCTTCTAAATGATGGAATGCGTAGGAGCTGACGAAGGCATCTATGGGGCCAATCAATTGAAAGTTTAAGAAATCACCATCTAATAATGTAAGATGAGGCATTTTATTGCTTGCTATTTTCCTCATGGCAGCAGAAGGTTCCACTCCGACTACTGAACAGCCTTTCTCCAGGAGTCTTTGAGTTAAGTTTCCCGTACCTGTACCGAATTCCACCACATTTCCATTAACAATATCGGCAACTTCATTAAGAATGTGTTCATAATTCAAAAACACCTCTTGATATTCAAGGTCTTTACCCGTTACAGCCTGATCATAGGATTCTGCCCAGTGGTCAAACAAATCTACAAATTCACGGCCCATTGTAAAATCACTCCTTTTAATTCTTATAATACTTATTGGTATAGTATGAATAAATATCTAACTTGGCAACTTTGCAACTTGCCTTATTTCTCAGTTGCCAGCTGATTTTTCAACTGATAATTGACAAAAAAACATTTAAAACATACTATACAAGTAGGAATAATAAGAATTAAAGGGAACATAAGTAAAATCCAAAAAACGCTATGGAGAAGAGTAACCATTCTTTCTGAAAAACAGAGGTGCTAACGATGAATTATTACAGCAGTGTGAAGGAACTGATTGGGCATACCCCTCTTGTGAAAATCAAACACTACGCTGTTCCGCATGGAGTAAATGTTTTCGCTAAGCTTGAATATTTTAACCCCGGCGGCAGTGTAAAGGACCGGTTAGGACAAAAGCTGATTCAGACAGCGATTGAGGATGGGCTGCTTCCGGAAGATGGGGCTGTACTTGAACCGACTGCAGGGAATACCGGGATCGGCTTAGCGCTGGCTGCTATTGGAACGAAGATCAAAATCATCTGTGTCGTACCTCAAAAATTCAGCGTTGAAAAACAGGAACTAATGAAGGCGTTAGGGGCAGAAGTTATTAATACGCCGACTGAAGAGGGCATGGAAGGCGCTATTAAGAAGGCTGAGGAACTGCTGCTAAAGATTCCTAATTCCTATAGTCCTCAGCAATTCAGCAATGAAAATAACCCGCAAACGTATTATGAAACATTGGGACCTGAGATTTTCCAAGCGTTAGATGGGAAGATCGATATTTTTGCAGCAGGAGCAGGGACTGGCGGTACATTCATGGGCTGCGCCAGATATTTTAAAGAAAAGAATCCAAAGATAAAGACAGTTATCGTTGAACCTGAAGGATCCATTTTAAATGGCGGAAAGGCAGGGCCGCACCGAACAGAGGGAATCGGGATGGAGTTTTTGCCGCCGTATATGGAAATAGGTTTATTTGACGCCATTCATACCATTTCAGATAAAGATGCCTTTAAACGAGTTAAGGAGCTGGCGTTATTGCAAGGATACTTAGTTGGAAGTTCGTCAGGAGCTGCTTTCGAAGCAGTATTGAGAGAAGCTGAAAATGCTCCGACTGGCACGAATATTCTCACGATTTTTCCTGACAGCAGTGAGCGGTATTTAAGTAAATCTATTTATGAGGAGGATAAACAATGAGAAAGAAAACACAAATGATTCACGGCGGCATCTCCAGGGATGAACATACAGGTGCCGTCTCCATTCCGGTCCACCATGCCAGTACCTTTAAACAAGATGGTGTGGGCAATTTCGTTTATGAGTATGCAAGAACCGGAAATCCGACAAGGCATGCACTGGAGGAATTAATAAAGGATTTGGAAGGCGGATACCGCGGGTTTGCTTTCGGTTCCGGCATGGCGGCTATCTCTTCTGTAATGCACTTATTTTCAACAGGAGATCATGTTATTTTCACAGATGATGTATATGGCGGGTCCTATCGATTAGTGACAAAGGTTTTGACGAAATATAATGTAGATGTAACCTTTGTGGATACAAGTGATTTGGCTGCTGTGGAAGCGGCGATCCAGGAAAATACAAAAGCCATTTATGTTGAAACGCCAACAAATCCATTGCTGAAGATTACAGACTTGGCCGGTATCTCCAAACTGGCAAAATCAAAGAATCTGCTAATGATTGTAGATAACACCTTCAGTACACCATATTGGCAAAATCCGATAGAACTGGGTGCTGATATAGTCCTCCATAGTGCCACCAAATATATAGGCGGACATAGTGATGTGGTTGCTGGGCTGGTTGTGGTGAATTCCGAACAGCTTGCTAGAGATATGCACTTCATCCAAAATTCAACCGGTGCTGTTCTGGGACCGCAGGACAGCTGGCTATTAATCAGGGGAATTCGGACACTGGCCATTCGGATGGAGGAAATTGAAGAAAATGCGAAAAGGGTGGCACATTTTCTTGCCAATCATCCACAGGTTTCAAAGATTTATTATCCAGGATTTAAAGATCATAAAGGCCATGACATTCACTTGCAGCAGGCACGGGGCTTTGGCGGAATGATTTCCTTTGATGCCGGAACCGGTGAAAAGGCAGAAGAGGTCCTTAAAAAAGTAAAATACTTTACCCTGGCAGAAAGTTTAGGCGCGGTGGAAAGTCTAATTTCCCTTCCAGCCAAAATGACACATGCATCGATACCGAGAGATCGCCGTCTGGAATTGGGAATAACAGACGGCCTGATCCGCATATCGGTTGGTCTGGAAGATGCCGAAGACTTGATTGAGGATTTGGAGTCAGCGCTATAAGGAAAAGCCCCATTTAGTTCAAATTCTAAATGGGGCTTGCGTATTTTTTTATTTGAAAATGATTAACTTCTTAACGCTCTTCTGACTTTCCTTGCAAAATTGATTGGATGATCAACATCCTGGATAGTCACATAAATGAGGCTGGGCTGATCAAATAGCCACTCATTGTCCTGCCCCATTTATATTAAAACAAATTTTAAGTTATATATATGGTTAATGTGGTAATATAAGGTAAATAAAGGGGAGGTGATGTCACATCAAGCTTGCCCATGAAAAGGGTTTAATACCTAAGTTATTCAGCCTAAGTCTGATTTACATTTTAAGTGTAATCCCCATCAGCATCATTTGCGTTAACTTCATTCATAAATTCTACTTTTATCCTCAATTCTTCTTAGCATTTAGCACCTATAAACTTTCTTATGTGATCTTTAGTACAGGATTTTTTCTTTTGTTCGCTGTGGCTGGGACTTTTCTGTATTCCAGGGAAATGAATTCTTCAAAACGGCTGACTTTAACAGCTGTTCTCTTGTTCGGACTGTCTCTTTTCATATTCTATATGTCTTTTGATGTGTATGCCTATTTGGATGAAAACGGGATTCATATTAATTGCGCATCCACTATAAAGGCAGTTGAAAGCTATCAGTGGGAAGAGGTGAAATCGGTCACTCAGCTAAACAAGAGGGGGCTGCCGGCTCAGCTTGAAATTGCATTAGAGGATGACAAGAAGATTTTGCTGAATCTTCATTCAGACTGGTATGCAAAGAGAAGGGCGTTTTACGAAGTGCTTCGGGAATATGAGATTCCGCTTGATACAATGGAAAAATAGGTGCCTGTCACCTCAACAGGCACTTATTTTCCTAATGATGGTCTGCAAGATAAAGGTCATCAATCTGCCTGGCTAGCTTAAAATCCAGACCTGTCAGCCCATTCTCACTCCAGGAAGTGAGGGAGATGATCACCATTTTGTATTGAATGGTGATAAAAGGATGATGGTTTTCTTTTTCGGCAAGCGATGCTATTTTATTTACGAATGCGATTCCATCGAGGTATTCTTTGAAACGGTAACGTCGTTCAATCCATTTGCTGTCTTTTCTTTTCCAGTCCGACAGCGTGGATAGTTGCCGGGCTATTTCTTCTTCACTTAATCTTTTCATACTGTGGCATGCCTCCTGCCAAAAATGACATCGAGTCCGTTTTGAATCAGCCGGACATAGCGTTCTTCCCTGCTTAACTTTTCAAGCTGGTCCAGGAGCAGTTTTTTCAAAGGGGATTCTTTGTCATGCTTTTCAAGCAGTTCCAATACTTCCAGCTGAAGCAGCCATTCTTCCGGGAACTCGTCGAGAATTTTTCCGATAACACTGTGAAGAAGGACATCCTGAGAGAAATTTGTGTCTCGGATTTGCCTTACTTCCGCATATAGCTCTTCCAGAGGCGTAAGGGTTGTTCCTTCTTTTGGACTTTCTTCTTCGTTTATAACAGATTCCCCGTGGTATGCAGCGTAATCTGCTGCGATGGGCCGTGCAGAAACAATCTGACTGCCTACAGCTAAATCATATGTGCCCCAAGTGGGATGGAACAAGATTTCTTCTCTCTTTTTGACGAGACATTCTTCAAGTGATATTAAAACAAGGGTATCATGATTAAATAATAGATTCTTCACATGGCCGGAAATTTCTACTCCGCTTTCGAATGTGATTTGCATCATTTTATTTATTTCGATGCCAAGTTTTTTCAGGCTCTGTTCAGATTGATTCTCCAGCTTAATGCCTCCAGCAAGTTTTCCGATAGGCGCTCCAAAGCCGTCATTGTGAATATCAGGACCATGATGATTAATTTGTTCATTTTGAATCGAAAGGGCACTTGGACCTGAGGTTTTGACATAGATGGCTTCCCCTTCTGCATCCTTCATGATATCGGTGAAAAGACCAGTAATCTGAATTCCGGAATTGAACTCGATGTGCGCAACCTTGCTTGAAGCGATCGCTTTTTCGATAGCCACTGTACCGCCTTGCCTGAAGGCCATCGACTCGCCGAACCTCGTCACTTCCTCAATCAATTGTTCAAAGCTTTCGCAAACAAATAGCTGAGTCTGCATAGATGTAACGTCATAGCTGGTGTTAATCGCATCTTCAATTGTGAACAGGCGTTTCTTCACCTGATCGGACAGGCTATGTTTACTTTCTCCTACAGATGACAGCAGTCCTGCACCGAAGATCTTGGGCTTCTGCAGATCGCCAATCAGTCCAAATTCAACTGTCCACCAAAAAATCCGGGAGATTTGCTCAGCTTCAGAAAGTCCTTTTACGAGATGCTGTTTTTCCTTTAACCGCTGTTTGGCTGCTTCAATTTCTTCTTCTGTTGAAGCAGGACTTTCCATGACAATCGATAAATGCCTGATTGCTTCAAACACCTCATGTTCTTCTTTTGTCGCAAAAGCGTTGGCGCCGATATTCCCTATTAATTTAACAAACTCTGAGTAGGTTTCATCAAATAAAATCGGTGCATGCCCCGCCGCTTCATGGAGAATGTCAGGAGCGGGTGTGTATTCGATATTGGTCTTCTGGCGTATATCCGTTGCGATAGGAAGGATGCCATGCGCTTGAAAATCAAAAAACGCTGTGCCCGGAATCAATCCGTCGACAATGACAGCCCCCCAGCCGATTTTATCTAAATGATCGTTCATTTCACTTACCCGTGGAATGCTGTCGATGGAAATGCCGGATGACTTCAGACCTGAAGTGAATGCATCATGGGCTATGTCCTCAAGGAAATGATGATTTTGCCTCATCACATATCTCCAAACCGCATGGTCAATGGGACTGTAAGCATTGTAATGCTGCTGGGCTGTAAAATGGCGTAAGTGCAGGGGAATCGATTTCTTCATTTGGTATGTCTCCTTTTATTAGTTTTCATGCTTAAACGCTTTTGAGTGCGAAAGTAAATGGATATAAAAAGTCCCTGCTGAATTTTCATTCAGCAGGGACGAATTTATTCGCGGTACCACCCTGATTGTAAGTATAGAACTTACCACTTCACAGAATAACGGCTAAACCGTCTTATTTCAGAAAAGAAATAAGAAGCTCCAGAAACGTAATTCATGATCTCCTTTGTACTGGTTTTCAGCACCACCAGCTCTCTGTAACAGGGAGGATACCACTACTTCAATTCCTTCAAAGCATTTAAGTATTAGGATGCTTTATATCTTAAACGCTTTTAAGTATTAAAGTCAACACATTTTATTTAATAAAAAGAAAAAGCCCAGAAGCATTTCTGAGCTTGTGTATTATTGTTCAATTTTAGCTGATCTGCGCTCCTGCTCTGCCATGATTTCCGCATCTTCGGCATTGTCCCGTGTTACTTTCTGAGTCAGAATGGATCCAACTGCCACCAGGAGCATGACCGCAATATAATACCCTTTTTCATTAAGCTCCATATCAGCATTGTAAAGCCCAATCAGAAACAGGCCAACGCCGGCGATCAGTGTAAAGTATGCTAAAAATGTAAAAGCTGGCGTGTTTCTCCTTCTATACTTTTGCATGTGTTTCAATCCCCTTTTTCCATAACAAATTTTCTCGGTTTCCCCTTGCAGTGCTGTAAGGTTTACATCTAATACAGCAGATGTAACATTTTATTCTTTATGACTTAAAATTATCCTTTTTTGTAAAAAAATGCAACATAAAATCATGTGAGTTTTCTACTGTTTTTAATTTTCGTTGAAAATTCACCTATTTAGAAGATATGTTTGTGTAAAAAGGTTTAAATAAAGAGAGAATCTAAAGCTGGTATTTTTTTATTGGCTGAAAGGAGGTAAAGATTTGTTAGCGAATATAGTGTTCCGGGACTGATTCTGTTTTACTTTTACTGCTGATAGCAAGTGGAATATTTTTTGTTTACCGGCTGTTTAAGAAATAACCGATATGAGGTGGCAAAGTGCGCTATATTTTATTAATCGCAGTAATAGGTTTGCTGATTTATATACTTTTTCGGATGTTTAAGTCCAGAAGAGACGTATCAGGCAATAACTTTACCCCAATTGATGACTTGGATAATGGGCTGATCAGGAAAAGCAGCAAGGAACCTCATAAAATTGAAGCTAGAGTGAAACTTCATTTGAAGATAGAAAGGAGAATTAAATCTGGATACTATGAAATTTATAGAAGAATACAATGATCCGATTTTATATGATAAAGAGAATAACTCCTACCAGGAAGATGTTTCCTATCTGCTGAAATGGGCTTCAAAAACGGGTGGGCCAATTATTGATTTAGCCTGCGGGACAGGGAGAGCGGCCATTCCGCTGGCAAGTAAAGGGCATCGTTTGATTGGAGTAGATGCCCATAGCGGAATGTTAAACCTTGCAAGGGAGAAATCAGCTGGGCTGGGCCTGCAAATTGAATGGGTGGAACAGGATTGCCGAGGTCTCAGTCTGAATGTGAAGAGTCCGTTCATGTTCTCAGTCGGAAATTCTTTTCAGCATTTTTTAACGAATGAAGATCAGGATGATTTCTTATCATCTGTTAATAAACATCTGGAACGCGGCGGCATCTTTGTCTTTGGATCAAGGTTTCCGAGTGTGGAAGAGCTGCTGCAGCCTGCAGAAGAAGAATATTGGAAAACGTATATAGACCCTGTCAGTCAAAACAAAGTGGATGTATATACAATCAGTACGTACGACTCACTAAGTCAGATTCAGCATTATATCACTATAAGAAAATTTTACGATAGTGAAGGAATGCAGACCAATGAAAAAAGAACAAGTATAAACCTGCGGTATGTTTTTCCAAGAGAAATGGAGCGGCTTCTATTGAATAACGGAATGGAGATTGTCCATGTATTTAGTGATTGGCAGGAGACACCTGTCAGATCTGATAGCTATGAGATGGTTTATGTTTGCAGAAAGATGAGAGAAATCTAGGGATTATACTGCCTGTCCTCTTAAAAATGAGGGCAGGATTTTTTATGGGTGTTACCTAGCGGATGTCCAAATTATGGTAATATTAATTTAAAAGATATATTTGGGCAAGGGATGGTTGGTATGAAGAGAGTTTTGCGGTTTTCAAAAATTATGCTGATGCTGACGATACTGTTCACATTGGCTGCCTGTTCCGAAGAGGAAAAGTCGAGCAAAGAAAAACAAGTTGAAGAAAAGATTGCTTATTCATTTGAACATCCGGAGACAAAACAAAAATACAAAGTCGTACACGCTTATAAGCTATATACTTCTCTGATTGATCAGCTCGAAAAAAACCAAGAAGATGCCGGTGAAGTTTATCAGAATAATATAATAAAAAAAGTCTACAACACATGCTTTGAGGGCGGGGAATACCTCCACATGGTAGATAACCTGCTGAAATGGTCCCCTGAAAACTCTGATTCAATTAAGAAAGTTCTGAACGAAATCGATGAAGAAAAAACAAATGTTGCCATTAAGGATGCACTTCTAAAATCCTCAGATTTTTTACCTTCGGAGGAAGAAACAGCAGTTTGCGTTTTTCCTTCACATCCCGGAAATGAGAATACAATGGTTGCAGCAGGAGCTGGAAAGATTATTGTTTTTTACAATGAATTTTACACAGAAGATATGATTAGGGCCGGCATAGCTCATGAATATCATCACAGTATATGGACTGAACAACACTTAGAAAAATATATATCTTTTTCTGTGCTGGATAACCTCATTTTTGAAGGTAAAGCTGTGATGTTTGAAAAGCTCGTTTATCCTAATATCACCTTTTCTCAAGTGGACCCAAGTTTTAATAAAACCTTCTGGGCAAAAGTTGAAGGAGATTTAGATACATATGATCTAAATCGTTCTCTGGAGATTTTAATGGGCGGTCAGGCCCTTCCACGTCATTATGGCTACAGTGAAGGCTACAAAATGGTAGATTCTTATCTCAAACTGCATCCGGATACTACTCCGGAAGAGTGGACAGCCTTGAGTGCGGAAGAGATTTTTCAAGAGGGGCAGTATTTAAAAAATTATCAGTAGCGCTGAGGAGGAGTAATGGTGAAAAGAATGCCGTTTGAAAGACCTGCAGAGCATTATGATGAAAGACTGTTATCCATTGATGAGCAGATATGCACTTTGCTGAAGCGGCGGAAGGAATTATCTGATAACCCAGGGTATCCGCACCTTGATGTGATTTCGAAATGGGCAAAAGTGAATGGCCTTTATGAGGATTATTTAAGGTCACTATTTGGCTTGCTGGAAAATGATGAGCATTTCCGCCCGCAGGTCGAACCCGTTAATTTTCAAAAGTATATACCGATTTTGAAGTCAGTTGAGAAAGAAAAAGCTATTTACTCAGTGAACTTTATTAGGCAATATGAAAATGCAAGTGTCGTGAATTTTAATATCGATTGGGAACCTGACGAAGAAAATAGAAGAGATCGGCTTCACCGGCATAGTTTCTGGGAGTTAGAGATTGGTGAAGGATATGATACAAGAATAACGGGTGGAAGTGGAACAGACGGACATCTTAACCACAATTTTGTTGTATCCCCGCCTCTGCCTGAACAAATATCTGGGCTGGAGTTTTTTTTCAAAGAGTATAAAACTCCTTTCAAGAAGAAGCCCACAGACCTGGAGATATGGATGCGTTTATGAAGCATCAGGAGATGTCTCCTCGTTAATGAACTTAATTAGCATCACTTCTTCGGTTGTATTGTTCTTATAACTTA
>Ga0180215_1004235_pt1 | contig 12875 bp, 13 predicted proteins | sample eDN3rd37CBELigBY_FD_128871 | JGI IMG/M metagenome (GOLD analysis project Ga0180215, IMG submission 128871) | Enriched backyard soil microbial communities from Emeryville, California, USA - eDNA 3rd pass 37_C BE-Lig BY (version 2) (version 2) | ecosystem: Environmental > Terrestrial > Soil >...
ATTCAGCCAATCTTCAATTATCTTAGTATTGATTCCAAAGTATCAAATATTCCCTTCAAATTTTTTACACTTTGTCTAATGTATAGCCAATTTTGCGCGGTATATAATTATGTAAACAATCTTCACACCGAGAGTTATGAAAACTGCCTTATGCAGTCGATATTATCATGGCTGAATCTGAAGAAGGTAGTAGTACCCGAGAACATCAGTTAACAATGATGGAAGAGGTAGCAAAACTTATTGTACCGGAAGGATTTAATGCAGATGATATTGGAAAAACAAATAAAGAGATGTTCCAACAAACAGCAGATATTGCTTATAAATTTGGAGTCATCAAAGAAAAAGCAAATGTAGACGAAGCTTATACTAATGAAATCTTTGAAATGGCAACTTCAAAGTAATAAGAAATTGGAGTTTCAGTGGGATGTGTTCCTATTGAAACTCCTTTTTACTTTTATTCATAAAGCTATAAATTTTAAATAAGAATTAATTACCAACGACTTCTAGTATGTTCTCCTTCCATTTAAATAGATGGCAGAGGTATAATAAATGTTAATTATTGTAGAGTATTTTAATTTAGAAAGGTAAATAGGAGACATGAATGTTTAATCGTTTAGAAAAAATAAAGTTAAAACATTTGATGCTTGGGTTAATTATTTTTGCCTTTCTTTTATTCGAGGCAAGTAGTCTATTTAGTAGTTATCAAAGAAGCATTCACCTTTTAGAAAATCAGTCTTTAGAAAAAAATCGAGTTTATGCTTTAAAATTATCTCAGATTGTTGATTTATATTTGGATGAGTCCTTACAAACACTTGGTTATAGTGCTTCAATACTAGCAGATTATCTGGATGATGAACAAAAGTTAAATGATGAAGTAAATCGACTTTTTTATCAAGACGATGTTTTTAATTCTGTAATCATTTCAAATAGTAATGGACTTATATTGGTTGGAGCGCCTGATCAATATGAATTAAAGGGTAAGACCATCACTTCAAACGAAGGTAGAAAGCAGATAAAAATTCAACAGCCTTCTATTTCGGATCCCTATCGTGCATCGACGGGTAAATTACTCATAACTGTTTCATATCCTATTTTTTCGAGCGAGGATGAATATGTGGGCGTTATTAATGGGACAATTTATATTCATGAATCCAACTTCTTAGAGACGATCTTAAGTGAACATCATTACGAGGATGGCTCCTATGTATATGTAGTTGATTCTAAAGGTAATATTATCTATCATCTCGATAAGTCACGTCTTGGTACAGATGTTTCTAAAAATCAAGTCGTACAAAACATAAAAAATAACCAAAGCGGTGCACAGCTTGTAATAAATGACCAAAACGAGGAAATGCTGGCCGGTTACAGTCCATTAAAAAAAGTGAACTGGGGAGTAATTGTACAGACTCCTCGAGATGTAGCGGTTGAATCTATTGGTAAACAAGTTTTAATGACTTTTTACTATGATTTACCATTTCTAATTATTTCTATTATAATCGTCTTAGTGTTAGCAGCAATTATCACAAGACCTTTGCAACAGATAGCAGTACTTACTGAAAATAGTATTAAAGTGAGTGAAATGGGTAAGTTGAATGAACTAAATGCCTGGTTTTATGAGGCTTCTCGAATTAAGAAAGCATTAATTCAAAGTTTTTCATTTTTACATGGGCAGGTAAGTATTCTAAAGGATGAAAATTCAATAGATCCTCTTACGAAACTAACAAATCGACGTGCGTTAGATACTATCTTGCAATCTTGGACAGCGCAAGGGAAAATGTACTCTATCATTATGTTAGATATAGATCATTTTAAATTAGTAAATGATACTTTTGGTCATGCAACTGGTGATGAAGTGTTAAGATTCTTATCCTCCCAAATGAGAAATTCCGTAAGAGAACAGGATATATGTTGTCGTTATGGTGGGGAAGAATTTATTATCTTATTACCGGAAGTAGGAGTAGAGAAAGCTTTTGATGTTGCAGTACAATTAAGAAAAAAGATGGAAACTACGGTTAGTCCAACAGGAAAAACTATTTCTTTCTCAGCCGGGATTGCAAGCTTTCCTAAGCATGCAGCTAACTCGAAAGAATTAATAGAATTAGCTGATCAAACTCTTTATAAAGCCAAAAAATTAGGACGAAACCGTGTGCTAATTTTCGAAAATGATAAGGGGTTATAAAAGCTAAAAGCATAACAAGTAATAAGAAATGACTTCATAGAAAAGAAAAATGCAATTTGCAAAAGATGCAAATTGCATTTTGTGTATAATGGGAAATCTTTTTTTAAATAATTGCTTTAATATCCTCAATAAGTTCACTACAAACATCTTTTGTTGTGGCCCAAGATGTAACAAAGCGAATGACGATTTGATCTTCAACTGGCTCCCAAATTTCAAAATCATACAGCTTGCTTAATTTCTCCACCTGCGATTTACTAAAGATAGGGAATACTTGATTTGTTGGTGATTCACTAAGAAGCGGTATACCTAATTTTTTTAGTTCGTTACTTAAGTAACTTGCGAGTTTATTTTCATGTTGGCCCATATTAAAGTAAAGGTCATCTTTGAAAGCTGCTTCAAATTGAATTCCAACTACAAACCCTTTAGCCAACATTGCTCCTTTATTTTTAATAAGGTATCTAAAATAGGGTTTTAACTGATCGTTGAAAATGACAATACCTTCTCCACTAAGCATCCCGATTTTTGTTCCACCGATATACATGACGTCACATAAGTTTTTTAACTGATTAAATTCCACATCACTCGCTGCAAGACCACTAGAAAGGCGAGCCCCATCTATGTATAGATATAATTGATTTTCCTTACAAAACTTATATAAATCTTTTAATTCATTGACACTATAAACAGTACCGATTTCGGTAGACTGAGAGATATAAACCATTCCAATTTTAACCATATGCTCATTTTGATGATATTCTAGTGCAGATTCAATGTCAGATGGTGTTAGTTTTCCATCTCTACCTGGAACAGTATATACTTTATGTCCTGTTGCCTCGATTGCACCTGTTTCATGAACATTGATATGCCCTGAACTACACGCTAAAACAGCTTCAAAGGGACGAAGTGAATGAGAGATAACCGAAGCATTTGCTTGGGTTCCACCTGTTACAAAGTGGATCTCACAATCCTTGGATTCTAATTTTTCTTTTATTAATTCTTTTGCATGGTCTGAATGCGCATCTAATCCATAACCATGATTTTGTTCCTTACTTGCATGAAGTAAGGCTTCTAATAGTTCTGGATGACAAAGTTCACTGTAATCATTTCTAAAACTATACTTCATCTTTTACCCTTCTTTTCTAGTTATTTTTTATTAGTATAACATTAATTTGTTTTTTCAATATGTATAGTAATTAGAAATGCGGATAGTGTGACTTTTAACATACATAATATTTATAATAAGCTCCGGTTATTAGACGATTGATCTAAAACCGGAGTATAGCTTTTGTTCGTTCATAATATAAAGCTAAGTGAGGGAAATAGATGGGGGAGTAGTAATAAGTTAAGAGGATAAGACATAATCGATTAGTATTTATATATATGTTAAAGATTTGTTTTGATTAAAAAAAGAAATTTTTCATACCTATCACATTGGAGAATAATCTAGCATCTTTGCCAAGCTTATTGTTCTGATATTTATATTGGTTCAAACATTGTTGGAAAAGGTCATCACAATATCGTCTATCCCTAGGATGTCGATAGTACATATAGCATTCGTCATGATATTTACAGCAATTATCGACAGGGTTCGTTGGAGAGCCAGGACCAGTACAGCCTGGTCCGCAGTATCTATATCCAGGATAACAGAAACCTAATTTTCCTTGTCTCATAGTACAACCTCTTTTCTAGTTTTAAATAGCATATGCTTCCTTTGAAATCTAGAAAGGGCTATACAACTAATAGTTTGAGGATTGAATAGGTTAATATGAAGTAAAAATAGATAAGTAAGTAATAGTAAATAAAGAAGAGCACAAAAATATGTGCTCTCTCCATTACTAACGTCGATGTTCTACTAAGTCAATTGCACCTAAGACAATGTGTGCCAACCCAAATCCAAAGATTGTGTTTGCTAACATTTTGTTAGAACTTTTTTGTTTCATGGCATACCCTGCAGCGGTTACAGCTGAACCAAGTACGGTTGGAATTAATCCTTCACGAATATTGTTCATAGAAGTTCCCTCCATCATCGAAGTTAGTAGGTGCTATTTATTCACCATCCCTATTATGATTTAGAAAGACAATAGCTATTCCTATTAATGTCGAAAATTAGTGCAAAACTATTTTTATTAGTGTTCTACAAGGAATCCATTACATTCTGTGGAAGTTAAATAATAGTATATTAAAAATGAAATTTTGATTATTCACATAGTAAAAGTTAAGAAAGTTTTAAAAGGAGTGTGCAAATGGGTAAGAAAGTACGTGAATTCGGTATTAAAATAGGCAAACTTCCCACAGGGGTGAAAAATTGCATTACGGATGTAGGTGGTGTAAAAGTAGGTCATGTGACATTAGACTATAAACTCGAAAAAGAAGGAGAATATGCTTGTACGGGAGTGACAGCCATATTACCACATGGAGGAAATTTGTTTCAAAACAAAGTAACTGCAGCGAGCTATGTGCTAAATGGGTTCGGTAAATCTACAGGTCTTGTACAAGTAAATGAACTAGGTGTTATAGAATCACCCATCATGTTAACAAATACCTTTGGCGTACCGCAAGTGACACAAGGTACATTACAATATTTACTAGAATTAAATGAAGATATTGGAATTAATACAGGGACGGTTAACATAGTAGTTGGTGAATGTAATGATAGTCACTTGAATTCAATAAGAGCATGTCCCATTAAACCTGAGCACGCGATCGAAGCGATTAAGAGTGCTTCAGAAAATGTGGTAGAAGAAGGGGCTGTTGGTGCGGGAAAAGGTATGATTTGCTTTGGCTACAAAGGTGGTATTGGTTCATCTTCACGTGTGGTGAAAGTTGAAGACACTGACGTCTCCTTTACTGTGGGGTGTTTGGTACTAACAAACTATGGTAATAGTATAGAGTTTCTAAAAAATCAGTATGTTGTTTCAAATTTTCAAGATGAATCAACAGTTTCTCCGACGGATGGCTCTATCATAATTGTTCTTGCAACAGATGCACCTTTAAGTAGTAGACAATTAACACGTGTCATAAAAAGATGCGGGATTGGGTTGGGACGTACAGGAAGCCATTTCTCTCATGGCAGTGGCGATATTGTCATTGGATTTACAACAGCTCATAAAATCCCTCATTCAACCAAACTGCTTTTTGAGAACCGTACACAGCTACGTGAAGATCTTCCAATTATGAATGAACTGTTTGCTGCTGCTGCAGAAAGCACTGAAGAAGCCATTATCAACTCACTTTCACAGGCAGTTAAAACAGAAGGGCGTAATGGTCATGTAGTGCATGCATTTCAATTTATAGAATAATGAATTGGAAGTTATTTAAGGAGTAATCCATCTTAAATAACTTTTTTTAATATAGAAATTGAATAAAAGGAAAAAAATTCGTCTTTATAGGGTAAGAGGTTTGTGGAAATTTGTAGAAGGAGTAATATTATTGCATAATAATGTAAAATAAATAATTTTTTACCAAAAATATTATTTAGTACCTAGTAAAAAGATATAAAATATGATAGATTTATTTTTAAATATAAAATAGTCAAAATATTCATATACTTGATAGGATTTCTTACATAGTGTGAGGTGAATTCTTATAGAAAAAAAGATAGTATCCCCGATTCCGAGTATAGAGCAGTCTAGTGCTAAACACGACCCTATTGTTCGTGAAAATCAAGAACCAATTCGAAAAATACCCAAGTTCCACCCAAGAATTTATTCGAAAGCTATCTATTTCGAACAACAAATTCCGAATAGCTTACAATCCATTTATATACGTCAGACCGTTTATGAGAAGTTAATAGAGGCTATAAATCTACTACCAGAAGAATATAGTTTTATTCTCTTTGATGGCTATCGTCCTTTCCAAGTGCAACAGTTTTTATTCCAACAATTTTATTCCGAAATTCAAAAAAAACATCCAAATTTTTCAGAATCACAGATTTTAGATGAAACACTTAAATTTGTAGCTTTTCCAAGTTTAGAACCACAGAAAACCTCTCCCCATTTAACAGGTGGAGCTATTGATCTAACTTTAGGAAACCAAAAAGGGCAGCCACTTGACCTTGGAAGTGAATTTGATGAGTTAAGTGAAAAATCTGCCACACGCTATTACGAGCAGCATCCGAATGAAAATAAAGAAGCATTAAAAAATCGTCGCCTTCTATATAACTGTATGACCGCTGTCGGATTTACGAATTACTCTGAAGAATGGTGGCATTATGATTTTGGAAATGTGACTTGGGCACGGCGTACTAATGTTCCAGAAGCGAAGTATGGTGCGGTTGAGGCGATAATAGAGACACATCAACTAAAGGAGTTTCGATATTATGAAGGTTTATATTAGTGCAGATTTAGAGGGGATAACTGGTACAACTGCTTGGGTTGAGACAGACATAAATAGACAGGATATTCAACCTTTTTTAAAGCAAATGACAAAGGAAGTTGAAGCAGCTATTGAAGGAGCTATTTCAGGAGGAGCTACAGAAATTTTACTAAAAGATGCTCATGATTCAGCTCGCAATCTAGATATATCTAATCTACCTGTAAATTGTAAAGTCATCCGTGGGTGGACTGGTGATCCAATGTGTATGGTAGCTGGATTAAATGAATCTTTTGATCGTGCTATTTTTATTGGCTACCACAGTAAAGGTGGAAGTCACCGAAACCCACTGGCACATACCTTAGTAGTGAATGCGGATGTAAAAATTAATGGAGAATATGCAAGTGAATTTTTAATCAATACTTATGCTGCTAGTTTACATGGGGTGCCTGTTGCCTTTGTAAGTGGAGATGCTGGTCTTATAGAAGAAATTCATACGTTTAATGAAAATATCGTCACATTTGCAACGAAAGAAGGAATAGGAAATGCAACAGTCAATGTTAGCCCTAATCTAACAATAAAAGAAACGAAGATCTTGGTTGAAGCAGCAATGAAAGTGAATAGAGAAGCGTTAAAAGTCGAGTTGCCTAAGCAATTTGTAGTCGAAATGATTTACCGTGACCATACCCGTGCCTTCCGTAATTCATTCTACCCAGGTGCAACATTTAAACCACATAACACAGTAGAGTTTGTGACAGATGATTATTATGAAGTCTTGCGTATACTCCAGTTTTTAACATAAGAAGGTGTTGAATTGAAAATATCTGATATTCAGGTAGGTGTTGTAGAAGCGCCACTTATTACCCCCTTTAAAACAGCACTTAGACTGAAAGCTTTTTTTCACCAAAAGAAGCAATCACATTAATTGAAAGACGTGCTGCGGATTTAATCAATATCAAGCTAATGAAAACAGGTGGCATCTATCAAGCACAGAAATTAGTACACATAGCCGAGTCAAATGGAATTAAGTGTATGATTGGATGCATGTTAGAAACGAAGATTAGTGTTAGCGCAGCTGCGCATTTTGCAGCCTCTCAGAAAAATATAACAATGGTTGATTTAGATGGACCTTTATTATGTGTGAATGATCCTGTTACAGGTGGTCCGGTATTTAATGGACAAGTTATTACATTGTCTCGTGATCCAGGGATAGGATTTTCATTATAAAAGAGAGAGTTAAGAAATAGGAGGGGTTAAATGAGAAAGCTTTGGTTATTGCTTCTTGCTACAATGACAGTTTTGGTACTAGCAGCTTGTAGTGAGAAAGGGGAGGAGTCTTCTGATGAAAAAGAAAAGGCTTCAGAATACCGTACTGTTTATTCAGGAGAGATTAAGACACTTAACTACTTAAAAACTTCTGAAACAAACGAATTTGCAGTTGCAGCAAATTTAGTAGATGGACTAATTGAATATGACAAGTATGGAGTTGTACAACCGGGCTTAGCCGAAGAGTGGTCAGCAAACGAAGATAATACGGTTTGGACATTCAAACTTCGAGAAGATGTTAAGTGGGTGACGAATGATGGAAAAGAGTATGCAGATGTTGTTGCCCAAGACTTTGTAGATGGCTTACATTATGTGCTTGATGCAAAGAATGAATCTTCAACTGCTTGGATTGCAACGGTTGTAAAAAACGGTGATGCATTCTATAACGGTGAAGTGACTGACTTCGAGGAAGTTGGAGTAAAAGCAATAGATGAACACACGTTAGAGTATACATTAGAAAATCCAACACCTTATTTCCTTTCCATGCTGAACTATGTATGTTTCTTCCCAGTAAACGGAGAATTCCTAGCCGAAAAAGGCGAAAGTTTTGGGACTACAAATGATAACTTCCTTTATAATGGGGCCTATATTTTAGACAAATTCGAACCTCAAAATGAGAGAGTACTTGTGAAAAACGACGCATATTGGGATAAAGACAATGTATTCATTGACCGCATTCGCTACAAGTACAATAAAGAAGCTGGAACAGTAGCACCAGAGCTATTTTTACGTGGTGAGGTAGATTCAGCTCCAATTCCTACAGCAGTTATTGATGAATGGTTTAATGACAAAGAGAAAAAATCTCAAGTACGTCAAAGTCAAAATAACTTCTATACGTACTTCTATGCATTAAACTTTGATCCTCAATTTGATGCAGAATATGAACCGGAAAACTGGAAAGTTGTGGTGAACAACAAAAACTTCCGTAAATCACTATACAATGCTCTTGACCGAGTTTCAGCAATGTTAACAACAGAACCATACAACCCAAAAGATATGATAAGTAACACAATTACACCGAAAAACTTTGTAGATGTGGATGGTGTGGATTATACACAATTAGCACCATTAGCAGATATTACAAAAACAGATTCATTTGATGAAGGAAAAGCAAAAGAGTTTAAAGAAGCAGCAATGGCTGAACTTGATGGGAAAGCTACATTCCCAGTAAAAGTATTAATGCCATATAACTCTGGTTCTCCTGACTGGGCAAACCGTGCGCAAGTAGTGGAACAACAACTTGAAGGTTTACTAGGTAAAGATTACATTGATGTCATCGTCGAAGCTGGTCCAGCTACAGGTTTCTTAGGGGAAGTTCGCCGTCCGGGTAAATTCGCATTACTAGAAGTAAACTGGGGACCTGACTATGCAGACCCTTCTTCCTATACAGATCCATTTACTGAAGGTGGGACATATAACAAACCTGAACTTGCAGAAGGTTATACAGAAGCAAATGGTAAATCAAAATATCAAAATATGGTAGATGCAGCGAAAGCTGAAATGGAATTAGCGAAACGTTACGAATTATTTGCCGAAGCAGAAAGCTTCCTAATTGAAGAAGCTTTTGTTATTCCATATGCAGTAGGTGGAACAGGGTACATTGCTTCAAAATTAAATCCATTTGAAGCACAATATTCGCCATTTGGTGTAACGGCTGAGAAGTTTAAAGGTCAACATCTTCTAGATAAACCTATGAGTAACGAAGCATTTAAAGAGGCGCAAACAGCTTGGGAGCAAGAGCGTAAAGAAGCATTAATAAACGCAGGTGAATAATTAATTAAACCGAGTTTTAAACCAAAAATAATGAAGAAGGAGATGACTAAAGACCACCTTTGGCATCTCCTTCCTTCATTTTTAGGCGTAATAGGCTTAGGGGAGGTTAGAAAAATGTTGTGGTATATAGGAAAACGATTGTTACAATCTGTATTAACGCTTTTTATCATCATTACTATTGTTTTCTCATTATTACGCCTAATGCCAGAAGAAGGATATTTAGGATCTGCAGCTGAGAAAATGTCTCCGGAACAACAAGAAATTTATTTAACAAATTTAGGGCTTCGTGACCCACTGATTGTTCAGTTAGGGAATTTCTATTTAGACCTATTACATGGGGATTTAGGAACTTCTGTTACATATCGTACGGATGTACCAGTAACTACAATTATTTCCGATAAAATTACGTATTCGTTACTGTTGGGCTTAGGAGCTGTGGCATTGTCATTAATTATTGGGGTTCCTTTAGGGATATTAATGGCGCACATGAAAGGAAAGTGGCTTGATCGTCTCGGAACTGGATATATAGTTTTCGTTGTTGCTGTCCCTGCAGCTGTTTATTATATTTTTATTCAAATGTATGTAACCGATCTGTTCAAGTTACCGATGTTATTCGATGAATATAACCCAGTAAGTTGGATATTGCCGCTTACTTCGATGGCTTTAGCGCCAACAGCCTCATACGCTATGTGGATGCGACGCTATATGGTAGATGAGCTCAATAAAGATTATATAAAACTAGCACGAGCTAAAGGTGTGAAAGAACGTACATTAATGTTTAAACACGTGATGCGAAATGCTTTTATTCCGATGGCTCAATATTTGCCTGCAACTATTCTTTTTACGATTACAGGTTCAATCTATATTGAATCATTATATTCCATTCCTGGAATGGGTGGATTACTTGTTGATGTCATTCAAAGGCAAGATAATTCTGTTGTACAAGGATTAGTTCTCATCTTCTCATCCCTAGGAATTATTGGATTATTTTTAGGTGATCTAGCGATGGCACTTGTGGACCCTCGTATTAAATTAGGTAAAGGGGGGAGCGTACGGTAATGGGTATCTATTCGGAAGAAATTTCAAATATCTCACAAAAATCAAACGAAAACTTATTTGATTTTGCTGTAGTGGATGAACAAAAGGCCGAGCAGACAGGCTATTCCAATTATTCTTATTGGCGTTCAACTTGGCAATCATTTTTAAAAAATCGAGTTGCATTATTTTTATTAGTTGTTGTTGGACTTATTATTGCTTTTGTTATAGTGCAACCCTATCTACCATTTCAAAAGTCACCAACGGAGATATACATCGATGAACAAACCGGTTCTCAAGCGCGCAATGTTGTACCTAGTGCGGAATTCTGGTTTGGAACAAATTCAATTGGTCAAGATTTATGGTCGCGAATTTGGGCAGGAACGAGAACATCATTATTTATTGGTTTTGTAGTAGCTTTAGCTGAAGTGGTTGTTGGAATTTCTGTTGGTGCGCTTTGGGGCTTTTCAAGAAAGCTAGAGGCGCCAATTACACAAGTATATAACATTGTCGAGAATATACCGACTACCATCGTTTTAATATTAATGTCATATATTTTAAGACCAAGTATTTCGACGATTATCATTGCAATGTGCATTACAGGCTGGGTAGAGATGGCAAGATTTATTCGAAATCAGATTGTTATTTTACGTGATCGAGAATATAATCTAGCATCAAAATGCTTAGGGACGCCGAGTTATCGAATTATTCTTAAGAACTTGTTACCGTATTTAATATCCGTAATTATGCTTCGAATGAGTCTAGCCATTCCATTTGCAATCGGGGCTGAAGTTTTTTTAACGTATATCGGATTAGGTTTACCAATTAGTGAGCCTTCATTAGGAAACTTAATAAATGAAGGAAGAGTACTAATGATGTCACCAGATTTACGATATCAATTAATTTTCCCAAGTGTTGTTTTAAGCATTATCACAATTGCCTTCTATATTATAGGAAACGCATTCGCTGATGCAGCAGATCCAAAAAATCACGTGTAAGGAGGATTACGATGGAAGGAAACAACACAAATTCACGCATTTTATCCATTCAAAATTTAATTATTAAGTTTCGACTTCGTGGTCAAGTGCTTACAGCAATTCGTGATATCTCGCTCGATTTATATAAGGGTGAAAGTCTTGCAATAGTTGGAGAATCAGGATCGGGTAAGTCTGTTCTAGTGAAGTCAATTATGGGTTTACTAGATAAAAACGGCTATATCAATCAGGGGAACATCCTTTATAAAGAGTATAATTTAGCCAAATTCAAGTCGGAAAAGGATTGGTTGAAAATCCGCGGTAGGGAAATTGCCATGGTTACACAAGATCCGATGACTTCGCTAAATCCGTTAAAAACCGTTGGAAAACAAATTGAGGAATGTGTTGTTTTACACCAAGGGTTAAAAGGAAAAAAAGCTTATGAACAAACATTAAAACTACTAACTGATGTAGGAATTCATAATGTAGAGAAACGGTATAAACAGTATCCTCATGAGTTTTCAGGGGGGATGCGTCAAAGAATCGTAATTGCCATCGCAGTAGCTTGTAACCCTAAAATTCTTATTTGTGATGAGTCAACAACGGCACTTGATGTGACAATTCAGGCTCAAATCTTACAATTACTAAAAAATCTGCAAGAAAAATATGGACTTACTACTATATATATTACCCATGATTTAGGGGTTGTTGCAAAAGTAGCTGATCGAGTTGCTGTCATGTATGCCGGGGATATTATTGAGGTAGGAAAAACTCATGAAATATTCTTTAATGGTAAGCATCCTTATACATGGGCTCTATTATCATCATTACCACAGTTAGGGGCAAAAGGGGAAGAATTAGATTCCATCAAGGGTACACCCCCAAACCTCTTTAATGAAATAAAAGGAGATGCATTTGCTCCTCGTAATCCATATGCATTGAACGTTGATTTTGTGGAACGTCCGCCTTTCTTTCAAGTATCAGAAACCCACTTTGCAAAAACGTGGTTATTGCATTCTGACGCACCAAAAGTTGAACCGCCACAAGCTTTGCAATCTTTCTTCGAAGAGGGGAGACGTTACGCATATGGCAAATAAAGAAAGATTACTAGAAGTGAAAAATTTAAATGTGACCTTTGGCAAAGGCAAAAATAAATTTCAAGCAATTCGTGATGTGAGTTTTGAAATATATAAAGGGGAGACATTCGGACTTGTAGGAGAGTCTGGCTCTGGAAAAACAACAATCGGCCGTGCGATTATGAGAATTAATGAAGTAAC
>Ga0180215_1004236_pt1 | contig 12873 bp, 11 predicted proteins | sample eDN3rd37CBELigBY_FD_128871 | JGI IMG/M metagenome (GOLD analysis project Ga0180215, IMG submission 128871) | Enriched backyard soil microbial communities from Emeryville, California, USA - eDNA 3rd pass 37_C BE-Lig BY (version 2) (version 2) | ecosystem: Environmental > Terrestrial > Soil >...
GTTGTAGAACTTCGCCTAATGTATTGTCCAAGTTAGTCGGCTTATAAGCTACATACCCTTGAACCGATTCACTAAATTTGGTTAAACATACATAATATAAGTCCTTCGGTGCTTTTTCTCCTCGGTCGAAACCTCGAAAGTCTTCATTGGTATAAGCCTGCGAAATTTGGATCGCACGGTCTGGGCGAATATTATAGAAAATAACGGCATCATGGTCTTCCACTAAACCCTGCGGGTTCCCTTCGCTATCAAGAATGACGGTAGGCATGACGAATTCATCATACACGCTTTTCTCATATGATTCCTTCACAGCCTGAATCGGATCCTGATACTTGGGTCCATCTCCGTATACCATGGCCCGGTAAGATTTCTCCGTGCGTTCCCAGCGTTTGTCCCGATCCATGGCATAATAACGTCCTTGAACGGTAGCAAATTGACCAACACCTAATTCCTTCATCTTATCAGCTGTATCTTGAATATATCTTACAGCACTATCCGGCGCAACATCCCGTCCATCCAAAAAGGCATGAACACATACTCTTTCTACCTTTTGGTTCTTGGCCAATTCCAGTAAAGCAAACAGGTGTTCAATATGACTATGTACGCCTCCGTCTGATAATAAACCATAAAGGTGCAGCTTCGTTCCCTGTTTCTTAACGTATTTCATTGCATCTAGCAAAGTCTCATTTTCAAAAAATGATCCTTCTTTAATTCCTTTGTTTACCCTGGTAAGATCCTGGTAAACAATCCGACCAGCCCCTATGTTTAAATGACCCACCTCTGAATTTCCCATCTGACCTTCTGGTAATCCAACTGCTTCCCCGCTAGCCCGCAATAAAGTATGCGGATATTTTTTCCATAGGCGGTCGAAGTTAGGTTTTTTTGCTTGGTAGACTGCATTTCCAGCTTCCTCTTTACGAATGCCAAATCCATCCAAAATAATCAAAGCGACTGGTTTCGGTCTTTTCATGCGTTGGCTCCTTTAACGAGAGCAATGAAGGCCTCCGGTTGTAAACTAGCTCCCCCCACAAGCGCGCCATCTATGTCTGATTGTGATAGGAACCCTGCAATATTATCTGGCTTTACGCTGCCACCGTATTGAATTCGAACTTGGTTGGCAATTTGCTGATCATATTGGTCGGCAATAAATTCACGAATGGCTCCAATGACTTCATTGGCATCCTCAGCCGAGGATGTTTTTCCCGTCCCAATTGCCCAAATCGGTTCATAAGCCACAACCATTTTCTTCATTTGCTCACTCCGGATGTCATTCATCGCAGCCTGGATTTGCTTCTTTACGACTTCCTTCGTTAATCCCGATTCCCGTTGCCCTAAATCCTCACCAACGCAGACAATTGGAATTAAGCCTGCGTTTAGAGCTGCATGAATCCGCTGATTAACTGTTTCATCGGTTTCGTTAAAGTAGGCCCGCCGTTCAGAATGTCCAATAATTACATATTGTACCCCTATTTCCTTCAACATGGAAGGACTAACCTCTCCGGTAAAAGCCCCTTCCTCAGCCCAATGTACATTTTGCGCTCCTAGCGCAATGTTTTTTTGGGGTAAAACCTTAGCTAACTCAGATAAGACTGTAAAAGGTGCACAAATGATTGCTTCTACTTCCCCTTCTACAACAGGTAGCCCCTCAACAAACGCTTTTGCCTCAGCGATCGTTTTATACATTTTCCAGTTGCCCGCGATAATTGGTTTTCTCATGTTGTATTCACCTACTTATCCTGTAAAATCGTTACACCTGGAAGTTGCTTGCCTTCCATGAATTCCAAAGATGCGCCGCCACCAGTTGAAATATGAGACATATTCTCTGCTACGCCAGCTTTCTCCACCGCAGCTACGGAATCGCCTCCACCGATAACCGTCGTACCTTTCACATGGACCATTGCCTTGGCAATGGCTTCTGTACCTTTCATAAAGATCTCCATCTCAAATACGCCCATTGGGCCATTCCAAACTACTGTTTTAGAATCAGCCACAACCGCTTGATACGTTTCAATCGTTTTGGATCCAATATCCAGCGCTTGCCAGCCATCCGGAATATCGGAAACGGAAACCTCCTTCGTCTGTGCATCGTTGGCAAAACGATCAGCCACCACTACGTCAGTAGGAATATAAAAATTCACGCCCTTTTCCTTGGCCTTGGCAATAAAGGAAGCGGCTAGCGAGACCTTGTCCTCTTCTAAAAGGGAATCTCCCACTTGATGCCCTTGCGCTTTGATAAAGGTATTGGCCAACCCCCCGCCAATGATTAGATTATCCACCTTTTCCAGCAGACTTTCAATCACTCCAATTTTATCCTTGACCTTGGCACCGCCAATGATCGCTGTAAACGGGCGTGTTGGGTTCGATAAAGCACCACCCAGGAATTCCAATTCCTTCTCCATCAGAAAACCTGAAACAGCAGGTATGTAATGACCGATTCCTTCAGTGGATGCATGGGCACGGTGTGCAGCGCCGAATGCATCATTCACAAACAAATCAGCTAAGGAAGCAAATTGCTTCGCCAATTCAGGATCATTCTTTTCTTCACCTGAATGGAAACGAACGTTTTCTAGTAACAAAATATCCCCATTTTGAAGATCGTCCACTTGTCTTTGAACAGTTTCTCCCACTACTTCATCTGATTTTTGTACTTGTTTCCCTAAACATTCAGATAATCTTGCCGCTACGGCGGTTAAGCGCAGTTCTTCTGCCACTTTCCCTTTCGGCCTCCCCAAATGGCTGGCAAGAATGAGCTTGGCCCCTTTGTCTACTAGATACTGAATGGTGGGTAATGCAGCGCGGATGCGAGTATCATCTGTGATTTCCCCTTCACTCATCGGTACATTAAAGTCCACACGGCAAAATACTTTTTTCCCTGTTACTTCTACATCTCGAATCGTTTTCTTCAGCATGAACCCCCAAGCCTCCTCTTTATATACGGAAAAGGGAGAAACTGGTTCTCCCTTATTTTTGGTTTCTCTCCCATTTTACTTTCACAGACCTTTTTTGGCAATAAATTCCGTTAAATCTACTACACGGTTAGAATAACCCCATTCATTGTCATACCACGAAAGTACTTTTACCATATTCCCTTCCATGACCATGGTGGATAAGGCGTCAATGGTAGAGGAAACCGGTTCACCATTATAGTCACTGGAAACTAAAGCTTCTTCCGTATAGCCAAGAATGCCTTTTAACTTACCTTCAGCAGCTTCCCGTAAAACACGATTAACTTCTTCTACCGTTACATTCTTCTCCAGTTCCACGACCAGGTCAACAACGGAAACATTCGGAGTAGGAACTCTCATCGCGAAACCGTTAAGTTTCCCTTTCAATTCAGGGAGAACAAGGCCTACTGCCTTGGCAGCACCGGTAGACGTAGGAATAATGTTCTCTGCCGCAGCACGAGCACGACGGATATCCTTATGGGGAAGATCGAGAATTTGTTGATCATTGGTATACGAATGCACGGTGGTCATCAAGCCGCGACGAATCGTGAAATGATCATTTAATACTTTAGCAAAAGGAGCAAGACAGTTTGTTGTACATGAGGCATTAGAAATGACCTGATGAACTGCTGGATCGTATTGATCCTCATTGACCCCTAAAACGATCGTAATATCTTCATCTTTAGCAGGGGCGGAAATAATGACTTTCTTGGCTCCGGCTTCTAGATGCTTTGCTGCATCCTCCCGTTTCGTAAATCGACCTGTTGACTCCACCACGATATCAATCCCAAGACTTCCCCATGGAAGTTGGGCTGGGTCCCGTTCAGCAAGAACCTGGATTTCCTTTCCATTCACAGAAATGAAATCCTTACCTGCTTTTACTTCTGCATTTAGCTTACCATGAACCGAATCGTATTTTAAAAGATGGGCCAATGTTTTTGCATCTGTCAAATCATTTACTGCTACGATTTCTACGTTCGGATTATCCAATGCCGCCCGAAATACGTTTCGCCCAATTCGCCCAAAGCCGTTAATTCCTAATTTCACCATACTATTTCCTCCCTCATGATGCCATTTGTATTCATCTATGGTTATAACCTTTTCCAACATGCCCGGTTTTTTACTCTATGTTAGTATGATTCGGGATGTTATCATCCATACAGGTTTATTGTGGGACTAATATTGTCCATGCATGTTATTTTATGTCCCATTGACCTTATTTTCTCATGTTCCATTTTTATTGTCAATGATTAGGAACTAAATAATGCCATGAAAAAAAGCCCCTTTTTCAGGAGCTTGTTTTGTTCGAAATCCTTGCATTCAATTCTCTGCGGAGCCATAATTCAGCCATTTTAGATACAAAAACTTCTTCCCCATCAATATGGACTACGGGGATCAACCATTTATACTTTTCATAAATTTCTGGGTCTGTGGTGATATCAAATAGGTGAAGTTGAATCGGAATATCCTGGGCTACCCGTTCGACTCTCTCCTTCACATCATCGCATAAACAACAACCATCTCTAGTGAAAATAGTAATTTGAAAGTGATCCATTATGAATACCTCTTTCTCTTGGCCGAAGATAAGATTCCCAGTTCTTCACGGTATTTGGCTACCGTCCGGCGGGAAATGAAAATACCATCAGCATGCAATCGCTCGCAAATTTTTTGATCCGATAAAGGGTTCTCCCGGTTTTCCTGCTGAATATATTCCTTCAATTTTGCTTTCACGCTTTCCGACGATGCGGCATCTCCTGTGGATGTAGACAAGCCGGAAGAGAAGAAATATTTTAGTTCAAATATACCGCGAGGGGTCTGTACGTATTTATTATGGGTGGCACGACTAATCGTTGATTCATGCAATTCCAAGCGGTTGGCTATTTCTTTTAATGTCATCGGTTTTAGGTACGCAATCCCTTTTTCTAGAAACGCTTGTTGTTCCTTCACAATCGCTTCCGTCACACGATGAATGGTCATTCTTCGCTGTTCGATACATTTCATTAGCCAAAGGGCGGAATTCATCTTATCCTGGATATATTTTTTTACATCTCCTTCTTGTTGTAAAAGTTTATCGTAAAAACGACTAATACTCAATCGTGGAGTAAGGCTATCATTGACCAAGACCATATATTTCTCTTCTATAAGTTCAACCGTAACATCGGGAATGATATATTTTGCTTGAAATGGATGGTAGTGGGATCCCGGCAACGGATCTAACTTTCTAATGCTATCAGCAGCGGCCTGGACTTCCAGTAAGGGTACTTTAAGCTCGCTAGCGATTTTGTTCCATTTTCCCTCGGCCAGTTCACGAAGGTAACGATCCACAATCTGATAGGCCAAGCTTGTTTTTTCACCCGCGTATTCCAATTGAATCATCAAACATTCGCGGAAATCTCTTGCACCAACCCCGTGAGGTTCTAGACCTTGAACGACTAATAAGGCCTGCTCCACTTCTTCTTGGTCCACTTTTAGAGCGGTTGCTATATGTTCAAGTGTAACGTCTAAGTATCCTTTTTCATTTAAATTTCCAATCATGTATTCACAAATTTTCCGAACAGACAGAGTTACTCCCCGTACATAGGTTAATTGCTGGAGTAAATGCTGAACTAAAGACAGATCATTGCGAGCCACCCAATCTAACGGGTTGTATTCCCTTTCCATTGAACGAACGGAGGAAACGCTATAATCGCCTTGTGCTTTAGCCCGAATATATTCGGCCCAATCTATATCCGTAGGAGATGGCTCTTGCTTGTCTTCAACTGGCGGGGTTAGTTCTATGTTCAACGGTTCAATCAGCGGATTTTCATTGATCTGTTGATGAATATAGTCAAGTAGATCAAGGGCCGAAAACTGCAAAATGGTAATGGCCTGCTTTAGTTCCGGGGTCATCACCAGCTTCATGCTCTGTTCTTGATAGTAACCGTAACCCATTTGCATGCCAGATCCCCCTCATTTTACTGACTTTGATTCTTATAATTCTAACACTAACAAATTTTACGGCTTATTATAGTGGTATTTTTTCACCTTGACTCTATGTTAAAAATAGAATAAGATAGTTATCAGTCTTGCGCTCGTAGCTCAGCTGGATAGAGCGGTGGTTTCCGGTACCACGTCTGCCGGGGGTTCGAATCCCTCCGAGCGCGCCAATACATATGATTATACGTAAGCCCTTCTTACATATGCTGTAAGATGGGCTTTTTTGTTTGTTCCTTGCTTTGGCAGAACCCGTTCACGAGACCGGTTCATTAGATATAATACAATATATGATAAGAGGAAGCCTTTATTTGTCTAAATCGTAAGAAATTTGCTGAAATGTTTTAATTGAAAACGCTTTCCAGCTAGGCTATACTAAATTTAATCCTGATACCATTGTTCAGGTTTCTCTCCACTCCTATCTTATCTATCCCACCGAATCGAAATCGGTGGATTTTTTTTTGCCAAGGTATAAAGAAAGGTAGATTTGTGAATATATTAATTTAGTAAAGAAAACTAGGCTGGCGCTAAGCCACTGGTGCAGATAACTCGATGAACTTAAATTCCGATTCGCCTAGGGTTTCAATGATTTGACCTTTATTGACCTTCGTGCTGATTTCATGTACTATGTAATTAGCCTTAGAAATTGAGAGGAGGATGTTTGATGTTAGTACCTACCGTCATAGAACAAACCAACCGTGGGGAAAGAGCTTATGATATTTATTCCCGTTTACTTAAGGACCGCATTATCTTTTTAGGTACCCCTATTAATGATCAAGTTGCAAATAGTGTAGTAGCCCAGCTTTTATTTTTAGCAGCAGAAGATCCTGAAAAGGATATCAATATCTACATAAACAGTCCTGGTGGTTCGATTACGGCAGGAATGGCTATCTATGATACGATGCAATTTATTAAGCCTGATGTATCCACCATCTGTATCGGTATGGCGGCAAGCATGGGCGCTTTCTTGCTTTGTGCAGGAGCAAAAGGAAAACGCTTTGCGTTACCTAACAGCGAAGTGATGATCCACCAGCCTCTAGGCGGTGCCCAAGGACAGGCAAGTGATATTGAAATTAGCGCAAAACGAATTATTCGTATGCGTGACCACTTAAATTCCATCATGGCTGAACGCACGGGTCAACCAAAGGAACGTCTGGAAAAGGATACCGACCGTGACAATTTCATGAGTGCTGCTGAAGCCAAAGAATACGGTCTCATTGACGACGTAATTCAGAATATCGATCAGAAGAAGTAGAACAAAAAAAGATGCGAAAGGCACTTCCCTTTCGCATCTTTTTTTCATTCCATTTTCTTTTTCTACAAAAGGAGGGAATGCCCTATCAGGACTCCCTCTCCTCTCAGCTTACTTCTTCCTTTTCGACAAGCGCTTTCAAATTGGTAACGGCTTGCTCGGCATCTAATCCCTCTGCGGAGATCGCGATTTCTGCTCCGGTGCTGACGGCTAAACTCATAATGCCCATAATACTTTTTGCGTTTACTTTTTTATTGCCTTTTTCTACAAAAATATCCGCATGATATTTATTCGCTTCTTGGACAAAGAATGCAGCGGGACGTGCTTGCAAACCTGTTTTTAATTTAACCGTTGTTAGTTGGCGAGCCAAGTTCATACCTCCCATTTCAATCGATCCTAAGATCTATTATATCATAAAGAAGGGTGTTCTTTTAGCTTCTCAGCTATCTCATTGATTTTCCGTAAACGGTGGTTAATTCCTGATTTACTCACCTTCCCGCTTGGCAAGATTTCCCCAAGCTCGGCTAAATTTAGCTCTGAATATTTCAGCCGGACCTCGGCTACTTCACGTAGCTTATCTGGCAACTGCTCTAACCCCATTATACGTTCTATGAGTTTAATATTTTCAATCTGTTTCATCGCGGCGCTTACCGTCTTATTTAGATTAGCGGTTTCACAGTTAACCAAGCGATTTACTGAATTTCGCATATCCTTTACAATTCGGATATCTTCAAAATATAATAACGCCTGATGGGCCCCGATTAAACTGAGGAACTCGGTGATTTTTTCACCTTCTTTTAGGTACATGACGTAGCCTTTTTTCCGCTCAATACAACGAGCATTGAGACGAAACTGGTTGGCTAATGCACAAAGATCGTTACAATGCTCCTGATAGGTGGTAAAAATCTCAAGGTGGTAGCTATTAGATTCCGGATGGTTTACTGAACCCCCAGCAAGGAAAGCCCCGCGAAGATAGGCTCTTTTGCAACATTTTTTGCGGATTGTTTCCTTTGGGATACCGTGCGTAATCGTTCCTTCTCGATAGATTCTCAAGGATTCTAGTATTTCCCTCGCACGAGCAGGAAGCCTTACGATGTACACATTATTTTTCTTCAACTGCATTTTCTTCCGAACGAGCAACTCTGCATGGGTTTGAAAATGCTCCTTCATTAACGTATAGATTCGGCGGGCAATCGCCGCATTTTCCGTTACAATATCGAGGACAAATCTCCCGTTTCCGAACTGGATACTTCCATTCATACGAATTAATGCAGATAATTCAACTTTTGCACAGCAAGACGTGTTCTCTAGTTGTGTTAATTCTTTTTTCGTCAAAGCCGCAAAAGACATCCCATCCACCTCACTTTAACTCCATCAGCCGCATGATGGCATCCCCTACCTTTAATGCATCATGACGGAGGTAGGTCTCATAGATGACAAAATTATCCTCAATGATTTGGAAGCCAAATCGACTTAAGCGTTCCCGATCATATCGAACCGGTAAAGCGCCTTTTTCCTGATACTTCTCTAGTACACTTGGCGGAATTTCAGCGTTGTTCACAATGATCGTTTGGAACAAATCTGCCCCGACATGGTTATATATAGCATTAACATGGTCTGCGGCGTCGTAAAAATCAGTTTCCCCGGGTTGAGTCATAACATTGCATATGTACGCCTTCTTCGCTGTTGACTCTTTAATGGCCTTCGAAATACCGGGGACGAGCAAATTCGGTAAAATACTAGTATAAAGACTTCCTGGTCCAAGTAAAATAAGATCGGCATGGTAAATGGCTTCCAACGCTTCATCTAATGGCTGCACATCTTTGGGTTCCAGGAATACTCGTTTTATTTTTTTTCCCATTTTTGGGATTTGTGATTCACCGCTAACGATGGTGCCATCTTCCATTTCTGCTTTTAAGATGATCGCTTGGTTTGCAGCAGGCAGCACTTGTCCCCTGACCGCTAACACGCGGCTAATTTCCTTGACGGCGGTTACAAAATCACCCGTGATCTCTTTCATGGCAGCAATAAAAAGATTTCCCAAACTGTGACCGGCCAAGCCTACACCAGAAGCAAATCGATGTTGAAATAAACTGGCCAAAAGAGGCTCTGTGTCTGCTAAAGCCACAATGACATTTCGAATATCTCCAGGCGGTGGCATCGATAGTTCTTCACGTAGACGACCTGAACTTCCGCCATCATCAGCAACAGTCACGATGGCTGTAATATCGAAAGGTTTTTCCTTTAAGCCTCTTAACAAGACCGAAAGACCCGTTCCGCCGCCGATGACCACTACCTTTTTATGTTCTACTCCTTCTCCCAAGACGACTTGTTCCATCCCATCACCTCACTTACGATCCCGTTCTATATCCCGATGACTTACTCTTGTTAAAAAGCTTTCTTTAAATTTTTCCCCGAGATGTTCTGCAATGGCTACGGAACGATGTTTACCGCCTGTACAACCAATTCCGATGACAAGTTGGCTTTTCCCCTCCCTTTGATAGTGGGGTAAGGTAAAACCTATAAAATCATCTAGTTTTTTCACAAACTCAATGGATTCATCCCATTGAAAAACATAATCTGATACTTCTGCCTCTAACCCTGTTTTGGGTCGCAAATCGTCGATATAATGCGGATTCGGTAAAAATCGAACATCAAACACAAGATCCGCATCAATTGGAATTCCGTATTTAAATCCAAAAGAAGTAATGTTAACCGTCATTTGAGATTCTATGGTAGAAAAGTAATTCGTGATCTTCTCTTTTAGTTGAATGGGTTTTAATTGACTCGAATCAAGAGTCAGGTTGGCTCTTCCCTTAATTTCTTCAAGCAATTTCCTTTCCGCCATAATTCCGTCCAGCGGAAGTCCTTCGGGGGCTAATGGGTGACGCCTTCTCGTTTCCTTATAGCGTTGTACAAGGATTTGATCTGAAGCATCGAGGAAAAGAATTTGGTAATGGATATGTTCCATTTCCTCCAAACGTGAAAGTGCCTCGGACAGGGTATCAAAAAATTCCCGTCCACGTAAATCAATCACAAGGGCTACTTTTTTGATTCGCCCGCCTGATTGCTCGATTAATTCCGCAAACTTTGGAATCAACAAAGGCGGCAAATTATCCACACAAAAAAATCCCAAGTCCTCTAAACTTTGTACAGCAACGGTTTTCCCTGCTCCTGACATTCCTGTAATAATGAGAAGATTAATCTGTTCCGTCAATATCGCCACCTCTTTTCCATAGACATATTCATTTTACCATCTTGCATAAAAAAAATCAGCGTGATTCCGTGAATCACGCCTAATATTTTACAGTAACCAACCTTATTTTACCTGGTTGCTTTCCTCTTTCAATCGTTCTTCTAAGTCCTCCACAAAATGTTGGGCACTTTGCGCGGCGATACCACCATCACCTGTCGCAGTCACAACCTGGCGAAGCATTTTTTCGCGTACATCCCCTGCGGCAAAAACACCCGGAAGATTCGTCTTCATTTTATCATCAGTAATAATATATCCGCCTTCGTTGGTAATTCCCAAGTTTTGGAACGGTTTAGTTAACGGGTCCATGCCAACATAGATGAATACCCCTTCACAAGGAAATTCCGTGACATCCCCTGTTTTTAGATTTTCCAAGAGGACACTGCCGACTTTGCTTTCCCCTTTGATTTCTTTGACGGCCGAATCCCAAATCACTTCGATTTTCGGATTTTCAAAGGCTCTTTTTTGGATAATCTTTTGGGCACGGAACTGATCTCTTCGATGCACGATAGTGACCTTGGAAGCAAAACGAGTTAAGAAAATCGCTTCTTCAACTGCGGAGTCCCCACCGCCAACAACGACCAATTCTCTGTCTCGGAAGAAAGCTCCGTCACACACAGCACAATAAGACACACCGCGGCCGGTAAAATCTTGTTCACCTGGCACACCCAATTCACGGTGTTCAGCTCCCGTGCATATAATAATCGATTTGGCTAAATATTCATTTTTACCCGCTTTAACGGTTTTATACGGATAGCCATCCCGGATTTCACTAATATCGCCATAGGCATATTCCGCACCAAATTTCTTTGCGTGCTCAAACATCTTATTAGAAAGATCTGGACCTAGGATTGAATCGAAACCAGGGTAATTTTCTATATCCTCTGTGTTCGCCATTTGTCCTCCTGGCATCCCTCTTTCCAGCATCAATGTGGACATATTGGCCCTTGCGGTGTATACAGCTGCCGTCATCCCTGCGGGACCAGCACCAATAATAATGACATCATATAATTTGGTCTCCATCAACCGCTCATCCTCTCTTAAATAACTACTTACTTTAAGTATACACTATATTATAATTATTACAAATAAGTAATAGACAAAAAAGAACCCCTAAGGGGTTCTTATTGATCATCCTTTATTCGTTGTATCGTCTCCACATTTTTCTTGACCGTTTTTACATTGACACCATATAGTGCAGTGACATCGGACAAAGGAGTCTGCACGACTATATGCTCTAGTGCAGCGGCCCAAGCTTCTGGCTTCCGGATAACCGGGACATTCGGGTACCGTTCATGAATGAACTGAGACCATAAACCATAGGCCTGCTCTTTCTGTTCCTTGGTTAGCTGGCTATTTAAGCATTTAATTACATCCTTCCAGCTTTGACGCCAACGAATGGGCATAAAATCACCGGCTTTATGATAGCCTAATGTGCTCAATACAAAGTTTCCCATTAGTTTTAAATCTTCGTCCTGATTTGGGTCTGACACAAATTCCTTCAGCGCTTCAATTACTTCTTGATCTCCTAGCCATTCAAATGCCTGAAGAACTTGAAGTTTTGTCTCCCGATCGCCATAACGTAAAGCCCATAAGAAGGATGATCGAATGAACGGATCCCTCTCCACCTTGTCTTGCAAAGACTCCTTTTTACTCTTAGATTCTTGATAGTGGTGAGGAATTTGATAATAATAGGGAACTTCCTTATTCGTTTCCTTCTTTTCTATTAAATCTAGGTAATAGGATGCGATAGGAGACCCCGAATCCTCTCGTTGCACCAGCTTCCAATATTTCTTGGCTTCGTGAAACCGTCCTAAATTAAAAGCGGCGACAGCACAATAGTGGTACAAGTGAAAATCTAACTGCCAAGCATAGTCAGCCATTTTCCGAAACAGCTGGTAGGCCGCTTCATGGTCTCCCAACACACCCAACGTAATACCGAGCTTATAGGCTTGATCGTATTGAAGAGGAATGATCTTACGTAAATCCTCTAGCAATTCTTCCAAGCTATCCATCTCCTGCTGCTGATAATAGAGGATAGCTAGATTGCAAAGCGCATGAATATTACATGGATCTTTTTTTAGAACAGACCCAATCATTTCCTCCGATTTTTCAATTTCGCCTTTGTAATAGTAGCAAAGGGATAGATTGTTTCCAGCTGCTAAAAAATCAGGGTAATCCTTGATTAATTGCCGCAAAATCTTCTCGGCCTGCTGGAACATTCCTTCTTCCATGAGTGAACGGGCTTTTTCATGTAGAGCTGTTTTTTCATCCTCTTCCCCTTTAATTTCTTTTGTTAAAGGAGGATGATCGAGTTCGTCTGCGACATATTCAAGAATTTCTATGGCATCCTTCGTAAAACGTCCTTTCGGTTCTTTCCGAAGGTACTGAAAAGCATGTTCCTCAGCCTGTTCCAATAAATCCATATAAACATAATTGCAGGCTAAATA
>Ga0180215_1004238_pt1 | contig 12871 bp, 13 predicted proteins | sample eDN3rd37CBELigBY_FD_128871 | JGI IMG/M metagenome (GOLD analysis project Ga0180215, IMG submission 128871) | Enriched backyard soil microbial communities from Emeryville, California, USA - eDNA 3rd pass 37_C BE-Lig BY (version 2) (version 2) | ecosystem: Environmental > Terrestrial > Soil >...
AAATGAAATATATAGAGGAAATTCCTGTTAAGGTAAGTATTGATGAGGCAATTGAACTTGATAAAGAATTTGGTGATGATAGCTAGAGTCGTTTTATTAATGCTATTCTATCGAAAATAAAAGATACATTAGTAAAGTAAAATATCGCTGTAGTCCATAAAGAATTCAAATTAGATAAGGGAGAGTCGAAAAATGTCGGCAGAGATTATAAGTGGGAAAGAATTAGCACAAACAAAACGTAATGAAATTGCAGAAGAGGTAAAGAATTTATCACAGGACGGTATCGTTCCTGGATTAGCTGTGTTATTAGTTGGTAATGACCCAGCTTCAAGATCCTATGTAAAAGGGAAAGATAAAGCATGTAAGGAAACTGGCATTTACTCTTTGATGCTAGAATATCCAGATACCATTACAGAAGAATTTTTACTTAGTGAAATTGACCGCTTAAACCAGGATCCTTCTATCCATGGTATTCTTGTTCAATTGCCATTACCAAACACGATTAATGAAACGGCAGTTATTGAAAGAATTTCACCCGAAAAAGATGTGGATGGTTTTCATCCAATTAACATTGGCCGCATGATGACTGGACAAGACGCTTTCTTACCATGTACACCTTTTGGAGTTATTGAAATGGTAAAATCGAAACAAATATCAATCGAAGGTAAGCATGTTGTGGTTGTTGGCAGAAGTAATATTGTCGGGAAACCAGTTGGACAACTCTTCCTTAAAGAGAATGCTACAGTAACATATTGTCATTCCAGGACTAAAAATTTGAAAGAAATGACCCTTCAAGCAGATATTTTAGTTGCTGCTGTTGGAAAAGCGAATTTTATTCCTGGAGATTATATTAAAGAAGGTGCAGTTGTGATTGATGTTGGTGTAAACCGCCTTGAATCAACCGGTAAGCTTGTTGGGGACGTTATTTTTGACGAAGCAAAAGAGAAAGCAAGCTATCTTACACCAGTACCAGGTGGAGTTGGTCCTATGACGATTACAATGCTTCTTCATAATACGGTTCAGTCTGCGAAAAAATTCGCCCTTCTTTCTAGGAAGTAAGGATTGGTTGGAATGGAACAGAATCGATATCTAACCGTTACAGCTTTAACAAAATATATTAAACGTAAATTTGATGCGGATCCTCACCTTCAGGATATTTGGGTGAAGGGAGAAATCTCGAATTTTAAGGCGCATAGTCGTGGACATATGTATTTTACAATAAAGGATCAACAAGCACGAATTCAAGCTGTGATGTTTGCTGGCTATAACCGAGATTTAAAATTTACTCCTGAAAATGGGATGAAAGTTTTGCTTCGCGGCGAGGTTACAGTATTTGAATCAAATGGAAACTATCAGATCTATGTAAAAGAAATGCAGCCTGACGGAATCGGAAATTTATACTTAGCCTATGAAGAAATGAAAAAACGTCTTGAAGCGGAAGGACTTTTCTCCCAAAACTATAAAAAGCCAATTCCTAAAATACCACATTATATTGGGATTGTTACATCACCAACAGGGGCTGCGATTCGCGATATAATTACAACGATTAGACGTAGATATCCAATCGCAAAAGTAATTGTCTTTCCTGCCCTTGTCCAAGGAGTGAATGCCGGGCCATCAGTGGTAAACGCCATCGAGCAAGCGAATGAATATGGAAAAATTGATGTTTTAATTGTTGGCCGTGGCGGTGGCTCAATTGAGGAACTTTGGGCATTTAATGAAGAAATCGTGGCAAGAGCGATTTTTCAGTCTAAGGTGCCCATTATTTCTGCAGTGGGACATGAGACAGATATTACGATCGCAGATTTTGTGGCAGATTTACGTGCACCTACACCAACAGGAGCTGCCGAATTAGCTGTGCCACATATGGCCGAGCTTTCTGAACGCTTACTCGTTAGACATACTCGTCTACTGCGTGCAATGAAAGAAAAACTAGTAAGTGATTCAAAACGTTTAGATACATTGAAGAAATCCTATGCTTTTCGTTTTCCGAAAAATCTTTACGATCAAAAGCAACAACAGCTGGATCGCTTGGTAGACCGATTAGAAAGAGAAGGGGCTATGGCAATATCTCGAAAGCAAGAAGTATTTCAAAAGCTTAGCCTACGGTTGCAGCATAACCATCCAAGTGAAAAGCTGATTCGTGCCAAACAAAAGCAGGATCTTAATCGAAAAATGCTTTTAAAAGAATTTACACAGATTTTGAAACAGAAGCAATTTGCTTTTTCGTCCCAAGTATCGAAGCTAGAGGCACTTAGTCCGTTGAAAATCATGGATCGTGGGTATAGTCTTGTATATGATCAGGAAGAACATTTAGTAAAAAGTGTGCAGCAAGTTGAACAGGGGAATAAAATCAAGGTTAAGCTGTCGGATGGTCATCTTGACTGTGAAGTAATTGAAATAGAGGAGAGACAATAGATGAGTGAAGACAAGGTATTATCCTTTGAAGAAGCAATGGAAAAACTCGAGCAAATTGTCGGGCATCTTGAAGAAGGAGATGTCCCTTTAGAAAAAGCAATCACATATTTCCAAGAAGGCATGAAGCTTTCAAAGCTTTGTCATGACAAGCTCCAACATGTTGAAAAGCAAATGGAGCAAATCTTACGCGAAGACGGTGAACTTGAACCGTTTACGATTCAGGAGGAAGAATGAACATGAATCCGACTGAGATAGCACAATTTTTAGATGTACAAAAGAATACTATTGAAGAGCAGCTTCCTAAGTATATTTCTAGCTTATCAGCACCCAAAATAATAAGGGAAGCGATGCACTACTCTCTTGAAGCGGGTGGGAAACGGATTCGCCCTTTATTACTCCTTGGTACACTACATTCTTTTGGAAAAGATGAAGCAATCGGTCTACCGACTGCGTGTGCGATTGAAATGATTCATACGTATTCCCTTATTCATGACGACCTACCGAGTATGGATGATGATGATCTTCGTAGGGGAAAACCTACCAATCACAAGGTGTTTGGAGAGGCAGTGGCAATTTTAGCGGGTGATGCACTATTAACATATAGTTTTCAGGTAATTACTGAATCCATCAGTCCTGAATTATCCCCTGAAAAAAAGCTGTTGCTCGTAACTGAATTAGCAAAAGCTTCTGGTCCAGAAGGCATGGTTGGAGGACAGGTGGCGGATATGGAAGGCGAAGGTAAAGTCCTGAGCTTAGATGAATTAGAATACATTCACCGCCATAAAACAGGAAAATTATTAGCATATAGTGTGATTGCAGGAGCGATTCTTGCAGATGCTACTAGTGAACAGCTTGATAAGCTTACGCAATTTGCGCATCATTTAGGTTTAGCCTTTCAAATTCGAGATGATATTTTAGATATCGAAGGTACAGAAGTTAAACTTGGGAAACCGGTCGGCAGTGATACTGGTAATCATAAGAATACTTATCCTGCATTATTAACTCTTGAGGGTGCAAAGGAGAAACTAACCTTTCATATAGATGAAGCAAGGCGGTTTTTATATAGTGTTGATATGAAACATGATATACTAGACTATATGTGTAATCTAATCGCATCCAGAGATCATTAAAATACATTCCAAAAAAATGTATTACATAGTAAATGAAAGTGAGTGAATCCTTTGGATCTTCTAAGTATTAAAGACCCTAAGTTCCTAAAAAATATGTCTATAGATGAATTAAATAAACTTAGTCAGGATATCCGTCAATTTTTAATTGAAAAGCTTTCCAAGACAGGTGGACATATTGGTCCAAATCTTGGGGTGGTTGAATTAACAATCGCTTTACATAAGGAATTTGATAGCCCAAAGGATAAATTCATTTGGGATGTTGGGCATCAGTCCTATGTACACAAAATTTTGACAGGTCGGGCTTGTGAATTTGATACATTGCGACAATATAAAGGGCTATGTGGGTTTCCGAAACGGATTGAAAGTGAGCATGACGTTTGGGAAACTGGACATAGCTCAACCAGTCTTTCCGCTGCTATGGGAATGGCTGCTGCACGAGATATTAAAGGAACTAAAGAATTTATCGTTCCGATAATTGGTGATGGTGCCTTAACAGGTGGAATGGCATTAGAAGCATTAAATCATATCGGACATGAAAAGAAAGATATGATTGTCATTTTAAACGATAATGAGATGTCAATTGCACCAAATGTTGGTGCACTTCATAATGTACTCGCAAGGCTGCGTACAGCGGGTAAATACAACTGGGTAAAAGATGAACTTGAGTATTTACTTAAAAAAATTCCAGCTGTAGGTGGTAAGCTTGCTTCAACCGCTGAGCGTATCAAGGACAGCCTGAAATATTTGCTTGTGTCTGGAGTTTTCTTTGAGGAACTAGGTTTTACATACCTAGGGCCAATTGATGGACATAATTATGAGGATTTATTTGAGACACTAGAATACGCAAAGAAAACAAAGGGGCCAGTATTGGTTCATGTAATTACCAAAAAAGGGAAGGGTTACACCCCTGCGGAAACAGATAAAGTGGGTACATGGCATGGAACAGGTCCTTATAAAATTGAAACAGGGGATTTCGTTAAGCCTGTAAATCCACCTCCTGCATGGAGTGCTGTTATTAGTGAAACGGTCCGGAAGTTAGCTAAAAATGATAATCGAATTGTTGCAATAACACCTGCAATGCCTGTAGGTTCAAAACTCGAAAAGTTTGCAAAGGAATTCCCTGACAGAATGTTCGACGTGGGAATTGCAGAACAGCATGCAACTACGATGGCTGCAGGTCTGGCAACGCAAGATATGAAGCCTTTCTTAGCGATTTATTCGACCTTCTTGCAAAGAGCTTATGATCAGGTTGTGCATGACATATGCCGCCAAAATCTAAATGTGTTCATTGGAATTGACCGCTCAGGTTTAGTGGGGGCAGATGGAGAAACACATCAAGGTGTGTTTGATATTCCTTTCTTAAGACATATCCCAAATATGGTCCTTATGATGCCAAAGGATGAAAATGAAGGTCAGCACATGGTGAATACTGCGATTCAATATGATGATGGTCCAATTGCTTTAAGATATGCAAGAGGAAATGGACTTGGAGTCGACATGGATGAAGAACTTAAGGTTATTCCTATCGGTACATGGGAAATTATAAAACCAGGTACAGATGCTGTAATTCTTACGTTTGGTACTACGATTCCAATGGCCTTAGAAGCAGCAGAGCGACTTGAAAAAGAAGATATATCTGTAAGAGTGGTCAATGCCCGTTTTATTAAACCACTCGATAATGATATGATGCACCAAATCTTAGGGTCAAGCCTTCCAGTTTTAACAATTGAGGAGTCCGTATTAATGGGTGGATTTGGAAGTGCAGTTCTTGAATTTGCTCAAGAACATGGATATCAAAATGCATCAATCGACCGAATGGGCATTCCTGACCAATTTATTGAGCATGGAAATGTAAATGATCTGTTGCATGAAATTGGCATGACAACTGAGAATGTGGTTGAGCGCATACACAATCTCGTACCTAAGAAACAGAAAAGAGTGTAGACATGGGTACAAAAAAAGAAAGACTCGATGTTTTGTTGGTTGAACGCGGATTAATCGAAACAAGAGAAAAAGCAAAACGATCCATTATGGCTGGTCTCGTGTATTCAAATGAAGAACGACTTGATAAGCCAGGAGAAAAAGTAGAAATTGATATACCACTTGTTGTGAAAGGGAATGTCATTCCTTATGTCAGCAGAGGTGGGTTAAAGCTTGAAAAAGCCATTAAAGATTTTAATTTAAACATCAAGGATAAAATTATGATTGATGTAGGCTCCTCAACTGGTGGTTTTACGGATTGTGCACTTCAAAATGGAGTCAAAAAATCATATGCCCTTGATGTTGGCTACAATCAGCTTGCCTGGAAACTCAGACAAGATGAACGTGTCGTCGTTATGGAACGAACTAATTTTCGATATGTAACACCAGCTGACCTACAAAGCGGTCTACCTGAGTTTGCGACAATTGATGTTTCGTTTATCTCTTTGCGTTTAATTCTGCCTGTTTTAAAAACGCTCCTAGTTCCGAATAGTGACGTTGTGGCGCTTGTAAAACCACAATTTGAGGCAGGTAAAGAGCAGGTTGGTAAAAAAGGGATCGTACGTGAACCGAAAACCCATGAGGCGGTCCTTACGCATATCATTGAGTTTTCCTTAAAAGAAGGGTATGATTGCATTAATTTGTCGTATTCGCCAATCACAGGTGGAGAAGGAAATATCGAATTTTTACTCCATTTGCGCTGGAATGGTCCGGCTGAGAAGGGCGAAAACAAGTTACCTATTTCTGAGCAGGAGATCGTACAAAGTGCACATGCAAATTTAAAAAATGATAAATAATAGAGGGGATAGCCGTAGTGCTGTCCTCTTTCTTCATGAAGAAATGATATTACGCTATACATATTGAAAACCCAATAACTCATTAAAAAAAATGTACAATTCTGTCAGAATCGGCTAACATAGGAGGTAATAAAACAAAGTTTGAGAGAGAGGAAGTCACAATGAATAAAGGGCAAAGACATATAAAAATTCGTGAAATTATCACGAGCAATGATATAGAAACACAAGATGAAATTGTCGATATTCTAAAAAGTGAGGGATATAACATCACACAAGCGACTGTATCCCGGGATATTAAAGAACTTCATTTGGTAAAGGTACCAATGATAGATGGCCGTTATAAATATAGTCTACCAGCTGATCAACGTTTTAATCCGCTACAAAAATTAAAACGTTCATTAATGGATGCTTTTGTGAAAATCGACTCAGCGGGGCATATGCTTGTGATGAAAACCCTTCCGGGGAATGCAAATGCGATCGGTGCATTAATCGACCATTTAGATTGGGAAGAAATTTTAGGTACAATTTGTGGCGATGACACCATCTTAATTATCTGTAAAACTCCAGAACAAACAGAAACAGTTTCAAATCGATTCCTAGACATGCTCTAAGGGAGAGAGTGGAATTAGGAGGTGTAGGAATTGTTAGCAGAATTATCAATAAAGAACTTTGCCATTATTGAGTCTCTTTCGGTTTCATTAGAAAAAGGATTGACAGTTCTAACGGGTGAAACAGGAGCGGGAAAGTCCATCATAATTGATGCTGTCCATTTATTGGTGGGCGGAAGAGGCTCTGTTGAATTTGTACGATATGGCGAAGACCGAGCGGAAATAGAGGGGCTATTTTTAATCGATAATAACAATCACCCCTGTTATGCAAAAGCTGAAGAGTTTGGGATTGAAATTAGCGAGGGAATGATTGTTTTACGTAGGGATATATCTAAATCAGGGAAAAGTGTCTGTAGAATTAACGGAAAACTCGTCACCATTTCGATTCTTCGTGAGTTTGGCAGAACATTAATCGATATCCATGGTCAACATGAACACCAAGATTTAATGAATCAGGAACAACATATTCATATGCTGGATCAATACGGTGGAAAATTACTTGAACAAGCATTAAGGGCCTATCAAGAGGTTTATAAAAGCTATCTACAAGTAAAGCAAAGGTTAAAAAGCTTTAATGAAAATGAACAGGAAATGGCCCATCGACTTGATTTAATTCAATTTCAATTAAATGAAATTGGCAATGCAAATTTGCAACCGAATGAAGATGTGGAATTAACTGAGGAAAGAAGAAAGATTTCAAATTACGAAAAAATCTTCAAAGCGTTACAAAATAGTTATAATGCGCTACATGGTGACCAAAAAGGACTTGACTGGGTTGGGTTAGCCATGAATCATGCAGAAGATATTATGGATATTGATAAAGAATTAAAAAATATCCATGAGACCATCTCCAATAGCTTCTATTTGTTAGAGGAAATCTCCTATAAAATCAGAACTCAATTAGACGAATTAGAATATGATCCTGCAAGACTTGACTATATTGAAGGTCGTTTAAATGAAATTGCTCAATTAAAGCGAAAATATGGACATACTGTTGAGGAAATTCTCGAATACGCAGCAAAAATAGAGGATGAAGTCGATACTATTCAAAATCGCGAGCAACATATCGGAAAGATTAAAGAAGAACTTGAGTCAGTACTAGAGGATGTGAAGCTTGAGGCTGAAAATATCTCAAACCTTCGAAAAAAATTAGCAAAAGAACTAATTCATAAAATTAAACAGGAATTAAAAGAGCTATATATGGAAAAAGCAAAATTTGATATTAACTTTTTTGAGGATTCGACTATTAAATTCACTCCAAATGGGAAAGATGATATTGAATTTTACATTTCGACAAATCCCGGTGAACCACTTAAACCTTTAGCAAAAATTGCCTCAGGTGGAGAGTTATCGAGGATTATGCTTGCCATAAAAGGTATCTTTTCGAAACATCAAGGTGTTACATCCATTATTTTTGATGAGGTTGATACAGGGGTTAGTGGGCGTGTTGCACAAGCAATCGCCGAAAAAATTCATGGTATTTCAATAGGTTCACAAGTACTTTGTATTTCCCATCTCCCGCAGGTTGCAGCTATGGCAGATACCCATTTGTTTATATCCAAAGAGACTGTACAAGGAAGAACAATGACATCCGTAACACCATTGGATGAGGATGCCAAAGTAAAAGAAATAAGTAGAATGATTTCCGGGGTCGAAATAACGGATTTAACAAAGGAACATGCACAGGAATTATTAAAACTTGCGAAGGAAAGCAAACATGCAAGACAGATGGTAAACCACTAATGTATTTATGATATACAAAATGAGAAGCAATTTTTATTTGTAATGCTATCCAAATTGGGTAGCTTTTTTAATCTCGAAGTGGTTATAAATGTGGCCTTGAAAGGCCAAATTATAGAATGTAGCCATAAAAACTTTATTAGTGAGTCAAGTCACCTCTTTTAGTAGTGGTTTGATTTATGGCGTGGGATAGGAGCGAGGAGAGTGAAAAATAAATGAAAATAGATAAAATTAGATATATAATCGGTACATTTCTCCTTGTTTCAATAATGGCTTTAGGTTTTTATAAGCCGGTAAAAGAATATTTAGAAATTCCATTACAACTTACTTTGTTTGAAGGCCAAGATTTTACAGTCCAATCCTCACTACCAGTCACAACAACTACTCATAATGCCAATTTTGCCTTTTCATCAGCGGTGGAGAACAAACAAATCTCAGTTGCTGCAAATGAAAGCGGTGAAGGTGAGATGATGGTTGAATTAGCAGGTATTCCCGTAAAAAAGGTTAATGTAAATGTTTTATCTGATTTTAAGGTGATACCTGGCGGACAGTCAATAGGTGTTAAACTCAATACACTAGGTGTTTTGGTTGTTGGGCATCACCAAATCGAAACAGCAGATGGGAAAAAATCCCCAGGTGAGATTGCTGGAGTAGAGGTTGGCGATATTATTAAAGAGATTAATGGTAAGAAAATCGAAAAGATGAGTGATGTTGGACCATTTGTTCAAGAATCGGGTAAGACAGGAGAACCGTTAAACCTTGTAATTGTTCGCGACAACGAAGATATAAAGGCAAAGCTCATGCCATTAAAGGATAAGAACGATGAAGCTTATCGAATTGGTCTTTATATACGGGATTCAGCTGCGGGTATAGGAACTATGACCTTCTACCATCCGGAAACGAAAAAGTACGGGGCATTAGGACATGTTATCTCAGATATGGATACTAAAGAACCTATTGTCGTATCGGATGGCCAAATTGTTAGATCTACTGTTACCTCGATTGAAAAAGGAAGTAATGGTGATCCTGGTGAAAAGCTTGCGCGTTTTTCAGCAGATAAAGAAATTATCGGGAACATCAAACGTAATAGTCCATTTGGCATTTTTGGTGAATTAAATAAACAAGTGAATAATGGCATTATGGATAAGCCGTTGCCAATTGCACTTTCACACCAAGTAAAACCAGGGCCAGCGAAGATTTTAACGGTTGTTGAAGATGATAAAGTTGAGGAATTTGATATTGAAATTGTAAGTGCGGTTCCTCAAAAAATTCCTGCTACAAAAGGAATGGTTGTTAAGATAACAGATAAACGCCTATTAGAAAAAACAGGCGGTATCGTCCAAGGTATGAGCGGTAGCCCAATTATTCAAGACGGTAAACTAATTGGAGCCGTTACACATGTATTTGTAAATGACCCAACTAGCGGATATGGTGTCCATATTGAGTGGATGCTAAGTGAGGCGGGAATTGATATTTATAAAAAAGAACAAAAAAAGGCGAGCTAATGCTTGCCTTTTCTTGTTCAATTCTATAAAAGATATCGCCAAATTTTGATTCAGCTTATATAATAAATAGGGCATAAAGATTTTTCGACAAAACCCAAATTTCATCAATAAATATTGGCGTTTTTAGTCGAATACTTCAGTATAATGGAGAATAATTTATTTTTCAATAAAATTTTCCTATTTTTTTAAAAAATTAAAGGAATTCTTATTGCATTGTCGAATTCTTTCTTTAGAATAAGAATATATACAAATTTTCTGGATTTAAGCTTGAGGAGGAAATAGAGTGAAGAAAATTAAAGTTTGTGTGGTTGATGATAATAGAGAACTGGTTAATTTACTTGATGAATATTTATCAAGCCAAGATGATATCGAAGTATTAGGTGTTGCGTATAACGGTCAGGATTGCCTAAACATGCTTCAAGATAAACAACCAGACGTTCTCGTTTTAGATATTATTATGCCTCATCTAGATGGCCTAGCAGTATTAGAGAGGCTCCGTGAATTAAATCTTGAAAAACAGCCAAATGTCATCATGTTAACAGCATTTGGTCAAGAGGATGTGACGAAGAAAGCTGTCGATTTAGGTGCTGCGTATTTTATTCTCAAGCCATTTGATATGGAAAACCTTGCAAGTCGAATTCGTCAAGTAAGCGGAAAGACTGCCCCGATTATTAAACGAAATTCTGGAAGCAATGTTGTTCGTACGGAAAATAGTCCGAAAAATTTAGATGCGAGCATTACTAGTATTATTCATGAAATTGGGGTTCCTGCGCATATTAAAGGATATCTTTACCTAAGAGAAGCAATCTCGATGGTATACAATGATATCGAATTATTAGGATCAATTACAAAGGTACTTTATCCTGACATTGCAAAGAAATTCAATACAACTGCAAGCCGTGTTGAGCGTGCGATTCGTCATGCAATCGAAGTTGCATGGAGTCGAGGCAATATCGATTCTATTTCTAGTCTTTTTGGTTATACAGTAAGTATGTCAAAAGCAAAACCAACAAACTCAGAATTTATTGCAATGGTAGCAGATAAGCTCCGTCTTGAGCATAAAGCTTCTTGAGAGGGTAAGGAATAACTACAACTGAACTTATTATTTGTTATATGATAGAAAAACACCGTTTCCAAGAGGAAACGGTGTTTTTCTTATTTGTCTTCTTTTTCGGCTTTCTCCAGCTCCATCATTTTTTGTACAAGAATATGTTGTGGCATATGCATGATTTGCTCAATCGGAACATTTAGGGCTTTTGATAAACGGATTGCTGTTTCAGCAGAAATTTGCAATGGTCTCATATTTGGTTCTCCCTTTACTAAAATTACACTATAATGGAAGTATACCAAAAAAAGGAGAATATCAATGATGAAAACGAAAATTTTTGGTCATAGAGGTTCTGCCGGAACACACCCGGAAAATACAATGATATCGTTTAAAGAAGCGGCTAGGGTTGGAGCAGATGGGATTGAGTTAGATATTCAAATGACAAAGGATGGAGTCATTGTGGTCATCCATGATGAAACCGTTAATCGTACTACGAATGGAAAACATAAGGGCTGGGTTAAAGATTATACATTAAAACAAATCAAAAAAATGGATGTAAGCTACAAGTTTAAGGATAAGTATGGTTTTTGTGAAATTCCGACACTTGAAGAGGTATTTGATTGGGCAAAATCAAACCAGTTGCTAATAAACGTGGAATTTAAGACCGGGTTAGTTTCGTATAAGGGTATAGAAGAAAAGACCTTGAAGATGATTCGTGACTATGGTCTGGAAAATCGAATTGTTTTATCAAGTTTTAATCATTATAGCTTAGTTAAGTGTAGACGCATTTCAACTAAAATTGAACTTGCCATTTTGTATATGGAAGGTATTTATAAGCCGTGGGATTATGCAAAACGTCTTAAGACGAACGGCATTCATCCATATCACCAGACGATAAATAAGGAAATAGTTGAAGAATCGAAGCTGAATGGTATTGCTGTACGCCCTTTTACAATAAATGATGAGAAAAAGATGAAGCAACTTATAGATTTTGGTTGTTCCGCGATCATCACAGATTATCCGAAAAAAGCGTTAGCTTTAACAAAATAACAATGTAATAAATAAACATGTAAAAAATCCTGCTTATAAAAAGCAGGATTATTTATTTTGCTCGCCAGCAGGTGAACTTTCGTTTTGAAATTTTTCCTGAACTTTATTTCTTTTCCGGTCACGGTGTAAAATGAATCCGCCAATAAATGAGAGACCTGCTAAAAAGAAAATAAGGCCAATAATAAATTGTAGCATTAAGGATGGAATAGGGCTGTGTAAGACACCGAAAAACATATCCCTCATAAATTTAATTCCAACCCCTGCAATAACTCCTGGTATTAATAGCACTATTAGAGCTAGTATACGTTGCATATCAAAAATCCTTTCAATAAAAACGACCTATATATAAATGTAAGTCATTAATAAAATTTGTCAAGATGGAGAATTAAGGTTATTATATAAGTGTGCACTATTTTGCAAAGAGAGTAATGGGAGTATGTAAAATATTGCATGGTTTACATATTTGTTAGGGGGTGACTGTGGTTATGCAGAAAGTTATGGTCGATTTGATCTTAGATTCAACCCATGATGGAATGATTGTCATCAATATTGATAGCCAAGTCATCTTACTAAACAACAGTGCATCAAAGATGAT
>Ga0180215_1004239_pt1 | contig 12871 bp, 11 predicted proteins | sample eDN3rd37CBELigBY_FD_128871 | JGI IMG/M metagenome (GOLD analysis project Ga0180215, IMG submission 128871) | Enriched backyard soil microbial communities from Emeryville, California, USA - eDNA 3rd pass 37_C BE-Lig BY (version 2) (version 2) | ecosystem: Environmental > Terrestrial > Soil >...
CGGCGATGCCGCGCTTTCTAGTGGCGATAATCTCCGCAGTCCGTCAGCGGGCGCGCTGGAGTGCGTGGTTCCGGCACGAGGGCTTGAAGAGGTGTGCCAACGCCCAACTGACCCCTATACGGGTCGGGACAATCCGGAGCTTTCCTGCCTCAGCGCCTGAGCTGTGCTGATGGGCAGGTGCGGACCGGATGCCAACGCGCCTAACGTCGCGCTGGCGCTGTCCACCTGGATGAATGAGGGAGATGGCGGACCCGACACGATTCGAACGTGCGACCTTTGCCTTCGGAGGGCAATAAGCAAGGATTGTGGCGGCTTGCGGAGGTTTGCTGAAGCCTCGAAATCCTGCGCATTTTCCGAAGGTTAGTGTTGACGACCTTTGCCCTTCGTTGCGCCGGTCTGCGGGGCCATGCTACCTACCCGCTACCTAGGCAGCAGCTAGGTAGCAGGGAGACGGATGGCGTAGATGCGCTTGGGACGGCCGATTGGGTTGCGAGACGTGCGGGCGCTGCCCGAAAATGGCGAGGTGTGGGACGGTGGCACGGAAGGCGTTGCCGGCTTCGGCGCGCGCCGGCAGCGCAGCGAAGCCGTCGCCTATGTCCTACTGTACCGAACGGCTGAGGGCCGGTCCCGCCGCTACACCATCGGCCGGCACGGCGCGCCCTGGACGCCCGAGACGGCGCGGAAGGAAGCCAAGCGCATCCTCGGCACCGTTGCGGATGGAGGCGATCCCGCGGCAGAGAAGCACGAGAAGCGGCAAGCCGCCACGGTGGCGGAACTCTGCGACCACTACCTTGCCGATGCGGAAGTCGGGCGGCTGCTGACGCGCCGCGGCGTGGCGAAGAAGCCTTCAACCCTCAGCACCGACAAGAGCCGGATAGAGCGCCACATTAAGCCGCTGCTCGGCAGCATAAAGGTTCCCGCCGTGACCCGGGCCGATGTGGAGCGGTTCATGCATGACGTGGCCGAGGGTGAGACGGCACAACGAGTGAAGCTGGCCAAGAAGCGGGCGCTCTCCAATGTGCGGGGCGGGAAGGGCGCCGCATCCCGGACGCTCGGGCTGCTCGGCGCCATCTTCGCCTATGCCGAGCGCAAGGGGATGATCGCGGAGAACCCGGTGCGCGGCGTGATCCGCTACGCGGACGGTAAGCGCGAGCGCCGGCTGTCGGATGCCGAGTATGCGGCGCTCGGGAAGGGGCTTGCCACGGTGGCGGAGCCGCTGCCCCCGCGGGAGGACGGCAAGCCAGCCAGCGCTGCCATGTGGCCCGCCGCCATCGCCGCGACCCGCTTCCTCGCGCTCACCGGCTGGCGCAGCGGCGAGGCGCTGTCGCTGCGATGGGGCATGGTGGACCTCGCCCGGCGCACCGTTCACCTGACGGATACCAAGACGGGCGAAAGCCTGCGCCTGCTCTCCGCCGACGCCTGCGACGTGCTGCGGGCACAGGGGCCGGGCGCGGCCGACGCGCTAGTGTTCCCGCCCTCGCGCGGCGACGGGACAATGACCGGCTTTCCCTCCCTGTTCGAACGCATCGCCAAAGCGGGCGGACTGCCAGCAGACGTGACGCCGCATGTCCTGCGACATTCCTTCGCCAGCCTCGCCAACGACCTCGGGTATTCCGAGGCGACAATTGGAATGCTGATCGGGCACAAGGGTACGGGCAGCACGACGCGCGGCTATATTCACCTTGGCGACGCGCTCGCCGCTGCCGCGGACCGGATCGCCGCGACAATCCTGCGGAAGCTGGGTGGTGAGGGCGCCTGCGAGATTGTGGACGGGCCCGGCACTGATCGCATCCGAGCCTAACCGGGCGCTGCATCGGACAACTTGGCCACGAGGGACAACGGCCATGCATCCAGCGGAGCTGCTCTTTCTTCTGGACCGCTCGCATGCGGAGCTTGCCAATGCCGACGGCGAGGAAGCTTGGCGGCTCAAGCTGGCCGATTTGGTGAATCGGATCGGTGAGTTGATCGAGAGGGCGGCGCCTCCTGGGACGACGGCGCCGACACAAGAGCCGATCATCGGCAAACTCGCCGCGGCGATATGTGCCGGTTACCAAGCCCCTCCAAACCGGGCTTTGGAGCGGGAGAAGCAGAAGCTCGACTTTCTGCTGATTACGGGCGGCGACTATGCCGAAGATAGCCTCCTCACCGTGAAGACTGGCCCGGGTATATCGCCAGCGGAACTGGAACGCCTGCTCCACGAGCGGATGGCATGGCCTCGATGTCGGACAAGGCCAGAGGCGGTTCAACGACTGGTGGCATGTTTGGGCCTAAGCCGCACGACGGCAGAGCACCGCGTGAACAAGGTTTGTGAAACGTTTAGCCTTCGGCTCGAACCCGGCCGGAAGTTCGGTCCTGCCAAGAAAGGCCGCACTTGATTGGCTTAGAGAGGGCGCGCGGCATGTGAAGAATAGGGAGCCATCGCAACCGCGGGCAATTGCCCGCAATGGAGATGGCTTCGTGCACTCGGTTCCCGACAACCCTGACGCCCTGCTGACCCGCGAGCGTACCGCCCGAGCGCTCACTGATGCGGGCTATCCTGTTTCCCCCAAGACCCTCGCCACCAAAGCGACGCGTGGTGGCGGCCCGCCCTACAGCCTGTTCTCTGGCCGCGCCCTGTATCGGTGGGGCGATGCGCTCGATTGGGCGCGCAGCCTCACGACCGCGCCCCGGCGCAGCACGTCCGAGGCGGACGCGCAGCGGAACGCTACGTGATGAGCGCCGCTCTGATGCCGACCGGGTTCGCCACACTGCTGCCGTTCACGGCGGCGCCGCGCCAGGAGCGGCGCGCGACCACCTGCCCTCAGATCATCCTCCACGCCATTCTGCGCGACGCCGAAGGTAAGCCGCTGGCCTTCCCGACCGAATCGGCGGCGCTCGCCGTCCTGCGCGACATGGAGGTCGCCCGTGCCGAGTGTTGATCCTCCAGCCGAACTGCGGGCGCTGGTCGGCCGTGCGCGGCTGAACCCCGCCCCGCTGTCCGACTGGGAGTCCGACTTCCTGGCTGAAGTGGCGTTGCGAACCGCGGTGCCGACCGAAAAGCAGATGGCGACGCTGGCCGCGATCGCGGATCGTAGCACTCCGGCCGAGTTGTCGCGCCGACTGGCCGAGCGCATGGGTGTCTTCGCTGCGGCCCTGGCTGGCAATCCGACCAGCAAGGGCCAGATGACTTGGCGCTTCCGCTCGCGCGGCTCCCTCGCCGTGGAAGTTGCCGGTGCAAAGCGGGGTAGCTGGTTTGACCATGAGGCCGGCGAGGGTGGCAACGCGCTCGCGCTGGTGATGCACCTGCGGCGGGAGCCCCTGCCGGCGGCCCTGGAATGGGCGCTCGCGTGGCTGGGTGAGGAGTCCCGTCCCGCGGCGCCCACCGCCCCGAGGCAGCGCGCGATGCCGGGTGAGGCGCCCCCGCCCGCCACGCTCGAAATGGCCCGACGGCTCTGGCGTGAAGCGGTGCCCGTGGCCGACACACTGGCCGCCATCTATCTCGCCGCACGCGGGCTGCGTGAGGAGCTGGGGGCGCCGATCCGCTTCCACCCGGATTGCCCGCGCGGTGCCGAGCGGTGGCCCGCGATGGTCGCCCTCATGTCCGACCCGGTGATGGGCGAGCCGTGCGGGGTGCATCGCACCTTCCTTGCCCGCGACGGCAGCGGTAAGGCGCCCGGGCCGATGCCCACCAAGATGATGTGCGGCGCGGCCGGCGTGATCCGCTTGATCGCGGACGACGAGGTCACGGGCGGGTTGGGCATCGCGGAGGGGATCGAGACCGCGCTGTCCGTGATGCAGGGCTTCGGCTGGCGCCCGGTGTGGGCTGCCACCAGCGCGGGTGCGATCCGTACTTTCCCCATTCTGCCCGGCATTGAGGCCCTGACGATCTTCGCGGACCCTGACGGCGCAGGCATGGAGGCGGCGCGCATTTGCGCCCGGCGGTGGGTGGAGGCCGGGCAGGAGGCGCGCATCTGTGCCCCGCCCCGCGGCGACTTCAACGACCTCGCGCGGGAGTGTGCGGCCTGATGGACGGCTCCATCTCTCCCGAGGCGCGATTGGCCGGCGCCGGCGCCATGATCACCGAGGCCGAGCGGATGTTCGGCCGTCTCCGGGTCCAGACGGTGAGCCACGCGCTCGCCGCGCCGGCCCGCATCTACCTCCTGCACGGCCTCATGGCTCCGGGTGAGCTAAGCGTGTGGTGGGGCAAGCCGAAGTGCGGCAAGACCTTCCTGGTCCTGCGCCTCGCCTATGGTCTTGCGCTCGGGCGGGGCATGTGGGGACGGCGGGCGAGGAAGCGGGTTCGCGTCCTGTATCTGGCCGCAGAAGGCGCGGGCGGTATGCGAAACCGCATCCGCGCGCTGCACGACCAGTTAGGTCCGGCCGACAACTTCCATTTCGTCGCGCAGTCCGTTGACCTGTTCGACCCGAATGCGGACCTCGAAGCGCTGAAGGCCGCGGTTCTGGAACTGGGTGTCGAGCTGATCGTCGTGGACACCCTGGCCCGCATGATCGGTGGCGGGAACGAGGACAAAGCGCAGGACGTGGGCATCCTGATCCGCAACCTCGACGCTATCCGGGAAATGGGGATGGATCGTGGTGGGCCGGGTGTGCACGTCGCAGTCCTGCACCACGGCACTAAGCATGGCGATGCCAGTACCGGCCCACGCGGGTCGGGCGCGCTGGTGGGGGCCGCCGATTTAGTTGTGCACGTCTCGGCCGAGAACGGCGCCGGCCGGGCCGACGTGACAGACGCGAAGGACGACCCCTCTGGCAACGTGTTCGGCTTCCGGCTGGAACCGGTGGAGCTGCCGCCCGATGCTGAGGGCAATCCCCAGGCGACCTGCATCGCGGAGGAGGCGGAGGCCAGTGGGGCCAAGGGGCGCCGAACCCTGCCGCGGGAGAAGGCGGCATGGCTCCACGCCATCCAGGACGCCTTCGCGGAGCCCGGCGCGGTGGAGGTGCTGTCCCCCGTTCCGGGCATGAAGCCGACCCCCACGCTCACGCGGGAGCAGCTTCGCAACGACTGGCGCGTGAGGGCGCGGCTTGACGCCGAACCCCACAAGCCCCTCACGGCCCAGCAGCGGGACAAGCTGCGCGACAACCTGAACTGGCTGTCCAGTCAGAGGGTTATCGGGATGACCGACAAACTGGTGTGGCTCCTGTGAGCACCCGTGGCGTTCGTGGGGTCCACGTGGGGTTCGTGGGCACCCCCACGGGCGAGAGTGGGGCTCGTGGGGGTGTGTCTATAGACACCCCCTAACCCACGCGCGGAGACTTGAAGCTCTCGCGGCCTGGAGGTTGGCGGCTCTGTTCCCGGGGCTAGGGACAGTGGTGGGACCCGGTGCGCGCGGGAGCTTGACTCCTCCCGGGGGCTGAGACGATGCGAAAGCCCCCAATCCTCTCAAATCTTTCTCATTTCTCACGGCTCAATTAGCCGTTGGACGCCCGCCGGTCGCGCCGGCTCCATCGTACCAGTCGGCAACGACCGAGCCGCTAGGTCTCACCTCCCGATGCTATGGACCATAATGGGAGCATAGGGTTCGCGAAGCCGGCGGAGTTCCTAATGGTGCGCTATACGCTTAGTACCCTGGGGCGAGCCGCCGGGTTCGATCACCCGGAGCGGGTCTCCGCATCGGGCCTCGACGTCCATCATCGCTCCATGCCAGCGACCGGGGCATTTATCCTCCGTGCCCGGCAACGAACATAACTCGATCCGGAAGCCGGTAGGGCGCGGAATGGCCGACCTCGTACTCACCACCTTCGATTGGTCCCCCGACGCGCCGCGGGACCCGCGTGCGCTGGGCGCTGGAGTAGGCGAGACTGCCCTACCGCGTCGAGAGCGTCGCCTTCCGCACGCGAAGCGCCGCGCACCTCGCGCGCCAGCTATTCAGCCAGGTGCCCTGGCTGACCGACGCGGACATCTCCCTCTTCGAGCACGGCGCGATCCTGCTCCACCTCGGCGAGCGCAGCGGGACGCTGATGTCCTCCGGCCCGTGCGGCCGCACGGCGACGCCGGAATGGCTGTTCGTAGCCCTGAACTCCGTCGAGATGCGGAGCGTGCCTTGGTCGTTGTTCCAGTTCGCCGGCGATGCCACCGTGACATCGGGACGGAAGCACCTGGACGAGTTCCTGCATTCCCGGCTTCAGCACATGCAGCGAGTGCTGGCCGGACACGGATGGCTTGCCGAGGCCTTCACCATCGCCGCCATTGACATGGCGGACGTGCTGCGCTCGTCGACCGGGTGGGGGTCGCCAGCTATCCCGCTTGTTGCGGATATGTCGCGCGCGCTACCTTCCGCCCGGCGTTCGTTAGGGCGCATGCGGACCAGATCGCGCATTTCGCTGCGACGGACTGAGGAGCCCTTCAGTTTGGAAGCAGACAATCGCCCCTGCGCCGATCCCGGCCGCAGGGCGATTGTCTGCTTCCCGCGCCCTGCCCGGCTGTTCCGGCATCATTCCGAAGCGGCCATTAGCCTCGATCTTCACAGCCCAAAGTTTGGTGTCTACGTTCCCCGAACGATACCGTGTGGGTCTATGAGTGCAGTAGGGGGCTGCGAATGATTTCGCAAATTCGAGACGAGATAAAACAGCCTTATTATCAACAAAATTTCTCGAACGACGGCGTGAGATTCATTGCTTGGTATCTGCGCAGGGTACTATTGAGAGATGCCTCAGCTGTTAAATTCGACATAACGGACGGGGCTGATGACAAGCAAATAGATGCTGTCATCGTCGATGATGATGAGAGGCGAGTCTTAATAATTCAGGGAAAGTTTCTGGACGGCTCCAAAATGGATGGGGAGCCGTTGAGAGAGGTCCTAAGCGCCTGGGTTCGGCTACAAGACCTTGGAAGCCTTCAGAAAGACTGCAATCAAAAATTAAAGCAAAAACTTGAATCTGTTCGTCAGGCTATAGATGACGAGTACAGCGTCGAGTTCGAGCTGCTCGCTACTGGGGAAATAAACGATTCCGCGCGGGCTGATCTAGCCGCCTTCTCGGCGAAGCTGGATGAATCCAATGACCTGAGCGCCAGTCTCCACCTCATTGATGCAGAGGTAATCAGCGCTCGGCTGGCAGAGGCGGATGCAAAAGAACTGCCCTCATTCAATCATGTGCTGAAGGTCGATCCTGTAAACACGCTCGTCACGCAGGTTCGTGGCGCCACAACCGTAGTCACTCTTCTCCCGCTGACCGAGTGCCTCCGGCTCCCCGGAATTACTGACGGGCGCCTGTTTCGAAAGAATGTCCGGCAGTCACTCGGATTGAACAACAAGGTCAACCGAGGTTTGCGCGACACGCTGAACAGCGACCGTGTGGGTGATTTCTTTTTCTATCACAACGGAATCACGGCGCTTTGTAATGTGATCGAACCTACCCCCGATAAGCGGCAAATAACCGTCAAGGGCCTAAGTGTTGTAAATGGCTGCCAGTCGTTGACGACTATATACAGCGCATCTGAGCGGGTGCGATCTGAAATTGCAAAAGACGCACGTGTTCTGTTTAGGCTCTACGAAATTCCCATTAGAGCGCAAGCGGATAGAATCAGCGTCTACACGAACTCCCAAAGTGCCGTGAAGCCGCGAGACCTTCGCTCGAACGACAGGGTCATGGTTGGGCTGAAGAAATCCTACGAGGCCTGCTATTCTGACGGCTGTATTCTGACAAAGCGAGGAGAGGAACGCCCAGCCGACAAAGACGGCGAAAAAACCGTCGATGTCGCGGTCCTCGCACGCATGCTCATGGCATGGCACTGCCAGCGCCCGAATGCGTCCTATAATGAAAAGAAGCTTTTTGACGAGCACTACAAGGTTTTATTCCGGCCAGGGTATCGTCCGGAGGCTATTCTAGCGCTCCAGACTTGGCTCAACGCCATCGACCATGCTTGGCCCAATCTCACGATGGATGATACTCTCAAAGCAGGCAGGAGTTACGTGAAGTATCACGTCCTGTTCTCGGTATCGGCACTAATCGCCCATATGAATGGTCAGCCCCAAACAGTTCCAGACCCATCGCAGACTCTTCCAGCGGCGTGCCGAGCCAGCGAGCTGCTGCCTCATGCAGCTACATGCGTCGATAAGGCTCTGCATAACGCTATCGCATCGGCCCAGGCCGCAAATAAGGTGTTCAGCCCTCAGAACTGGTTGAAGCGAATTGAGAGCGTGAGGGACCAACTGCTCGTTGCCAGCACGATTGCCAGCCTTCTCCCCACGCTGCCAAACGGAAAGGCGCTGGCCGATTTAGTGCACTTGTCACCCGCAGCCTTCCAGCAACGTTGGTCGGCTGAGTAGGGCGTGACATGTCTGGCCGCTGGCGCTCCGTCCAGTCTGTCCGGCCCCGGAGGGCCAGGGCTCCCGCCGTCGTGATGGCCACCTAAGCCCGAGCCTTCATCTGCGAATCCTCTTCACCGTCAACCCAAATTCGGTTAAGCAGGTTCTGCAATCTGATTTAGGCTTATTATGACCGCACCGCGCAAGGCAAAATCCGCCCCGGAGAAGGCTGCCAAGCGTTCTCCTCGTCCTCGCAATCAGCCGCTTCAGAAGCAGCTGTCTTTCACGAGTAGAGAGCCGCGAAGCGCGTTTCGAGAAATCCGCAATTACCTAGCGGGCCGCTTTTTGGGCTCGACCCGCGATGAGGCGTTGCTGGATGAGGTCATCAAGGTCTTGTTCTGCAAGATGTACATCGAGTTGGGGCACTCTCCGGCGCCGACCACCGCGGCGCCGTCGGCGGCAGCGCTGGCATGGCGGAAAATCTTCGAGCATGTCCGCACAGATCACCCCACCATGTTCGCGGCCGACGACGTAATCAGGCTAGACGACGACAGTCTTCTCTGGACCCTGGATGCATGCGCGTTTTCGGTCGTTGATGGAACTGCCGACGTTGTTGGCGATGCGTTTGAGGTATTCGCTGGCTCCGAGGCCCGCGGCCGCTCCGGTCAGTTCTTCACGCCGTTAAACTCGGCTGACCTTCTGGCCGATATGGTGCGTCCGCTCCCAAGCGAGCATATTATCGATCCGGCTTGCGGCGCTGGTGGTCTTCTAGCGGCAGTTCTGCGGCGCCATCTGAGGGAGGGTCTGTCACGAGACTCGCTTGCAGAAGTGGCCAGCCGACTTCATGGCGTCGACAAAGACAACTACCTCGCTCGTCTAGCAAGGTTGCACGTCTCTGCGCTCTCGGGTGGCGAGCCGGAGGTACAGTGCGGCGATAGCCTTGCCCTTATCAGCGAGAGTGGCTCAGAGTTGGCAAGCCTCGTCGGGAAGTTCGACGCGGTAATCACCAATCCCCCGTTTGGCGCCCGCATCGTTTCCGCCTCTCCGTCAGTTCTTGCCCGCTTCGAACTCGCGCGGAAATGGCGGCAGACGCACGATAAATCGTGGCAGCCAACGGGCGTTATCCGTACCCAGGTGCCACCACAAATCTTGTTTGTGGAACGCTGTCTCTCGCTCCTTAGGGACGGTGGGAGGTTTGGGATTGTGCTGCCTGAGAGCGTGCTCTCGAATAAGTCCCACCGCTATATGGTAAACTATCTAATGGAACATGCTCGCGTCGAAGCCGTCGTGGGTATGCCAGAGGAGTTGTTTAAGACATCGGGGAAAGGTGGAACTCACACTAAGACTTGCCTTGTCACCGGCCAGCGGGACGACAATCGTGCCCGGGGCCGTAAGCAGGTCTTTATGGCTGAGGCGCGCTGGTGCGGCCGAGACTCTCGTGGGCGGGTGATCCCCCATGACGACCTACCCAAAATTGCTACTGCATACGAGGCATGGCGCAAGGATCATCCTGAGCCAGCGTCAACGCTGGGCTTTGTGATGGAGGAGACAGACATCAAGGAAGCTGTTCTCCGGCCAAAGTATTATGATCCCCTTGTCGAAGGCGAGTTGGCAGCGCTAGCCGAAACTTGCGACCTAGTGCCTTTCGGAAAGCTGGTTGAGGAGGGCGTCCTATCCCTTGCGACCGGAGATGAGCTAGGCAAACTCGCCTACGGGACCGGAGATGTTCCTTTCGTCCGTACCTCAGACATAAGCAACTGGGAAATCAAGATCGACGCGAAGCATCGGGTCAGCGAAGACATCTATGAGCGCCTACGCGTCCGGCAGGATGTGAAAGCGCTCGACATTCTGATGGTGCGCGATGGCACCTATCTTGTGGGTACGTGTGGAATTGTTGGACCAGGAGAAGAGCGCTTGCTCTATCAAAGCCACATTTTCAAAATTCGGGTGAACGAAAATCAAGCCGGCATTACGCCCTACTTGCTGCTAGCCCTGCTTTCGACCAAACATGTGCAGCGCCAAATCCGAGCTAAGCGCTTCACCCAGGACATCATCGATAGCCTGGGTGACCGAATCCACGAACTCATCCTTCCTGTACCGAAAAAACCGGAGAGACGAGCCGAAATTCAGGACTTAGTCGAGGCCTCTGTGCGACACCGCCAAGAGGCTCGCCGGCTCGCCCGCCGGGCGCGGGCGCTGGCACAAAACGACACGGACCTAAGCCTCCAAGATAGCCCGGCGTCGAGCCTCGATCTTCTCCAAGAGGATGATGATCTCGGGGACGGTGAGGTCGCCTTGGATGCGGTTGCCGTCAGCTGATTGCCAACACACGTTGGAGCCATCATGACGGCCCCCATTTTTGAGGGGCACAAGGTGGCCGATCTGGTAATCGGATCGGCCATGCTGTTTTCCTAGCACCGCCTTCGCCAGTGCCGGAAAGCTCATCGGCTCCAGCGTAATTGGGCAGCGCGTCGGGGGGCTATCGGGAGATAAGAGCCCTTTGGCCTCAAACTCGGAACGGATTTTCCGAGGAAAATCTTCAAAGCAGGCCAGCCCTTCCGTCAGCTTCCGCTCCGCAGACCAACAGTTCAGCAGAGTGGCGTGTTGAAAATCCCCTGGCAGGACCTCCCACCGCTTTGCCCGGTTCGTTTTGTCCTTGCCAGTGAGAGAACGATCTGTCTTGAAGACTTTGACTTCCAGTTTCTGCTCCTCAATCGCTGCCAGAGCTTCACCAGCTTGGCCCGTGGCGAGCGTCAGAAGTGGCCGTGCTTTTACCAGCCAGCTTAGGTCGGCACTGTCCAGCCACATCACATTGTCGGCCCGGTGCAGCGTGTCAGTCTGCGTGCTCAGGTACCCGATGGGAAATTCATAGGGCACTCGTCGCGCCAGCATGAGGCCGTCGAGAATCGCACGAGAACGCGGTACGACTAACTGATCGACGGTTAGCTCCAACGAACGCTCCAGCACACGCATGCAGTCCGCAAACGTTGCTGCGCGTGCGTCGTTACCCGGTTCGAAGCGGCCCTGGATGGGCGCAAACGATCCTGGCTGCGGCATCAGGATCAATCCCGGAAGCCAGCGCGTCTTCATCTTTGTCGAGCCAACTTTGAGATTGGTCAGCTCGATAAGGAAGGCGAAACGCACCGTGCCGCGAAGGACATAGAGGAACTCCCGGGCTGAAAGCTCTCTTCGAAGATGCGAGAGGAGCCTTCCGACCGTGCCCGGCAGCTGCAACTCCGCGATCGCGGCAGCTACGTTAGGCACGCTAAACACCCCGGTTTTTCCTTTGCCGCCGAAGGCATTGCCGACAGTTCGGCGCTCCTCAGCCTCTATCAGCTCTCTAAGCTTCTCAACGTCGCTCATCGTTAAGCTGCGCAAGCTCCTCATCTAACCGCGACACGAAGTCTCGGAGCGAGAGGCCAAGCGCGGCACACACGCGGCGAAGTTCGACCGCGTCGAGACGCCTCTCGGCACGCTCGCATTTCGATACGAAGGACTGCGGGACGCCTAGGCAGTCAGCCAGCTCCTGCTGGCTAAGTCCGCATTCCCGGCGGACGGTGCTAAGCAGCCGCGCGACCACTGCCTGCTCGCCCCGCGATGACAGCTGGCCCACCAAGCTGTTCGACCCCGCAACTAATAGGGTCGCGTGTAAACCTCTTCCGGGATTATCCCAAAACGGGTTGGGAAGGGGCAGCGGGCTTTGAGCCCGGTTCTTGATCAACGCTGGTGGACTGCGTGCCGAGGCGGCTTACACCCGGACGTATTCTGAGCTGACCGTGAGGGCAGATCGGCGGCTGATTGACATAGAAGGCGCAAAACCAGGCCGCGGGAATTGGTCTCCGACCTAAAGGTAGAATTGGAAGACAGCCAGCCGTCTACCAGCGTCGCTCCAGGTTCTTGCTACCTACCTGCTACCTAGGCCACAGACCTAGATGCTAGATTCCGGATCAACCACTTGAAAAGCTTGGCGGACCCGACACGATTCGAACGTGCGACCTTTGCCTTCGAAGGCAACGCTTGTGCGATTTCCGGTGTTTCCGCGAGATGGCACGAGTTTTCTAGAGCGCTGATTCTCTGGGGGTTTTCTATCGTTGGAAAGGCAAAGCTAATTCGGGAATATTCCCTAGTTTGCTTCCGCGTGCTTCCGTAGCGCTTCCGGGAGAGCAGGCGGAGAGGGGTGGGTGCCTAAACTGACGAAGCGCGTGGTGGATGCGGCAGAGGTCCGCGAGAGTGAGTATTTCCTCTGGTGCGACGAACTGCCCGGCTTCGGGGTCCGCATCTATCCTTCCGGCAAGCGGGGCTATCTGGTGCAGTACCGGGCCGGGGGCCGCAGCCGTCGCGCCAACATCGGGCTGCACGGCCGGCTGACCGTCGAAGAGGCGCGGAAAGAGGCCATGGCCCTGCTGGGCTCGGTCGCCAAGGGTGGCAATCCGGCTGAAGAGCGTGCCACCAGGCGAAAGTCCCTGACCGTGGAGGAGCTATGTGAGCGCTACCTGCAGGCGGCCGACAAGGGCCTGATCCTGGGGAAGGGCGGTGCCCCGAAGAAGGCCAGCACCCTTGTGGCGGACCGCAGCCGGATCAGCGCTCACATTTTGCCGCTCCTGGGCAGCCGGAAGGTGGTGGAC
>Ga0180215_1004240_pt1 | contig 12870 bp, 13 predicted proteins | sample eDN3rd37CBELigBY_FD_128871 | JGI IMG/M metagenome (GOLD analysis project Ga0180215, IMG submission 128871) | Enriched backyard soil microbial communities from Emeryville, California, USA - eDNA 3rd pass 37_C BE-Lig BY (version 2) (version 2) | ecosystem: Environmental > Terrestrial > Soil >...
CCGCTGGTCGTGTGGCTCGGCAGCGCCGAATCCAAGGACATCACCGGCCGCGTCTTCGAGGTCGAGGGTGGCAAGGTGTCCGTGGCCGACGGCTGGCGTCACGGCGAGGTCGTCGACAAGGGCGAGCGCTGGGATCCGAAGGAACTCGGCCCGGTCGTCGAGAAGCTCATCGCCGGATCTCAGCCGCCGACCCCGGTCTACGGCGCCTGAACGACGCGTGCGCGGTTCCGGTGGCGGTGGCTACCGGAACCGCGCACGAGCACGGGCTATGCGGGGGTGCGGATGATCAGCGTCGAACCCGGGAAGTACGCGGCCAGCTCGGTGCGGGCCTGCTTGAGGGTCGCGGTGCCGTAGCCCTGCTTGCGCAGCTCGGGGCGGACCCAGATGCGGACCTCCACCTCGTGCCCGGTCAGCTCACCGAACGCGAATCCGACCGGCTTGGGCTCGTCCCCGGTCAAATCCTCCGCCACGAGCCACATCGCCGTCTCGTCGTCGATGCGTTCGGCCGCCGCAGCGCGTTCGCGCGCGATCCTTTCGTCGCTGGAGTCGTCGAGCTGTTCGGCACAACGTTCCTTGAACAGCTCCGTATCCGCGGCGCTGTCGCAGATCGGCCGCATCCGGAAATGCGCACCCGTCGCGTAGGGCCGTTCGGCCGGCGTCCAGGTGAGCACTGCGTCGAGATCCTCGAGCTCCGCGCGGATCTTCTTGCGCTCGGCCTTCGTCAACCGCCGGAACGGCAGATTGAGCACGGCCTCCGCACACTGCTCGTTCGTGTCGAGCAGCTGCGCGATCATGGCGATCGCGTCGGATCGATCATCGCTCTCGACGATGGCATCGAGGACCTCGTGGCGTCGTTCGAGCGCGCGCAGCAGGGCCGCGGCGATCTCACGACGATCGAGTACCTGATCATGGTTGGTGGTTGTCACTGGTGACATCCCTTCTCGAGAGCGGGCAGAACTTCCTCCAGTATTGCCGGTTCCGGCCCAGGGGGAAGAGGCGAAGGTTCAATCACACACGACGACCGGGATCGTGCGTTCCGTCCAGGACTGGTACTTGTCGAAATCCGGATACATCTCAACGAGTCTCGGCCAGTATTCGGCACGCTCCTCCGGTGTCGCGACGCGGGCGCGCATCGTCCGCACCCGCGACCGGATCTGGATCGTCACCTCCGGGTTCGCCTGGATGTTGCGGTACCACAGGGGATGTTTGGGCTGCCCGCCCTGCGAGGCGACGAGCACGACGCGGTCGCCGTCCTCGAGGAACAGCAAAGGCAGCGTGCGCGGCCGACCGGTCTTGCGGCCCGTCGTGGTCAGCAGGCACACCGGGATGCCCCACGGAAAAGCACTGCCCACCCGCCACTTTCCGCCGAGCCTGCCGCCGGTGGCGCGATAGGCCTTCACGTTCGCCCGTGACATCCACTTGATGATCGAGACGGTCCACTTCGAATCCAGACCGGGCGGTGCGGCGGGTGTCGTGCTCACGTCAGATCCGCTCGATGATGGTGCCGGTTGCGAGGGCGCCGCCGGCGCACATCGTGATGAGCGCCGTCGACGCGTCGCGCCGCTCGAGCTCGTGCAACGCGGTCGTGATCAGCCGCGAACCGGTCGAGCCGACCGGGTGGCCGAGCGCGATCGCACCACCGTTGACGTTCACCTTGTCCATGTCCGGCCCGTGGACCTGCGCCCACGACAGCAGCACCGACGCGAACGCCTCGTTGACCTCGAACAGGTCCAGGTCGCCGATGCTCATCCCGGACTTCTCCAGGACCTTCGCGGTGGCCTGCACGGGACCGTCCAGGTGGAACTCGGGTTCGGCGCCGACGAGGGCCTGCGCGACGATGCGGGCCCGCGGCTTCAGGCCCAGTGCCTTCGCCTTCGCCTCGTCCATGAGCAGCACCGCGGCGGCACCGTCGGAGATTTGCGACGACGTGCCGGCGGTGTGCACGCCACCCTCGACGACCGGCTTCAGCTTCGCGAGCGACTCGGCGGTCGTCTCGCGCAGACCCTGGTCGCGGGTGACGGTCTGCTTCTCGCCGGTGAGGTTGCCTTCCTTGTCGACGACGGGCGCGACGACCTGCAGCACCTCGCGGTCGAAGCGGCCCTCCTCCCACGCCTGCTTGGCCAGGGCCTGCGAGCGCACACCGAGCGCGTCGACGTCCTCGCGGGTGATACCGCGGCGACGCGCGATCCGCTCTGCGGCGCCGAACTGGTCGGGCATGTCGATGTTCCAGGACGCGGGACGACGCGGCCCGGCGTGCTCACCGACGTTGGCGCCCAACGGAACCTGAGACATGGCCTCGACACCGCAGGCGATGCCGGCGTCGATGGCACCGGTCGCGATGAGACCGGCGATCATGTGGTTGGCCTGCTGCGCGGAACCGCACTGGCAGTCGACGGTCGTGGCGCCGGTCTGCCAGGGCAGTCCGGCGTGCAGCCAGGCGGTGCGGGTGATGTTGTTCGACTGGGCACCGGCCTGGGTGACGCAGCCGCCGATGACCTGCTCGACGAGCATCGGGTCGATGCCGGCGCGTTCGACGAGTCCGCTCTGCGCGGCCCCGAGGATCTCGGCGGCGTGCAGACCGGCGAGCCATCCGCCGCGCTTGCCGATCGGGGTGCGTGCCGCCTCGACGATGACTGGTGTGCCCACGGCGGGCTCCTTTCTGCTCCTGTCTTCGCAAAATAGAACAGGTTCCCAAGGAGGACAAGGCGTGTCCGAGTGACCGGGAGCCACGGATTCCTTGGTCTTGCGGCTCGCCTGTGTTTGAATGGATCTAGAACGTGTTCCACATCACGGGTGTGTGATGTACCGGCCAGGGTAGGAGAGAGTTCAGTGGTGGCGCAGCCCAACATTCCCGAAGACATCGACTTCACCGACCCCGACCTCTACGAAGGGCGCATGCCGTTCGAAGAGTTCGCCGAGCTGCGTCGCACGGCGCCGGTCTGGTGGAACAAGAAGTCCCCCGACAAGGGTGGTTTCCACGACGAAGGCTTCTGGGTCGTTTCCCGGCACGAGGAGGTCCGCGAGGTCTCCCGTCGCAGCGACGTGTTCTCGAACTGGGAGAACACCGCGATCCCGCGCTTCGCCGACGACATGGAGCGCGCCAACATCGAACTGCAGCGCCACGTCCTGCTCAACAAGGACGCCCCGGAACACACCAAGCTCCGCAAGCTCGTCGCCCGCGGCTTCACCCCCCGCGCCATCAACGCACTGCGCGAGGACCTCGAGCGCCGCGCCCGCACGATCGTCGAAGCCGCCGCCAAGGAAGGCAACGGCGACTTCGTCACCCAGATCGCGGCGGAACTTCCGCTGCAGGCCATCGCCGACCTGATCGGTGTGCCACAGGAGGACCGCACCAAGATCTTCGAGTGGTCGAACCAGATGACCGGCTACGACGATCCGGAGAACACCGCGGACCCGGCCATGGCGTCGATGGAGGTCCTCGGCTACGCCTACCAGATGGCGGCGGCCCGTAAGGAATGCCCGGCCGACGACATCGTCACCAAGCTCATCGAGGCGGACATCGACGGCGACGAACTCTCGCCCGAGGAGTTCGGATTCTTCTTCATCGTCCTCGCGGTCGCCGGCAACGAGACCACCCGCAACGCCACCACGCACGGCATGCTCGCGTTCCTCGAGCATCCCGAGCAGTGGGAGATCTTCAAGCGTGATCGTCCGAAGACCGCGGTCGACGAGATCATCCGCTGGGCCACGCCGGTCACCTCGTTCCAGCGCACCGCCCTCGAGGACACCGAACTCGGCGGCCAGACGATCCGCAAGGGCGACCGTGTCGTGATGCTGTACGCGTCGGCGAACAACGACGAAGAGGTGTTCGAGAACCCGCGGGAGTTCAACATCCTGCGTGATCCCAACCCGCACTTGGCTTTCGGCGGCACCGGCGCGCACTTCTGCCTCGGCGCGAACCTGGCCCGCATGGAGATCGAGATCATCTTCAACGCGATCGCCGACCTCGTCCCGGACATCACCAAGGTCGCCGACCCGAAGCGACTGCGCTCTGCGTGGCTCAACGGCATCAAGGAATTCCAGGTCGATTACAAGACCCAGGGTGGCTGCCCCGTCAAGCACTGACCCCCGCGGCTCCCGGTGATGGGTGCCTCTCCGTCGTCGAGCGGAGAGGCACCCATCATCCGTTCCGGGGGTCGTCCAGAAGATGCAGGTCCTCGGGAGTGTCGATGTCCGCCGCGTCGGCGAGGGACGAGCAGTCGAGACGTCGCACGCGGTCGCGGTTGCGTGCCAGGAACGACCGGGCGCCCTCGTCGCCGGTGGCCTGCGCGGCGGCGGCAACCGCGTCGGAGCGGTCGAACACGACGGGATGCCCCGGCCGGTCGCCGAACACCGGCAGCGTCACCGTCCCGGGCTCGTGTTCCGACAGCACGGTGTGCACGAGTTCGGCGGTGATTCCGGGGAAATCCACCACGGTCAACGCCACCGTCGCGTGCCCGGACGACGCACCGACGCCCGCCCGCAGCGACGTCGACATCCCTTCCGCCCAAAGCGGATTGCGCACTATCGTCACGTCGGGGCCGCACTGTGCGGCGACGTCCTCTCCGTAGGCGCCGACGACCACGACGACCTCGTCGCAACCGCCCTCCCGCAGCGCATCGACGACGGTATGCAACAGGGGACGGCCGCGGTGGGGCAGAAGCGCTTTCGCGTGACCACCCAACCGCGAGCCGTCCCCTGCAGCGAGAACGATCCCGGCCACGGTCATGGGCCGAGAATACCGGCTACTCGACGGGGCGAGCCGTCTTCATGGCCCGCTCGACCTCCCAGAACGCGCGCAGCGACGCGATCTTCCCGTCGCCGTCGGTCCGGTACACGAACACGCCCTCGGCGTCGATGACGGTGCCGGCCAGCGTGGTCCGGATCGTGCCGATGTTGACGCACTCGTCGCCGCACACCAGCACGTCGTCGATGAGGAACTCGAGCTTCTCGGTGTTCGCGATCGTCATGTCGTAGAACGCGGAGATCGCCTCCCGGCCGCGGTGGCCCTTACCCTCCGGATCGAAACCGGACGGGCCGACCGGGTCCTCGACGCAGCCGTCCTCGGCGAACAGCGCCAGCCACTCGTCCTTGCGGCGGGCACTGGCCGCGGCTTGCGACGCACGCGCCGCGATCCGGGCGGGATGCTCCTCGCTCATACCGCGTTCCTTCCGTGAATGTACTTGTCGGCGAAGCGATGCAAAGACTCCTGTTTCGCCTCGAGCGGAGAGTCGAAACCGTGGCCGTCGAAGATCCACGGCACCACGATGATGTCGGTGACCCCGGCGTCGGCGAGTTCGGCGTAACCGGACGAACCGAACCGGTCGACGGACACCGCCTGGATCTCGAACGGAAGGTCGCTGCGGCCGTACTCGGCGCGCAGCACTCGCAGGCGGTCGATCACGGCGGTCAGGTCGTCGAACTTGATCATCGCCGAGGTCCAGCCGTCACCGACGCGCGCTGCGCGACGCAACGCCACGTCGGTGTGCCCGCCGATGTAGAACGGCACGGGCTTGCTCGGCGCCGGGCTCATCTGCAACCGGTCGAAGTCGAAGAACTCGCCGTGATGCTCGACCATACCGCCGCCGAGGATCAGCTTGATGACCTCGATCATCTCGTCGACCCGCTTGCCCCGCTTCGCATACGGCGCGCCACACCACTCGAATTCTTCGGGCGCCCAGCCGATTCCGACGCCGAATCCGAAGCGGTTGCCGGTGAGGTTGGCGACCGACCCGACCTGCCGGGCCAGGAGCACCGGGTTCCGGGAACCCAGCTTGAGTACCTGGGTGTAGAACCCGATCGTCGAGGTCACCGCTCCCATCGCGGCGGCGGCGATCAGCGGATCGACCCACGGCGTGTCCGGGGTCCACATCCGCGAACCGTCCGGCGTGTACGGGTAGTCGACCGTCTGCTTCTCCATGAAGAACAGCGAATCCGGCAGCGCGATCGACGAGAACCCGCACTCCTCGGCGGTTCTCGCGAGTCCCGGGAGCTGGTCCAGCGGCGTCATCGCGACACCGACGGTGAACTTGACCATGACCGGTCCCTTCTAGTGCGTCGGACGTTCGGAGGAGACGACCCACATCGAGAAGTACTGGGAGCCACCACCGTACGCGTGCCCGAGGGCCTTGCGCGCACCGTCGACCTGATGCTCGCCGGCCTTGCCCATCACCTGGATCGCGGCCTCCGCGAACCGGATCATCCCGGACGCGCCGATCGGATTCGACGAGAGCACCCCGCCCGACATGTTGAGCGGGATGCGACCGCCGATCGCGGTCTCGCCGGCCTCGGTGAGCTTCCAGCCGGAGCCTTCCTCGGCGAACCCGAGGTTCTCGAGCCACATCGGCTCGAACCACGAGAACGGCACATAGATTTCGCCGCAGTCGATCTCGGTGAGCGGGTCGGTGATGCCCGCGTCCTTCCACAGCGCGGCCGCGGCGACGCGGCCCGCCTCCGGGTTCACCTGGTCGCGGCCGGAGTAGGTGGTGGGTTCGGTGCGCATCGCCGTCGCGTGGATCCACGCGACCTTGTGCCCGGCGGATTCGCGGGTCGCGGCCGTGTCGGCGTCGCCGATCACGATGGCGCACGCGCCGTCGGAGGACGGGCACGTCTCGTCGTAGCGGATCGGGTCCCACAGCATCTGGGATGCCTGCACCGATTCGAGAGTGATGTCGGGCTGCTTGAGGTGCGCGTAGGGGTTCTTCGCGCCGTTGAGGCGGTCCTTGACCGCGACCATCGCGCCGATGTGCTCGGGGGCGCCGGAGCGGCGGATGTACGAACGCACGTGCGGCGCGAAGTAGCCGCCGGCGCCCGCGCCGACGGGCATCGTGAACGGGACGGGCGTCGACAGTGCCCACATCGCGTTCGACTCGGACTGCTTCTCCCACGCGACGGCGAGCACGCGACGGTGCACGCCGGACTGCACGAGGCTCGCGGCGACGTTCGCGGTGGAACCACCCACGGAACCGGCGGTGTGCACGCGCAGCATGGGCTTGCCGGTCGCGCCGATCGCGTCGACCATCGCGAGTTCGGGCATCATCGAACCCTCGAACAGGTCCGGTGCCTTGCCGATGACGACGGCGTCGATGTCGTCCCAGCCGACCTGCGCGTCGAGCATCGCGCGGTCGATGGCCTCGCGGACCAGGCCGGCCATCGAGACGTCGTGCCGCTTGGCGACGTAGTGGGTCTGTCCCGTACCGAGGACTGCTGCCGGTTGTTTGGCCATGTCAGTTGCGTCCCTCCAGAACGGCTACCAGATTCTGTTGCAGTACAGGACCACTCGTCGCATGTGCGAGTGCGCGGCCGGCGCGGCCGTCGATGATCGCCTGCGCGGCGTACCCGATGCGTTCGAGTCCGCCGGAGAACATCGGGTTGCCGGTCAGCGGGCCACCCGACGGGTTGATCACGGTGGAGTCGCCCAGGCCGATCGCCTCGCGCAGGATCAGTTCCTGATGGGTGAAGGGCGCGTGCAGTTCCGCGATGTCGAAGGCGGTGTCGCCGCCGGTCGCCGCGTGCGCCGCGGCCTGCGCGGACGGGGCGACGGTGAGGTCGCGGGCGCCGAGATTCGGTGAGTCGATGCGGTGTTCGATACCGGTGATCCACGCCGGGTTCTCGCACAGTTCGCGGGCGCGGTCTCCGGACGCGAGGACGATCGCGGCGGCACCGTCGGTGACGGGCGCACAGTCGTGCTTGCGCAGCGGGTCGGCGACGAACGGCTGCGCGAGCAGGTCGTCGACGTCGAAATCGCCGCTGATCTGCGACTTCGGGTTGTTCTTGGCGGCGGCACGGCTGCGCACCGCGATCTCCGCCATCTCGCGTTCGGTCCACTTGCCGGACTCGAGACCGGAGCGCGCCTGGAGGCCGGCGAGGGCGAGCGAGTCGACGCCGAGCGGCGCGACCAGGTACGGGTCGAGCTGCATGGAGAGGGTGCGGCGCAGGTTGCCCGCGGAGGACTTGCCGAAGCCGTACACGAGGGCCGTGTCGACCTCGCCGGTGATCAGCTTGACCCATGCCTCGTACAGGGCCCAGGCTGCGTCCATCTCGACGTGCGATTCGTTGATCGGCGGTACGGCCCCGATCGCGTCGATCGCGGAGATGAAGGAGAACGCCCGTCCGGCAAGGTAGTCCGACGAGCCGGAGCACCAGAAACCGATGTCGCTCTTGGTGATTCCGAGGCGCTCGTAAAGGTCGTGGAAGCACGGGACGAGCATTTCGACGCCGTTGGTGGTGCCGGTGGTCTCACGCACGTGGGGTGCGTGGGTGAAGCCGACGACTGCGATGTCTGTCATTGTTCCCGATGCTCCCTAGAGGTGGTGTTTGAACGTGTCGTAGTCCGCATCGGGTTCGCCCGTGGGACGGAAGTATTCGACGTTGCGCAGGGTGTGCCCCCACTCCTCGCGCGGTCGCCACTTGGCCTCGACGCGCATGCCCATGCGCACATCGGCGGCGTCGCACTCGAGGATCAGATGCAGGAACGGGATGTCCGCGCCGTCGAGCAGCACGTAGGCCGCGACGTAGGGCGGCTTGATCTGCTGCCCCATGAACGGGACGTTGACGATGCAGAACGTGGTGACAGTGCCCTTGTCGGACAGCTCCACCTGTTCCTTGGTCGGGATGCCGTCGGTCGGGCTCGAGCCGCGGGGCGGAATGTAGACGGGGTCGCCCGGGCCCGTGCGGCCGCCGATGAACTTGCCTTCGGCGAGAGCGCGCAGGTAGTAGGACTCCTCGGCGGAGGCGGTGTGCTTGTAGTGCAGGTCGATCGGGGTGACGATCATCGAGACCGGCTCGCCCGCGTCGGCGGCCGGCGTCTCGGTGGCCTCACCGGGTTCGAACGCCGCGATGTCGTTGATGTGGCCGACGCGCTCGTCGGCCCAGCGCACCCGCACCCGCATGCCGGTCTCGATGTCCTCGGGGGAGGCGACGTCCACCGCGTGCAGGATCGAGGAATCGGCGCCGTCGAGCCGGATGAACGCCCACGCGAACGGGCGGTCGAACGGCTGGCCCGGAAGCGGCTGTGCGTTCCACGTCCAGCTGAGGACCGTTCCGGTCTGCCCGACCTCGACGAAATCGAGCAACGGCTCGTGGGTGACCGGGTCGTACTCCGGCGGCGGAACGAGCACCCGGCCGTCGGAGGCACGTGCCCCCACGATCCGTCCGTCGCGCAGACCGGTGACGAAGGCGCCCACGGTCGGTCCGGTGGATCGGGTGTAGTCGAACTTCAGATTCAGTGGTGCGCTCAGCGGTGGCTCGACAACCGCGCTCTTTCCCAGGCTCACAACTTCGAGTAGAACAGGTTCTAGGATTTGAGGCAAGGGTAGCGTCCGACCAGGCCGGTTCCGCACCGGCGACCATCGCGAAAGGTGCCACATGAAACTGGGATTGCAGCTCGGATACTGGGGCGCACAGCCGCCGGCGAACGCACCGGAACTCGTTGCCGCCGCCGAAGCCGCGGGCTACGACGCCGTCTTCACCGCGGAGTCCTGGGGTTCGGACGCGTACACCCCTCTTGCCTGGTGGGGTGCCGAGACCGAACGACTCCGCCTGGGCACCTCCGTCGTCCAGTTGTCGGCCCGCACACCGACCGCCACCGCGATGGCGTCGCTGACCCTCGACCACCTCAGCGGCGGCCGGCACATCCTCGGACTCGGCGTGTCCGGCCCGCAGGTCGTCGAGGGCTGGTACGGGCAACCGTTCGCCAAGCCGCTCGCCCGCACCCGCGAATACGTCGAGATCGTCCGGAAGGTCCTGGAACGCAAGGAACCGGTCACCAGCGACGGGCCGCACTACCCGATGCCCTACACCGGTGAGGGCGCGAGCGGACTCGGCAAGCCGCTCAAGTCCATCACTCATCCGCTCCGCGCCGACATCCCCATCTGGCTCGGCGCCGAAGGACCGAAGAACGTGGCGCTCACCGCGGAGATCGCGGACGGCTGGCTCGCCATCTACTACTCGCCGCGCCTCGCCCCCATGTACAACAAGTGGCTCGACGAGGGCTTCGCCCGTCCCGGCGCCCGGCGCACCCGCGAGGACTTCGAGATCGCCGCGACCTGCCAGGTAGTCGTCACCGACGACAAGGCCGCGACCCTCGCCGCGCAGAAGCCGATCATGGCCCTGTACATCGGCGGAATGGGCGCCCCCGAACTGAACTTTCACGCCCAGGTCTACCGGCGCATGGGCTACGACGCGGTCGTCGAGGAGGTGACGTCGCTGTTCCGGTCCGGTCGCAAAGACGAAGCGGCCGCGGTCATTCCGGACGAGATGGTGGCCGAGACGATGATCGTGGGCGACCGGGACGAGGTGCGGGACGGAGTGCGTCGGTGGGAGGACGCGGGGGTGACGATGCTGCTCGTCGCCTGCCGAAATGCCGACCACGTGAGGTCGCTGGCGGACGTCGTGCTGGGCTGACCTGTTCCGCCTCCGGCGGTCCGATGTTCTGTTCCGCCTCCGGCGGTCCGAGCGAATGTATCCCTCGTCTCCTTCAATCGACTGGGTGTACCATTCGCTCTGCCGAAGGGGGCGGGGGCCACCCCGAATCGGGGTCGTTGTCCACAGGCGCGCGGTCTATCCACAGATACCGCGGCATCGGCGTCTCGACGTCTCGCGGCCGCCCGGCGGCATCGCATGATCGGCGCATGAGACGAGGAGAATGGGCAGAGGACCCCGAGACGTTGCTCAGGATCGCGAACCACGAAATCATCGCGGATTCGACGTTACGGAGTGTCGGGGTTTCGGGTTCGGCAATCCACGACAGGTGTAGGCCGGGCGGTCCGTGGGAGCGTGTTCTTCCCGGGATCATCCACTTGAAGAACGGGCGGCTGACGGATCACCAACGATCCGTCGCGGCACTGATGTACAGCGGGGAAACGGCCGTCCTGACCGGGCATGCGGCTCTGCGCGAGTACGGATTCGACACCGCCGGATACGAAGCGCACATCCTGCTTCCGGCGGAACAACGCATCCAATCGAAGGGCTTCGTGCTGGTGGAACGTACGCGCCGCATGCCGGATCACGTGGGTCGCCGAGGACTTCGCTGTGCGCCGCTCGTTCGTGCCGTCCTCGATGCGGCTCGCCGCTGCACGACGCTGGACGCGACTCGAGCGCTGATCGCTCAGGTCGTGCAGCGGGGAGCAGTGACGGTGCCCCAGTTGTCGGAGGAACTCGAGGCAGGCAGCGGTCGAGGTTCGGCCTTCCCTCGAAAGGTGCTGCGGGAGGTCGCGGCAAACGTACATTCGGTCCCGGAAGTGCACGCACGGAAGCTCTGGCTGCGCAGTGGATTACCGGAGATGGTGTTCAACCGGGACGTCGTCGATGCTCACGGCAGGTTCGTCGCGCGTCCCGACGGCTGGATCGACGAGGTCGCGATGGCGTGGGAGATCGACTCGCTCGCATGGCATCTCTCGCCGGCCGACTACAAGAGGACGCTGGAGCGACGGACGAGAATGCAGGGTCTGGGCATCATCGTTCTGGCGACCGCACCCAGTGCACTTCGGGACAGCCCGGATCGGGTTCTGACCGAGCTGGTCCGGCACTTCGAGCTGGCGCGGTCGCGTCCACGCCCGAACGTTCGAGTCGTGATTCCCGACGAGGAATCGGGGATCACGGCCGCCACACCCTCCCTCGCACGTGAGCGAGTGGTACACCCAGTCGATTGAAGGAGACGAGGGATACATTCGCTCGGAAACGGGTGAGCGGGGGAGGGGGAGGCGGGGGAGGGGAGGGGACCGTCAGGCGCCGGTGAACTTCGGCGCCCGCTTCTCGGCGAAGGCGCGGGGGCCTTCCTTCGCATCCGCGCTCTTGAACACCGCGGCGCCGAGTTCGGCGTCGATGCGGAACGCCTCTTCCTCGTGCATGCCCTCGGTGTCGCGGATCGTCTTGAGGATCGTCTGGACGGCGAGGGGGCCGTTGGCCGCGATGGTGTCGGCGATCTCGAGGGCCTTGTCGAGCGCTTGACCGTCCGGGACGACGTGACCGATCAGCCCGATCTCCTTCGCCTCGGCTGCCTTCAGGTGGCGGCCCGTGAGCAGGATGTCCGCGGCGATCGTGTAGGGGATCTGCCGGACCAGGCGGACCGCGGAACCGCCGAGCGGGAACAGACCCCACTTCGCCTCGGACACACCGAATTTGGCGCTCTCACCGGCGACGCGGATGTCGGTGCCCTGCAGGATCTCGGTGCCGCCGGCGATCGCGGGGCCCTCGACGGCGGCGATGAGCGGTTTGGTGAGGCGACGGCCCTTGAGCAGGGCGGGCAGCTTCGACAGGTCCCAGCCGCCCCCGGCGAACTTGTCGCCCGGTGCCGACTTGTTCATGTCCTTGAGATCGGCGCCCGCGCAGAACGCGCCGCCCGCACCGGTGAGGATCGCGACCCGGATCTCCGGATCGTTGTCGACGCGGTCCCACGCCTCGGTCATGATCGCCATCATTTCGCCCGACAGGGCGTTGCGGGCCTCGGGTCGGTTCATCGTCACGATGAGCACATGGCCGCGCTGCTCGACGAGGCAGTGCGGCGCACGATCCGAAATGTCCGAAGTTTCGGGTGTGCCGGAGGGCGCGGTAGTGGACACTGACAACTCCTGAGGTGTTGTGAACTGGATCTCATTCAGGTCTTGTCAGAAACGGTAACACGTTCTACTTTGATGGCGTGGCCCTAAACATCGCAGACCTCGTAGAGCACGCAATCGACCTCGTCCCCGACCGCATCGCGCTCTCGGCGGACGGTCGCGAGATCAGCTACGCGCAACTGGAGGAACGAGCCAACCGGCTCGGCCACTACCTGCTCGAACACGGCGTCCAGCCGGGCGACAAGGTGGGCATCTACTCGCGCAACACCATCGAGGCCATCGAGGCCATGGTCGCGGTGTTCAAGATCCGCGC
>Ga0180215_1004241_pt1 | contig 12867 bp, 14 predicted proteins | sample eDN3rd37CBELigBY_FD_128871 | JGI IMG/M metagenome (GOLD analysis project Ga0180215, IMG submission 128871) | Enriched backyard soil microbial communities from Emeryville, California, USA - eDNA 3rd pass 37_C BE-Lig BY (version 2) (version 2) | ecosystem: Environmental > Terrestrial > Soil >...
GCGTCCAACGACCTGGAAAAGGTCACCGCCACCGCCAAGCAGATGGTCATGCGCTTCGGCATGAGCGACAAACTCGGCCCGCGCGTCTTCGGCCACGACCACGGCCAACCCTTCCTCGGCCGCGAGTTCTCCGCCGAGCCGGACTACTCCGACGAGATCGCGCGTGAGATCGACGACGAGATCCGCCGCATCGTCGAGGGCGCCCACCAGGTGGCCAAGGACATCCTCGAGGAGCACCGCGAGCACCTCGAGTCGATCTCCGAGCTGCTGCTCAAGCGCGAGACGATCGAGCGCGAGCAGTTCGAGGCGCTGCTGCAAGGCGCGACCGAGGCCGAGCTCTGGCCCGAGATCGAGGAAGGCCCGGAGCGGCCCGAGCTGCCCGGCCCGGCCACGCGCGAGCGTGAACAGGCCAAGCGCACGATCCCGCGCCCGGGCCTCGCCGGCGGCGCCGCCGAGCTGCGGCGCGACTTTCCCGAGAAGCCCGAGCTGGCGTAAGCCGCGCGTCTGGCGGGGGCGCCCCGTGTCACCGGGCGCCGCGTCTTGCCGGGCGCAGCGAGCGCCGCGGGTCGCCCGGGCGCTGCGTGTCGCCGGTGCGCCGCGTCTTGCCCGGCGCCGCGGGTCACCGGAGCGCCGCGGCTCGCCCGGGCGCCACGCTTTGCCGAGGTGCGCCGGGAAAGTCCCGGAAATACGTATGAAGTCGGCTCACCTCGGGCGGACCGCGTCCCGCGAGGGGAACCGGCGGCGACGCGGTGGCCGACGGCGGCGAGATGACGCGCGCGGCGACGCGCAGCCGGCCGCGGTGCGATGATGCGCGCGTCGTCACGGCCTCGCGCGCGGCGGGCGCCTCACGCGGCGCGCGCCGCGAAAGCTCAGCCGACCTGCGGGCCCGAGAGCTGGGCGCGGAACGACGCGATCTCGGTCACGGCCGCGCCGACGAAGGCGGCGTGCGAGCGCGCGATGTCACGCTCGAGGTCGGCCATGTAGGACCCGATCCGGGCCACGCCGGTCTCTTCGGCGAGGGCACGCTCCGCCTGAAGCTCGAGCAGCTGATTGTGGAAGTCGATGGCGGACATCGTGGGATAGAGCGTGTCACCGCCCGACCAGATACCCCAGGGGGTGACCCCGCGTCTGGGGGGCGCGGGGTCCCCACCGGGAGGGTGCGGCTAGCGCGAGGTCGTCATCAGCTGCTGGGCAGCGGTCGACAGCTGCAGGATCACGTCCGCCTGCGCCTCGGGAGTGGGCGGGGCGACCTTGGCCGCCGCCAGCGTGGAGCGCACCGCGTCGAGGGCGTTCGCCTGGATCATCAGCGCTGCGCTTGCTTGGATCTCCATGTTCTCTTGATCGGCAGCGCGCGGGCGTTCACCGACGCGACTGGACGGACGTCGCACGCAGCGGCAGCGGCGATGAAGGCTTGAGCTCGGAGAGCCGAAGCAGCGTGACCATGCGCTGGGCGCCGCCGCGCGTCGCCAGCCGCGACAGCGCGACCTGCAGCTCGGCGACGTCGCGCGCCACCAGCAGCAGGATCGCGTCGATCTCGCCCGCGACCGTGTCGGCGGCGATCACGTTGTCGAGCGCGGCCACCTCGGCGGCGAAGCGGCGCTCGGCCGCCTCGTCGTGGCGCGCGAGCGTCACCAGCAGGTAGACCTGCAGCCCGAAGCCGGCCAGCGCCGAGTCCAGCCGCGCCGTGATCCGGCGGATCACGCCCGCCTCCTTCATGCGCCGCACGCGGTTGAGCGTCGCCGCGGGCGAGAGCCCGACGATCCGGGCCAGCTCCACGTTCGGCCGGTCCGCGTCCGTCTCGAGTTCCTTGAGCAAACGGACGTCGATTTCGTCAAGTGAGATGGCCATTTGACGAAAGAATATTCCGTCATGCAGACGAACTGGGCGATCCACACAAGTCGCAAGCGATTGGCGCCGAAGATAGATGCGTCATGCAGATCGTTCGCCGTCATACCGCTCTCGCCGCGCTGGTCGCCGCAGGCCTGCTGTGGGGCCTCACCGTGCCCCTCTCCAAGCTCGTGCTCGAGTGGCTGGACGGCGGCTGGCTGACCGTCATCCGCTTCGCGCTCGCCGCGCCCGTCCTCGCCCTGATCGCGCGCCACCACCTGCGCGCCGCGTTCACGCCCCGGATCCTGGCCGCAGGCGCGATCGGCTACGGCCTGGTGATCGTGCTCCAGAACGCCGGCATCGAGCGCACGAGCGTCTCCCACGCCGCGCTGATCGTCGGCGCCACGCCCGCGCTGGTGGCGCTCGTCGCCGCCGCGTCCGGCCGCGGCCGCAGCGGCCCGACGGCCTGGCTGGGCTTCGCCCTCGCGCTCGCCGGCGTGCTGATCGTGGCCGGCGGCGGAGGCGGGGTCGCCAGCCTCGGCGGCGACGCGATCGTGCTGGCGTCCGTGGCGCTGTCGGCGACGTTCGTCGTCGTCCAGCCGTCGCTGCTGCGCGGCCGCAACCCGTTCGCGGTGACCGCCGTGCAGATGATCGGCGGCGGCCTGGCGGCGATCCCGAACGCCGCGCTCGAGGGCCTCCCGCACGCGCCCGCGAGCGCGACGCCCGTCATCGCGCTGCTGGCGCTGGCGTTCGCCGGGACGGTCGGCCCGTTCGCGCTGTTCGCCTACGGCCAGTCGAAGGTCGCGCCCGAGCTCGCCGGCGCGTTCCTGAACCTCGAGCCGCTGGTCGGCACCGCCGCGGGCGCGTTCGTGTTCGGCGACCCGTTCGGCGCGCCGCAGCTGCTGGGCGGCGTCGTGATCCTGATCGGCATCGTGCTCAGTACCAAGCCGAACCCCCGGGTGCGGCGAGCCGCACCGGCAGACGCAGGGCACCTCCATCACGGCGGCAGGGTGCGGACGGCAAACTGGCACGTATCAAGCAGCACCTCTGAAACCTCTCCCCAACATGACCCTGCTCGCCCCCCGACCCGACCGCGTCCTGACACCCCACACCTTCGTGGTCCCGGTGGTTCGCGAGCTTCCCTCCCCCTCTGACTCCAACAAGGCCACCGGGATCTCCCCCTCTGCCTGGTAGGCCTGTCCTTCTCTCCTCCTCAAGTCCACTTCTACCGGCCGTCTGAGTTCCTCCTCCCTCAGGCGGCCGGTAGCGTTTAAGCGGTGCGTTTCGAGCTCATGGGCGTGGTCAACGTCACGCCCGACTCCTTCTCGGACGGCGGCGTGTTCGAGGACGCCGCGGCCGCGATCGCCCACGGCCGCCGGCTGATCGCCGAAGGCGCCTCGATCGTCGACGTCGGCGGCGAGTCCACGCGCCCCGGCGCCGACCCCGTGCCCCAGGACGAGGAGCTGCGCCGCGTGCTGCCCGTCGTCGAGGGCCTCGCCGACGGCGCCCGGGTCTCGATCGACACGATGAAGCTGGCCGTGGCCGAGGCCGCCGTGGCCGCGGGCGCCAGCTACGTCAACGACGTCACCGCGTTCCGCCACGACCCCGAGATGGCCGCGTTCGTCGCCGACCGCGGGCTGGACTGCTGCCTGATGCACATGCTGGGCGAGCCGCGGACGATGCAGCGCGACCCGCGCTACGACGACGTCGTCGACGACGTCAAGGCGTTCCTGAGCGAGCGCATGGAGGCCGCGGTCCGCGCCGGCGTGCCCGAGGAGCGGATCCAGCTCGACCCCGGGATCGGCTTCGGCAAGACGCTCGAGCACAACCTCGAGCTGCTGCGGCGCCTGCACGAGCTGACCGACCTCGGCCGCCCGCTGGTGATCGGCACCTCGCGCAAGTCGTTCCTGGGCCGGATCACGGGCCGCGACGTGACCGAGCGCGTGCACGCGACCGTCGCCACCTGCGTGCTGGCCTTCGAGCGCGGAGCGAGCGTGTTCCGCGTGCACGACGTGGCGGCCGTCGCCGACGCCCTGAAGGTGACCAGTGCTACGGTCGCGGCATGGCCGACGAGCCCGAGGACTACGACGACGACCTAGACGATGACGACGACGAGGAAGGCCTCGAAGTCGGCGTCACCATCGAGATCACCGGGCTCTCGCTGTACACGCACCACGGCGTGACGGCCGAGGAGCGCAAGGTCGGGCAGCGGATCCTGCTCGACGTCCGCTTCGACGCCGGCGAGCCCGACGCGCTGATCACCGACCGCGTCGAGGACACGATCGACTACGGCGAGGTCTGCCAGGTGATCGCGCTGATCGCCCAGGCGCAGTCCTACAAGACGCTCGAGCGCCTGTGCGCGGTGATCGCGGACCGCCTGGCCTCGCAGTTCGGCGCCCAGGGGATCACGGTCAAGGCCTCAAAGCCCGAGCCGCCGATCCCGCTCCCGGTCGAGGAGGTCTCCGTGGAGCTGTGGCGTGAAGAACGTTAGTCGTCACTAATATACGGGGCCATGTCCCGCCGCTCCGCCGAAGATCGCCGCGAGGAGATCGTGGGCATCGCCTTCCGCCACTTCGGCGAGGGCGGCTACCACGGCACCTCGACCGAGGCGATCGCGCGCGAGGCCGGGATCTCGCAGCCGTACCTGTTCCGGCTGTTCAAGACCAAGCGCGAGCTGTTCCTGACGTGCGTGGCGTCGTGCTTCGGGATCGTCACCGACGTCTTCGAGCGCGCCGCGGCCGCGGCGCCCGCCGGTGAGCGGCTGGAGGCGATGGGCCAGGCGTACGAGCAGGAGCTGCTGCCCGACCGCGCCGGGCTGCTGTTCCAGATCCAGGCGTACGCCACGCCGGACCCGGAGATCCGCGCCGAGGTCCGCCGCCAGTACGAGGCGCTGATCGCGAAGGTCGCCGAGCTCGCGGGGGTGACCCGCGACGAGACGTGGGACTTCTTCGCCCACGGGATGTTGCTCAACGTGGTCGCGATGCTCGACCTCGACTGGCGCCCGCCGCATTGATCTTCCGTCACCGCCGAGCGATCGCCTGGGGCGCGCTCGTCCTGGTGGCGCTGGCGGCCGTGTTCGCGCTGCCGGTGTTCAGCGAGCTCGGCGGCGACAACGACTTCGACGACCCCGCCGCCGAGGCCGTCGCGGCCCGCGACGCGGTCGTCGCCGCCACGGGCGCGCAGGCCTCGCCGAGCCTGGTCGCGCTGGTCCGCGCCGGCGAGGGCCGCGTCGAACGCGTCCGGCGCGCGCTCCAGGACCCGGGCGTGGCCTCGGTCCGCGTCGGCGACCGCTCCCGCGACGGGCGCCTCACCTACCTGCTCGCCACCTTCAAGCAGGAGCCCGGCGGCGCGCGCGAGCGGATCGAGCGGCGCCTGGAGGGCCTGCCGTACGTGACGCTCGGCGGCGGCGCGATCGTCGCGCCCGCGGTCGTCGACCAGGTCGGCAAGGACATCCTGCGCGCCGAGCTGATCGCGTTCCCGCTGCTGTTCGCGCTGACGCTGCTCGTCTTCCGCAGCGCGGTCTCGGCGTTGCTGCCGCTCGCGGTGGGGGCGACGACGATCCTGCTCAGCTTCCTGGCGATCCGGCTGATCCACCACCACGTCAACCCGATGTCGGTGTACGCCCTGAACCTGATCAACGGGCTCGGGCTGGGGCTGGCGATCGACTACTCGCTGTTCATGGTCAGCCGCTTCCGCGAGGAGCTCGCGGGCGGCGCGAGCCGCGAGCAGGCCGTGCGCACGACGCTGCGCACCGCCGGGCACGTCGTCGCCTTCTCCGCGCTGACCGTCGCCGCCGCGCTGGCGGCCCTGATCGTCTTCCGCCAGCGCTTCCTGTACTCGATGGGGGTGGGCGGGGCGCTGTGCGCGCTGATCGCCGCCGGCGTCTCGCTGACACTCCTGCCCGCGCTGCTGGGGATCCTCGGCGAGCGCGTCAACGCGGGCGGCCCGCGGCGCTGGAAGGAGGCGATCGCGCGCGAGGCGCGCGCCGAGCGCAGCGGCTTCTGGTACCGCCACTCGCGGCGCGTGATGCGCCGCCCGGTCGGCTTCGCGACCGCCGCCGCGGTGGTGCTGATCCTGCTCGGCCTGCCGGCGCTGGACATCCGCTTCACCGGCATCGACGCGGCCGTGCTGCCGTCCCAGCAGCCCGCGCGGATCGTCGACGACACGCTCAAGCGCGAGTTCCCGCCCAGCGCCACCTCGCCCGTCTACATCGCCACGGGCGACGCGCCCGCCGAGCAGGTGCGCGAATACGCCGCGCGCCTGCCCGCGCCTGCGCGCGTGAGCCCGGGCCGGATCGACCTCGTCGCCCCGGGCCCGCCGCTGAGCGAGGAGGCCAAGCAGTTCGTGCGCGACGTGCGCGCCGTCGAGGGGCCGTTCCCGGTCGGCGGGCAGACCGCGGCCTTCCTCGACCAGCAGGCCTCGCTCGCCTCGCACCTGCCGCCGGCGGCGGCGATCCTGACCACGACCACGCTCGTGATCCTGTTCGTCATGACGCGCTCGGTGGTGCTCCCGGTGAAGGCGCTGATCATGAACCTGCTCACGCTGAGCGCCGCGTTCGGGCTGATGGTGCTCGTCTTCCAGGACGGCAACCTCGAGTGGCTGTTCGCCTTCGACTCCCAGGGCGCGATCGAGTCCTCGCAGCCCGTGCTGCTGTTCGCGGTCGCCTTCGGGCTCTCCACGGACTACGGCGTGTTCCTGCTCGGACGCATCAAGGAGCTGCACGACCAAGGCCTCTCCAATGAGGAGGCGGTCGCGCTCGGCCTCCAGCGCACGGGCCGGATCGTCACGCTCGCGGCCGCGCTGATGGTCGTCGCCGTGGGCTGCCTGGTGACGGCTTCGATCATCTTCATCAAGCAGCTCGGGTTCGGCGTCGCGATCGCCGTCCTGATCGACGCGACGATCGTGCGGGCGCTGCTCGTGCCGGCCCTGATGCGGCTGCTCGGGGACTGGAACTGGTGGGTTCCGCGTCCACTCGCCAAACTGCTGCCGGCATGAGGGAGATCGGCTACCTCGGGCTGGGGTCCAACGTGGGCGACCGGCGGACGAACCTGCAGGCCACGATCGAGCTGCTGTGGGCGCACGGCGTGACCGTGCTCGCGTCGTCGTCGGTCTACGAGACCGAGCCGGTCGGCGAGGTGCTCGACCAACGCTCGTTCTACAACGCGTGCGTGCGCATCGAGACCGCCTTCGGCCCCGAGGAGCTGCTGGACGCCTGCAAGGCCGTCGAGCGCGCGTTCGGGCGCATCCAGGCCGGCGAGGAGGGCTACGTCAAGCACGGGCCGCGGGCGATCGACGTCGACCTGCTGCTGCTCGACGAGCTGCGCTATTCGTCCGAGCGGCTGACGCTCCCGCACCGCGAGGTGACCACGCGCCGCTTCGTGCTCGTGCCGCTGCTCGAGCTCGACCCGGAGCTGGCGCTGCCCGGCGACGGCCGCCTCGCGGACGCGCTGGCGGCGATCGAAGGCCAGGACGTCCGGCGGGCGGGCCCGCCGTTGGAGGTGGGGCCGTAGTGCTGCTGGTCGTGGACGTGGGCAACACGCAGACGCACCTCGGCGCCTACGACGGCGCCGAGCTCGTGCACGACTGGCGCTTCGCCACCGTGCGCGAGTCGACCGCGGACGAGCTCGGCGCGGCGCTGCGCAGCCTGCTCGACCTGCGCGGGATCGGCTTCGACGCCATCAGCGCCTCGATCGTCTCGGCCACCGTGCCGTCGCTGCGGCCGCAGTGGACGGCGATGGCCGAGCGCTACCTCGGCCACGAGATGCTGCTGGTCGGCCCGGGCCTGCGGACCGGGATGCCGATCCGCTACGACAACCCGCGCGAGATCGGCCCGGACCGGCTCGTCAACGCCGTCGCCGGCTACGCGCGCGTCGGCGGCCCGTGCGTGATCGTCGACTTCGGCACCGCGGTCACCCACGACGTGGTCAGCGCGGGCGGCGAGTACCTCGGCGGCGTGATCTTCCCGGGCGTGGAGATCTCGCTCGAGGCGCTCTCCTCGCGCGCGGCCGCGCTGCCGGCGATCGACCTCACGCCGCCGCGCGCCCTGATCGGCAAGTCGACCGTGGACGCGATCCGCGCCGGCGTGCTCTACGGCTTCGCGGGCATGGTCGACGGCATCATCGAGCGCCTGCACGCCGAGCTGGGGGACTTCACCACGCTGGCCACGGGCGGCCTGGCGCGCGCCGTCGTCCCGCACTGCCGCACGATCGACGAGGCCGACGACCTGCTCACCCTCACCGGCCTGCGGATCGTGTGGGAACGCAACCAGTGATCGAGGCGCTCCTCGCGGGCGACACCGAAGCGCTGCGGGCCGCGCTCGCCGCCGACCCCTCGCCGGCGACCGCGCGCCCGGACGGCCGGCGCACGCTGCTGCACGTGCTCGTCGACTGGCCCGCGCACCGGCCGAACGCCGCCGCCGGCGTGCGCGCGCTCGTGCAGGCGGGCGCCGACGTCGACGCCCCGTTCATCGGCGAGCACGCCGAGACGCCGCTGCACTGGGCGGCGAGCGCCGACGACCTGGAGGCGCTCGACGCGCTGCTGGACTGCGGCGCCGCGATCGACGCGCCCGGCGCGGTGATCGGCGGCGGCACGCCGCTCGACGACGCGTGGGCGTTCGGGCAGTGGCGCGCGGCGCGGCGGCTCGTCGAGCGCGGCGCCCGCCCTTCGCTGCTCGCGGCGGCCGCGCTCGGGCTGCCGCTGGAGGGCGAGGGCGACGTCACCCAGGCCTTCTGGGCCGCCTGCCACGGCGGGCAGCGCGCCGCCGCCGAGGCGCTGCTGGCGCGCGGCGCCGACCCGCGCCGGGTCGGCTTCGGCGGGCGGACGCCCGAGCAGGCCGCGCGCGCCAACGGCTTCGCCGAGCTGGCCGGCTGGGTCGCGCATCTACCCTGAGATCCGTGCGCTCGCTGCACGATCCATGGAAGCTCGGGGACCTCGAGATCCCCAACCGCGTGATGCTCGCGCCGCTGGCCGGCATCGGCAACTGGTTCGTGCGCCTGCAGGCCAAGCGCTACGGCGCCGGGCTGGCGGTGAGCGAGATGATCTCGAGCTTCGCCATCCACTACGGCAACGCCAAGACGCTCAACGAGCTGCTGGTCGTGCACCCGGACGAGGGCCCGGTGGCGATCCAGCTGTTCGGGCAGGACCCGGAGATCATGCGCAGCGCCGCCGCCGAGGTCGCGCGCGCGGGCGCGGCGATCGTCGACCTCAACATGGGCTGTCCCGTCCCGAAGGTGATGAAGACGGGCGCCGGGGCGGCGCTGATCAAGGACCCGGACACCGCGGTCGCGGTCGCGCGCGCCGCGCGCGAGGGCTCGGGCCTGCCCGTGACCGTCAAGCTGCGCGCCGCGGTCAAGCCCGGCGGCGTCGAGGGCCTGGAGGTCGCGCGCCGGCTCGTGGAGGAGGCCGGGGTGGCCGGGATCACCTTCCACCCGCGCAGCGCGGCCGTCCGCCACAAGGGCGTGCCCGACTACGACCTCGCGGCCGAGCTGGTGCGCGAGCTGCCGGTCCCCGTGATCGTCAGCGGCGGCATGGCCGGCGTCGAGCACATCCGCTGGGTGTTCGAGCACACGGGCTGCGCGGCGGTCATGCTCGCCCGTGGCGCGCTCGGCAACCCGTGGCTGTTCGCGCAGGTGCTCGGCACGCGCGAGGACGAGCCGACCCCCGAGGAGGTGCTCGCGGAGTGGCACTGGGTGATCGACCGCGCCGAGGAGCACCTGGGCCCGGAGCGGGCGGCGCGCTACCTGCGCAAGTTCCATCCCTGGTACGTCGAGCGGCTCGGCGCGCCCAAGTCCGTCCAGGACGCGCTGCAGCGCGCGGAGACACTTGCCGAACAGCGCGAGATCCTGTTGCTATCCTGCGCGCCCTCTGCGCCCGTCCAGGCGTGAGAGCACGGTCCGCCACACCAGCGGACCTTTTCCATCTTCAGCCCCGCATAAGGACTGACGCAGCATGCAGAAGGACGTCATCCTCACCCCCGAGGGACTCGAGAAGCTCAAGCAGGAGATCGAGTACCTCTCGACGACCAAGCGTCGCGAGGTTGCCGAGCGCATCAAGGAGGCGCGCGAGTTCGGCGACATCTCGGAGAACTCCGAGTACGACGACGCCAAGAACGAGCAGGCGATGCTGGAGTCCCGGATCGCCAGCCTCGAGGACAAGCTGCGCTCCGCGTCGGTGATCGACGCGTCCGAGCTGTCCGCGGACGTCGTGCGCGTCGGATCGCAGGTCCACGTGACCGACGACAAGGGCAAGTCGCTCATCTACACGATCGTCGGCTCGACCGAGGCCGACCCGTCGGCCAACAAGCTCTCGAACGAGTCGCCCGTCGGCAAGGCGCTGATCGGGCGCAAGAAGGGCGACGCCGTGAAGGTCGCCCTGCCCTCCGGCAAGCAGCGCGAGCTGACCGTCACCAAGATCGAAGTCGCATGAGCGAGCCGGCGGACCTGCTCGCCGTCCGCCGCCGCAAGCTCGAGGCGCTGCGGGAGGCGGGAATCGACCCGTTCCCGCACGCCTACCCGGGCGTGACGCCGATCGCCGAGGCCAAGGCGCCGCACGAAGGACTCGAACCCGGCGAGGAGACCGACGTGCGCGTGCGCGTGGCCGGCCGCCTGCACGCCCGCCGCGGCCAGGGCAAGGCCGCGTTCCTGGACCTGATCGACCGCACGGGCCGGATGCAGCTGCACGCGCGCGCCGACGTGCTCGGCAAGGAGTCGCTGGACGCGCTCGTCGCGCTCGACCTCGGCGACCTGCTGGGCGCCGACGGCACGATCTTCAAGACCCGCCGCGGCGAGCTGTCGGTCCGCGTCGAGGGCTGGCAGCTGCTGGCCAAGTCGCTGCGCCCGCCGCCCGACAAGCACGCCGGCCTGCACGACACCGAGACGCGCCTGCGCCACCGCGAGCTGGACCTGATGGCCAACGAGGAGACCCGCGAGGTCTTCATCACGCGCGCGAAGGTCGTCACCGCGATCCGCCGCTTCCTCGACGACGAGGGCTTCATCGAGGTCGAGACGCCCGTGCTGCAGCCGATCTACGGCGGCGCGCTGGCGCGCCCGTTCGAGACGCACTTCAACGCGCTCGACAAGACCTTCTACATGCGGATCGCCACCGAGCTGTACCTCAAGCGGCTGATCGTGGGCGGCCTGGAGCGCGTGTACGAGCTCGGCAAGGACTTCCGCAACGAGGGCCTCTCGCCCAAGCACAACCCCGAGTTCACGATGCTCGAGTGGTACGAGGCCTACGCCGACTGGGAGGTCGTGGCCGACCGCGCCGAGCGGCTCGTGCGTCACGCCGCCGAGACGGTCGGCTCGGACAAGTTCTCCAAGCCGTGGGCGCGCGAGACCCTGGCGGGCGCGATCGCCGCGCGCGCCGACGGCCTCGACGTGCTCGCCCACCGCTCGCTCGAGTCGCTGCAGGCCGCCATGCGCGAGCGCGGGATGGAGATCCCGGACGAGCCCAACTGGGCGGCGCTCGTCGACTACCTGGTCTCCAAGCACGTCGAGCCGACGCTGATCGAGCCGACGATGCTGCACGACTACCCCGTCGAGCTGTCGCCGTTCGCCAAGCGCCACCGCGAGCACGACGGCCTGGTGGAGCGCTTCGAGGCCTTCGCCGACGGGATGGAGTTCGCCAACGCCTTCTCCGAGCTCAACGACCCCGACGACCAGCGCGCCCGCTTCGAGGAGCAGGTCCGCCACGCGGCGGCCGGCGACGAGAACGCGCCGCCGTTCGACGAGGACTACATCTTCGCGCTCGAGCACGGGATGCCGCCCACGGGCGGGATCGGGATCGGCATCGACCGCCTTGTCATGCTGCTAACCGGAAGGCGCACGATCCGGGAAGTCGTTCTCTTCCCGGCCCTCAAGTAGTCGCGCCCTGGACCGATAGTCCAGAGCAGTGACGTAGCCGTACCGTTGGTAGACTGGGGTATGGCCAAAGACGTGCCCCGAGCTGTCATCCGCACCGGCGCTGGCGCCGAATACACGGATGGGAGCCGGGGTATTTTCGTCTACCGAGCCAATCCGTCACTGCCCTCCCGACTCAACCAGGACCACCAGAACGACCGAGCGCTAGGCGAGCACTAGTAGGAAGGAAGCTCCCCAACCCCATGTTCGAGCGATTCACAGAGCGAGCACGTCAGGTGGTCGTCCTCGCCCAGGAGGAGGCGCGGACGCTCAAGCACAACTACATCGGGACCGAGCACATCCTCCTTGGTCTCCTCCGCGAGGAGGAAGGGCTAGCCGCTCGCGTTCTCGAGTCCCTGGACATCACCGTCGAGCGCGTGCGCGCCCAGGTGGTCCGGATCGTCGGTTCCGGCGAGGAGGTGACCTCCGGCCAGATTCCCTTCACCCCGCGCGCGAAGAAGGTGCTCGAGCTGGCCCTCCGTGAGGCGCTCTCGCTGGGTCACAACTACATCGGCACCGAGCACATCCTGCTCGGCCTCGTGCGCGAGAACGAGGGCGTCGCGGCGCGCATCCTGCTCGACTTCGACGCGGACTCCGAGAAGATCCGCAACGAGGTCATCCGGATGCTCTCCGGCCCCGGCGGCCGGCGCCAGGGCTCGGGTTCCGGTCAGGGCCAGGCGGCCTCGGGCGGGCCGGCCCAGGGCGAGAAGAAGTCTTCGAAGCTGCTCGACCAGTTCGGGCGCAACCTCACCAAGCTGGCGGCCGACGGCAAGCTGGACCCGGTCGTCGGGCGCGAGACCGAGATCGAGCGGATCATGCAGATCCTCTCGCGGCGCACCAAGAACAACCCCGTCCTGGTCGGCGAGCCGGGCGTGGGCAAGACCGCGGTGGTCGAGGGCCTGGCGCAGCGCATCACCAACGGCGACGTGCCGGAGCTGCTCAAGAACAAGCAGATCTACACGCTCGACCTGGCGGCGCTGGTCGCGGGCTCCAAGTACCGCGGCGAGTTCGAGGAGCGCCTGAAGAAGGTGATGAAGGAGATCACCCAGCGCGGCGACATCATCCTGTTCATCGACGAGCTGCACAACCTCGTCGGGGCGGGCGCCGCGGAGGGCGCGATCGACGCGGCCAGCATCCTCAAGCC
>Ga0180215_1004245_pt1 | contig 12864 bp, 9 predicted proteins | sample eDN3rd37CBELigBY_FD_128871 | JGI IMG/M metagenome (GOLD analysis project Ga0180215, IMG submission 128871) | Enriched backyard soil microbial communities from Emeryville, California, USA - eDNA 3rd pass 37_C BE-Lig BY (version 2) (version 2) | ecosystem: Environmental > Terrestrial > Soil >...
GCAGGCGCAGGTGCAGCCGCAGGCGCAGGTGCAGCCGCAGGCGCAGGTGCAGCCGCAGGCGCGGATGCAGGCGCCGCTGGTGCCTCTGCAGGTGTGGCAATTTCGCTGGTGGCGAGGTACGTTTCAAAGTTGTACGACGAGCCCAACTCCGCCGCCGGCGCTGTCGCTAGTAGTGCTGGGGCAGCTGGAGCGGCCGCCGCAGCGGGTGTTGTCGTCGTCGGAGCGGCAACCGGCGACGCGTTGGGCGGCTGGTACGGAGTGTAGGAGCCGGTGAACGGGTCGTACATGAACAGCTGGCCATTCTCGCCGGGGACGACGGCGAAGCCGCTGACGGGGTCGTAGTAGCACTGGTGCTCCGCCGAGTAGTACAGGCCCGTCGCCGGATCCAGCGTCACCGCGCCGGCCGTGTCGCTCATGGTGCCGCCTCGTTTTCGCTGCGGCGGCCCGCCGGCAGCGGCCGGGCACCTTAGCTATCGCCTGTGCTGGTACCGTCAAGCTCACGTCGTCCTAGCACCGCCAACCATATAAGGCACATACCTACGCGCCTGTCCTGCCTAAAAGCGAGCGTCCTTCGCCTTGTACGCCGTCAGGGGCTTCCTCAACACTGTCCTCCTGCAGCGCTTACGTCGTGTTAGGGCTGCGGACCCCGCTGCCTCACCACTAACATCCCACCCAAAACCACCTGTCTGCCTTCTCCACGTCGCTCTGCAGCTGCTGCTCCGTGCCCAGCTGCCCGACTGCCTGCACAGCTGGTCCCACGGTCGCCGGGCGTCCCTCGAAACGCGCCGCCGTCGCCGTCGACACTGCGGCGCAGCGTCCGTTATTTGGCGCGAAAAAAGAAAAACTGGAGGAAAGGCCCATTCATATTACATCATTCAGTGAGACCGCATGACGTAGTGTGGTGATCCGTCCAACGGACGGCGGCGAACATCCGGCGGACGGGTCTTGCGTGCGCGCAGCAGATGCTTCGGGAGGAACCGGACCAGGCGACTGTTACAGCGTGGCGAAGTTGGGGGAAAAGAAGCCAAGGACATACGCGTTGCGTGTAGTTCATCCGCGTGCACCGGATGCACTATAGCATTCATGTATGAATCAATCGAGAACGTAGGCACGTGCACACACTGTATGTTCGTACGTGGAATGTCACACACGTGTAGTACATACAGATAGCGCGAGTTAGTATGCATTTCAGTAAAAGAAACACTTTATTCCAGACAATCAACACAAAGCATAATCAGCTTCTTTCATGTCTTCATCCACCGCATCCCCTACGACAGCTAGTTCATAAGTAGCATTTGTTTTCGTAGGGCGACACCTCCACACCAGTCTTGGGGTCGTTGAGCTGCGCGGTGAGGTTCTCCTCGGCGGAGGTGCGGCGTACCTCACCGCCCGAGATCAGATTGCCATACAGCCCCAGAGTCGTATGTGTGTCATTGTGTTTGCACGGGGTATAGCCTAAAATCTATCAACTTGCAGAGAGAGGCCATGATGGACACGGATCGACGATGCGCGGGGAGACGGATGCATGGATGCAGCACAACGTGGATTGACGCATTTCATGCATGCATGGGGCAATCTGAGCTCCGCTAATGGGTACACCTGCGCATGTATACGCGTACGGTTGAACCCACCCGAGTGCATTGGCCACAGGGCGCGTTTCGGAATGGGCAGCAAACAGACAATTCAGAAATTAGAACCTACCTTTATATGGCATGCCGCTTTGCAAAGATGCTTCTATTGAAATTTGTACAAGCTAGGATGGGCGGTTGACACGAAAATTTACAATTACGGAAAATTTCGGCAATGACAAGCACTCTCTAGGCGGGAAACTTTGGACTGCAACTTGAGAAACACGGCGAGCAGAAACACAAAACTTGCATGCACTCAGCTGATGGTTGACGGATTTGTTTTCGCTCGATGCGCGCGCAAGAGTCAGACGGCGGACCCCTCGATGGAATACAGGCACACACACACACACACACACATCTTTGAAGGCAGGTACGCAGTCTAAATGCTTTGTACACAGGCTGGTAACCCACCGCCCAGCCCTACAAACCACGCATTCATTCACCACGACTAGGACCGCCGCGCACGTTGACGGCGCGCCATCTCGTCCATGTTGACGCCAAACTCGGTTCGCTCCTCTTCGTCGGTCGTGACCGCCAGCACCATCTCGTCACGGAACAGCGCGACGTCGTCTACGACCGCCAGATGCTGGATGTCGCGGAACTGGCACGGCTCCAGATCGAGCTTTCGCCGCACGACTTCGCGGAGCGTCGCCATGTCGCCGGGCACCTGCACCCAGTACCCGCCCTTCTTAGCAGCCAGCGGCCGCACGACGATGCGGTAGATGCGGTCCTCCAGCATGAGCCGGCGGCGCTTCATCCCGCGGCCGCCGGTCTCCTGGCCCGGATCGATGACGCGCGCGACCATATCGCCGGGGCCGGGCGGTGCAGCGCTGCCGGCGCTGCCGCCGCCCGTGCTCGTGGTGCTCGTGTCGTCGCCACCTTCGTCGTCTGTGAGCAGCTCGCGGCCGCCGCTGGCACGCGCGGACGCAGATTGCAGGCTGCTGCTGCTCGTCGACGACACCGACTCGGCAGGGACGGGCACCGGCGGCGGGGCTGCCGCCTGGGCTGCTTCTGCCGCGGCGACTGCCGCTTCCGACGAGGCCACCAGGTCTGGATCACTGGTGTTCATCGGCGACGGCGCGGACAGCAACCCCCCGCCCGGCCGTCCGGGCACCGCCGGCCACTGCTGCGCGGCGGCGGCGGTGTCGCCGATCGGCGTCTCCATGATCGGGCTCGGCTCTGTGCTGTACAGAACAGTGTTGACCGAGTCGGGGCTCACGCCGCCCATCGTCAGGTCCGGCACGCTGTTGCCCCTAGGGACCGTCGACACCGCCGGCGGGCGCGCATCTGCAGGGGAGAGAGTATAACTAATTCAACACGCGTTCTAGTAGTTAGCGGCGGCCCGGCACCATCCACACATCGCAGTGCGCACGCAGCGTACCACCGACGAGGCTGGCGGCGCGGGCGGACCACCGGGACTTCAGGACGGCCACCGTGGCCGCACCGTCTGGCCCGAGCAGCGCCGCTTGCTGCTCCGGTGCGAGCGCCAGCACGGCGGGTGATGCCTCGAGCGGGTTGTCGTAGAGCGAAGTCGCCTCGAGCGCCGCCAGCGCGCCTAGGAACCACGGCACCTCAGTGAGGCGGTTGTGCGCGAGTTGCAACGACACAAGGCACGCGGCCGCGGAAACAGTGGGCATCAGTCTTCCGATGCGGTTGTGGCTCAGGTCCAGCTGGGCGAGGCTCGGCAGGTGCCACAGCGCCTCGGGCAGCGCGAGCACGTGATTGTTGGCCCAGGAGAGGCGCGCGAGCCGCGGCAGCGCAAGTAAGCTCGGCGGCAACAACTGCAGCTGGTTGCCGTCCAGCACGAGCGTCGTGAGCGGCGTCTTTGGGCACCACTCGTCCGGCAGCGTCGCCAGCTGGTTGTTTCGCATGTTGAGCGTCACCAGGCGCGGTAAATGGCCGAGCTGCGGCGGCACGGCGATGAGCTGGTTATCGGCCACGTCCAGCGACACGAGCTGCTCGAGTGCGCCAAGCTGCGGCGGCAGCACGGTCAGCAAGTTGCTGTCGAGGCGCAGGTCGGTGAGGCTGCCGAGCGTGCCAAGGCTGGCCGGCAGCACGGTCAGCTGGTTGCCGTGCAGGTCGAGGCGTGCCAGCTGCGCGAGTCGGCCGACGCTGGCCGGAAGCATCGTGAGCTGGTTATGCGCCGCGGTCAGCGACGTGAGCGAGCCGAGCTGGCCGAGGTCGGCGGGCAGCGCGGTGAGGTTGTTGTAGTCGAGGGCAAGCTCGGCCAGCTGGGCGAGGTGGCACAGGCCAGCCGGCAACGCGGTGAGCCGATTGTGCGCGACGTCGAGCGTGGCGAGCGCTTGTAGGTGGCCAATCTCGTCCGGCAGCGCGGCCAGCTGGTTATGCGCGACGTGCAGCTCCACGAGCGCGCTGAGGCGACCGAGGGCGGATGGCAAGGCGCTGAGCTGGTTGTGGTCCAGCCGGAGCACGCGTAGATGGGGCAGTGTGTGGAGGTCGGCGGGAAGCGCGAGCAGCTCGTTGTGCGACATGTCGACCTCCATTAGGAACTGCAGCCTGCCGAGCTGCGGTGGCACGACCGTGAGCGCGTTGTGGCTCAGGTTCAAGAAAGTGAGCGACGCGAGCTGGCCAAGCTGCGGCGGCAGCACCGTGAGCTGATTCTCGGCCATCTGCAGCGAGCTCAGCCGGCCGAGCTGGCCGAACTGCGGCGGGAAGACAGTGAGCTCGTTGCGGTCGAGCGAGAGCGACGAAAGGTTCTCAAGCTGGCCGAGCTCGGGCGGCAGCAGTACAAGCCGGTTGTCGTGCAGGGCGAGGTCGGTGAGCTGCTTGAGCTGACCGAGCTCGGGCGGCAGGAGGGTGAGGCGATTGCCCTGCAGGTAGAGCTCGGTGAGGTTGTGCAGCCGGCCGATGGTCGGTGGGATGGCGGCGATCTGGTTGTCGGATAGGTCGAGCTGCCGCAGCTGCGTGAGCTGGCCAATCTCGGCGGGCACGCTGGCCAGGCGGTTGTTGGACATATAGAGCTCGTTGAGCTCGGGCAGCGCGCACAGCGCGGGCGGCATTGCCTGGAAAGCGTTGTCGTTCAGGCCGAGGCCGGTCAGGTTGCGCAGCTGCGCAAACTCGTCTGGCAGCGTCGTGAGCTGGTTGTCGTAGAGCGACAACTCGACGAGCTCGGCAAGCTGGCCAATCGCGGCGGGCAGCTCGCGCAGCTGGTTGCTGTGCAGGTCGAGCGCGACGAGCGCGGTCAGCGCGCCGATCTCATCCGGAAGCGCCTGGAGCGCGTTATCCGAGACCGCGAGCTCGTGCAGGCCTGTGAGAAGGCCAATCTCGGGAGGCAGGTGCGTGAGCGCGTTGTCCTGCACGCAGAACGTCACGAGGCTGGTGAGGCGGCCAATCTCGGTCGGCAGCGCCCTCAGGCGGTTGGCCTGCAGATCGAGCTGCGTGAGCTGCTGCAGGAGGCCGATGGCCGGCGGCAGCTCGGTGAGGGCGTTTCCCGTGAGCGATAGCCGGGTGAGGTGCGTGAACGCAAAGACGCGCTCGGGCACGCTCGTCAGACCCAGGCCGCCCAGGTCGAGCATAGTAAGCGACGCGTCGGCCTCGCAGTCGTCGAGCCGTGCCTGCACGACCGCCGCGGCGTGCGTGCTGCTGCTGCTATCGCCACTGCCGCCGCCGCCGCGCGGCGACTGAAACGCCGGCGTGGCGCAGGCGCTGCCGCCGGTGTCGGTGCCGCCGCTGAACGGGCTGCTGTCTGGGCCGCAGTCGTTCCGCGGGGAGCGGGCGCCCCGCTGCGCCAGCGGTGTGAGCGCCGTGCGGCCGGGCGAGACGCCGCCGCCGGCCATGATGCCCCCCGCGGTGGGTGCCGACGGCGTGCGGAGCAGCTGGCGGGTCATGGTGCCGGTGCCGGGGTCGCTGCCGCCGCTGGGCACGGGCAAGAGCGGGTCCGTTGACGTGGCCAACAGTCGCGGCTTGTCGGTGAGCGCGAGCGCGGCAGCCGTGCCGGCGGCGCCCTCGGGGCTGCGCAGCATTGCCGCCGGTGTCGAGGGTCCGTCCGCGTTTGCCACCTTCGCCGTCCAGTCCGAATCCGCCAGCAGCGGCGGGGCGAGCCGGGGCAGCGGCAGCGGCACGAGGCTCCGCCACGCCGGTGCGCAGAGCGCCCACCACCACCACAGCGGACGCCGCGGGCTGCTGTTTGTCCTGGCGGGGCGCGCCACCGTGCCGGCTCGCCGTTATCGCCCGTGACGCCAAAAGCGCGTTAAATCCGCGTCGTTGAAATCGCCTTGAAACCACTTCAATCCCCGTTGCACCGTGGCGAATCCGCGTTGAGCCGGCACCGCTCGCGGGCCAATTCCACACCTGGCCGCGCTCTGACGCCTCCAGATCACCCGCCGGCTGCGTGCACCGCAATGACCAGCGCAGTCACGTGTAGTGGCTGCACCTGCGCCGTTGCTGCCCCACGTGTCCGGTCACGTCGCCCTGCACCGCTACGCCATCCGGCCGATGCTGCGACTGCGTAATGCTGGTCCTGGGACTCCTGCCCTACAGCCTGAGCTGCAGGCCTCCTGCAGCCGTCGTGCTGGTCGCTGTCCTCGTCCTCGCCGTTTGCCGCTCTTTGCCCGCCAACTCAAATTCGCGCCTTGAAGTGAGCACGCTCAGTCGGAGGGCCTCCTGTCTTTTCTCACTCGTCCAGGAGTCGCCCTGCACGCGTGAGCCCACCAGCTGCACCCACTGTCCTCTACCAACCTCCCTCTTCTTGGTCCCCTCGGCGCCGTTGCAGTCTTTGCCGCCCGTTCGAAAATCGGCCTGGCTGCCACGTGATCTACCGAGTCGCTGCTGCAGTACCGTCCGCCCGTCTCCGCCGCCTGCTGCCCTTGTCCGCCCCCTTTCGTCGTCCTCGTCCTCGTCCTCGTCCTCGTCCTCCTCTTCCCCCTCTTCTTCGCCTTCGTCCGCTTTCTTCGCCTCTGCTTCGCCCTCTCGCGCCGGCCGCGGCCCGCGCTCTCGTAACGGTTTTTTGGCGCCAAAAAAGTTTTTCTTTTCTTTTCCCTGCGACTCCTTTGAACGGTGGCGCCCCTTCAAAAGTCTCCCCGACGGCCCACAGTGACACGCCCCTTCCTCTTCTATTACCGGGAGCGCGCGCATTCGAGGGACAGCCGCCTTCCGTGCATGCAAGCGGCCGAGGCACGCATGGAGGGAAGATACGGACGTGGGCTCAGTAGTGGCGAGAGAAGGCGACGGAGGAGTGTAGATGGAGAAAGGGCGGCGTGACTTGGATCGGAGCACGACCGAGGCCACGTTATCGTACGCGTGACCTTCCTTTTCGGGACATCGCTCGCACGTAACGGCGGACGTCCAACGACGACCCCGTGCAGCCGCGGCCACCGCTGACTCAGCGCACCGGCCAGGCAGGCGTAGTGGGCGCGCGCGTAACGGCTACACGGCCAAGCATACTACTAGGCCAGCAGGAGTACGTAGGGCTCGCGCGCATGCAAGATGACACGGGGTGGGACGGACCAGATGGAACAGGGTTGAACAGCACGTGTCCGCTGACATGCCGCCTGCGACGTACCGCGTCCGGCCATGAAGGTAGATCATCAACACGCGTTTAGGGCAGCTAGTGTGGGGGCTCAGGCATACTGCGCACATGCGTATACATGCCGGTCCAAGCGCGCGGCCCGCGGCGTGTGTATGGTCAACAGAGACTATGTCTCGATCGTCGCTGCACACTCCACATACAGCGTGCACACATGCGAGAAGATACAGAGGATCTCCCTGCCAGATCAGAACCCACTACGCGCCGCTACATGCACTTCTTTGCTTGCCTTGCCCTTCGCACTTCGCGGGGCCGCGCCGAGCCGTCATCTCACGTGATGCACTTGACACGTGACTCCACACGCGTTTTCGTCACGTGACCGCCTCAGTACGCTGCTCCCAAGCCCAAGTCGGTGCGGGTTGCGGGGCCTCGAGCGGGCCAGCGGGGCCGTAGCGACAGCTGCGATGGCATGCACGCGTTAGAGGGGGTGCTGGGGAGCATGCCAATGTAAGAAGTGTGGGGAATGACTGGGTGTGGCCGGAGATCGACGCGAGCGTGTGATCGCGGGGCGAGATCTGGGACTGCGGAGCACCTCCAGCGGCCCAGCCATCCCATAGGCCTGACCTGCTTCCGGTACACGACACCTCTTGTCACTTCGATCAATGCAGCACTCGCATCCCGCCGGCCGTCGCCGTTCCCGCACCATGGGCTACGGTAAGGAGTCTCGACGCAGCTTCGCCTCGCCGGCCGCCGCGCTAACACCCGCCAGCCACTGCCTACGGCAGACTTCCTGAACGCAGGACCATTTGAGCACATCACCGTTGAGGTCGCCCAGGGCATCCTGGTGCTGACGCTCAACCGCCCGGCCATCAAGAATGCGTTCAGCAGCCAGACCGTGCGTCCTGCTACCAACTACCTATGCGAACGTGCCCCCGGCTGACCCGGAACGCCACGCCCGCCCAGGCACCAGCGCGCTCCGTCCCAGTACCTCGAGGTCGCCCAGGTCTTCCGCGAGGTTAAGGCCGACGAAGAGGTCCATGTGGTCATCCTGACCGGCGCCGGCAACTTCTTCTCGGCCGGCGCCGACATGACCACGCCCAGCAACACCGCTCTTGACGAGGCCACTGACGGCTTCAACTCGGCTTTCCGCCCCGTCGGCGTGTTCATGTCCGAGGTAATGCACTTCCCCAAGCCGCTTATTGCCGCTGTGAACGGGCCCGCCGTCGGCGTCGGCGTCACTGTGCTGCTCCACGCCGACATTACCTACTGCACCGCCAACACGTACTTTTGGACGCCCTTCAGCCGCATCGCGGTAAGGTGTCATCGGCTGAATTGAAGGCGAGTCCTGCCAGTATCCTAAAGCCGCAGCTCGCGCGTGCGTCGCCCGGTCGGCCGGCCCGGCAGGTGGTGCCCGAGTTTGTGAGTTCGATGCTCCTGCCCGAGATTCTCGGCCCGTCGCGTGCCAACGAGATGCTGCTGGCCAACCGCCAACTGACCGCAAAGGAGGCTCACGCCGCGGGCCTTGTCAGCGAGGTCTACCCGAACGCCACGGAGGTGCTCGCCGCTGCCAAGAAGACGGCCGCGCACATGCTCTCATTCCCGCTCGCCGACAAGAGCCTGCCCCTGTACAAAGTGCGTGTGGCGCGGTGGCGCTTGGATGGTGGCGCGCGGCCTCCAACTCACGGGCGCGTACGCATGCCCCGCTGTGGTGATGGCGCCTCCAGCGGCTCATCAAGAATCCGCTACGCATGCAGGCGATGGAGTACGTGCACCGCACCGAGATGGACGCGCTCACGGAGCGTATCAACAACGGCGACATCGCCACCGCCGCGATGCAGTTCATGCAGAGCCGCGGCAAGACCGGCGCGCCCAAACTGTAATACTTATGCAGCATCCTGTACAGCGAAAAATGTGCTTACAAATAGCGTTCCACTATAATGGTCATCTGGCCGTGTCCGGCGGCGAATCACTATCCGTGTGCCAACTACAATGCTATTTACATCCAGCAATCCGTCAGAGCCACATGGGCAGGGACGCGGGCAGTGACTGCGCGCCCGCCCACGGCTGCGACGCGGTGAACGACTGGGAGAGCGCGTCCGAGTCGGCTGGGAGCAGGTCCTGCATGTCGTTCACGACTGCCAGGTAGATGCGCTTAAAGTCGACAGGGTCGCCCTGCCATGTACCACGGCCCAGCGCCAATTACATCGCGCCCAGCGGCTTAGTACCGAGGCGGGCGTCGCTTCGGCGGATGCAGCGCACGCCCGTACCCGTTTGCGCCGGAAGCGAACTTTGCACGCCTCGTCGCCATCCGTCGTGACGTCGACCGCACCCCCAAGGACCAGACCGCGCTTGTACGAGTGCTGGAACGTCACCTGGCGGGGTGGGGATTAGGACAATGAATAGCCTAGCCGATGCGTGAGACCGGACGGAGCACTGCTCACTGGACGCCTTCGACTGGCCGCAGACCTTGTACAACGACATGTCGTACTCGGTGTCGATGCCGAGTTTGCGCAGCGCGTTCGAGATCCTGATAATGCCCAGGGAGGAGCAACGTGCATGCGGTGTTGTTAATATCGGCACCAACGTGGCATTCGACGCTACGCTGTGATCGTACCGCTTCACCGCCACAGCGATACGCGCGTTCACGTGGAATACCAGGATCTGTGCAGCCATAGCGCGCAGTGGGCCGGATGGCCGGTGAACCTGATAGTTCCACCGGCGCACGGATATAATATGCGTGTTGCGGGTCTCAGTGCGCTGTCACTAAAGATTTGCCAACCACTGCCGAGGGCGTACCATGCTGGAGCTGCGCGCCGGGCTGTCGTGGCGCGAGGACCACTCCGGCTGCGACATCGCGTCAGCGCTGTAGCCGTCGAGGTGGCCGCGGGGACCCGCCACGGGCAGGGCCGGCTGCGAGTAGCCCCTAAGGCACGTAGCCATCCATGGAGTACGTCGCCGCGTAAGCAAGCACCCGTTGACGCGTTCCACCCCGGGAGAACCGCCCGCGTACATTTGTAAGTCGTCGTGGCCGCGGTGCAAGCCCAGCGTCATCCGCAGCTGCAGTGCTAGTGCGTCCGGATCCGCACACCGGCCTTCGGCTGTAGAGCAGCAACCGAACGAAATAAGAACGCGAAGTTAATACAACTCGGGAAAGAATAATATGTGGGCAGAGGAGTCTACCTTGGTTTATGAGCGCGCAGGGTCTGTGTAGAGTGCGCATAGCACGCAGCTTCAATAGCAGCGAGTAAGTCTTTGATGCCCCGCGCCCCAATTGCCGCAGCACGCTGACATACTCTCGGAGCCACGGGTGCTGTCGCACTTGCTGGAGCGTCCATCGCTTGGAAGGGTCTATCGTGAGCATGCCATATACAAGATCTAGGTCGCAAATGGATGCCGCGCACTAGACGAAACAGCAGGAGCGTCAGTGATTGCGCACGTGCCTTCCCAACCATGGTTGCGGCATTAACCCACCGTGCAGGTTGGGCGGGATCCGGTCCTGGAAGGGTCGCGACTTTCCAGTCGCGTAGCTCGCAAACATGGGGTCCATCTCTGTCGGCTCATCCCACGGCGTGACTAGCAGCGAACACCCGGCAAACGGCATTGTCGCTGCGTCAGGCAGACGTTTACAATACGTCAAGCGTAGACGGCGTTCCAGACATACTCCCCACCAACAGGACAAGCAGGATAATGCCACAGGACCACACGTCGACCGCTTCGCCCGAGTACCAGCCGATGATCTCGGGCGCGACGTAAGGCGGCGAGCCGCAAATCCGTCGCAGCTGCCGGACCTCGCCGTTGTAGCGGTAAATTGCCGCCAGTCCAAAATCGGCGAGCTTGGTATTGCCTGCGTAAGTTGACCTGAACGGGGGTTGCGGGAGTGGTCTTAGTGAGCGGCGGAAGGTCTGAATCCAATGGTGCTGGTACGAGGCAGCGCACCGTATTCGTCCAGCAGAATATTTTCCGGCTTCAGATCTAGCCATGCAATATCAACCCCGAGGCAGCAGGACCAGCGCTTAGTTCGCCTTCGTCACCCGACCGAAGCCCAGCACCGCCGGCGTTACGCACCGCGATGGGTCACTCCACGCTGGTGGAGATAGGCCTGTACAAAGCACGAGCTTAGGCAAAAGTTAAATGTTAAAGAACGTTGTGAGCCGCACCGCCATACGAGCCCCAATTGCGCGGTGCTAGCTGGAGACGGACCACAGCATTCAAGATTTGTATGAAGAAGAACCGCGCCAGCTCGGGCGGTACGCCCTGGTCCGGCACTGGCGTCCTTATTCCATTTCCGCGGCACCATGCGCAGGAAACGGTGAGCGGCGAACCCACTCAATCGGTACGCAATAGACAGAAACCCGTACCGATCTTGTCAAAGAGGTCGCCGCCGGCCGAGTGCTCCAGAACTAGGTACTGGTAGTTGTTCTCCTCGAACGAGCCCAGCAGTTGGATGATGCCGCCGTGCTTCAGGTTGCTCAGGATCGTAATCTCGCGCTTCACGTCCTTCGCCACGGCCTCGGTGAGTGGCAGGATCTGTGAGTTCTGACACGACGGGCCCCCCGGACAGTGTCAGCGTCGCCTTCTTCCTTTCAGTAACCTAGCAGCCAAGCCCTCACCTTGATCGCAAAGTACTCGTGCGACTGCAGGTCGTACGCCAACTTCACCTTGGCAAAGGAGCCACTGCCGATCGTCTCCTTGAGCACGAACCGGCCGCCGACAATGCGGTTCATCGACTGGCTAGGCCCCGCCAGCTGTTGCACTGTGAGTGCCTGCGTTGTCTGCTCGAGGTCCATGATTGGCGAACCGCACCGCTGAATGCAGCGGACGCACTACAGCGATATGGAATGGGTACTGGCACGCCGCAGTCACCAAGTGGACCCGTGTCTGCCGACGATAGGGTCTGGCGGGTGGCAGTGGGAAGGGAAGTCCACGAGCACGCCGTTCTGCCGTGCGCTGCTGTCGCGCCCATATCAAAACCTTAGCGCCACTGAAAAATTTTCGCGCCAAAAAACTTTGATGCTGAATGCGCCAAAAAACTTTGATGCTGAATGTGATGCGCGCACGCGACCAGCCATGGCCTATATCATAGAGACAAGCCAGCGAACGCCAGTAGCGCGGCTGGACAAGGTATTACTATAGCGGAGCCTTTATTTACTTGCATATGCAGCTCGAAACCGTGGGGAAACTTGCTCAAAGAACAACATAGCCTGACATGAAGTACAAACAGGAATGGAACAACTGCCGCGAACGCCTTGAAAAGCATCGATCCGGCATAAGCAATGTAGACTACAAGAGGCCATCTGCCATCCAGCTGACTATCGTACAACGTGCGGCACCTAAAAATCCCTGCGCCGTGTGGCCCGCTCACAGGGCGGGCGGCGCGGGCGGCGGTGGCGGCGGTCCTCCGGCGGCTGACCGACCCGGCTTCTCAAGCAGGGCCGGCTCGTTGGTCCGGTTCCGGTTCGGCCGCATCATCGTCAACACGGCGAGCAGGAGCACCAGCAGCAGGGCGATGTGCGTGAACGGCAGGCCGCCGTCGCTCGACGGTCCCGCGTCGGCGCGCTCGCCAAACATGTTGCGCACTGGCGGACGCGGGCGGTCACACACGCAGCAGCAGAAGCTCAGGCACCGTTAGCGGTGGGCTAGCGGCGGGACAGCGTGTGCCCGTTCAGTGCGCGCCAGTACCGTTCTCAAAGCACTCGGTCTCGGTGCAGACCTGCGAGTTGGCGCTGCGCACCTGCCCGATGAGCTGGCGCA
>Ga0180215_1004248_pt1 | contig 12854 bp, 16 predicted proteins | sample eDN3rd37CBELigBY_FD_128871 | JGI IMG/M metagenome (GOLD analysis project Ga0180215, IMG submission 128871) | Enriched backyard soil microbial communities from Emeryville, California, USA - eDNA 3rd pass 37_C BE-Lig BY (version 2) (version 2) | ecosystem: Environmental > Terrestrial > Soil >...
AGATCTCACATGCTAAAGTCCTTCATCAGCACTATGAAGGACCCTACGGCCAAGATCTCACATGCTAAAGTCCTTCATCAGCACTATGAAGGACCCTACGGCCAAGATCTCACATGCTAAAGTTCTTCATCAACACTATGAAGGACCCTACGGCCAAGATCTCACAATGCTAAAGTTCTTCATCAGCACTATGAAGCACCCTATACCCAAGAGCTCACATGCTAAAGTCCTTCATCAGCACTAAGAAGGACCCTATGGCCAAGATATCACGTGTTAAAGTCCTTCATCAACCATAAAAACATAAAATTCCTAGTCCACCATCCACTGCCCAATTTTTACAACACTCAAACACAAAACACGCAGCATACCCATTACCATAATAGGACTGTAATACCATTTTTCGTGAGGAGGGGTTCGCGATGGACGCAACCCGCTTGATTAAACCTTTATTGGATAAGGAATATCCGATGATTAGCCATGGGGATGGAATCTACTTATACGACACAAATGGAAAAAGATATATCGATGGCTCATCAGGTGCCATCACGGCTAGCATCGGCCATGGCGTGAAAGAAATCATTGAAGAAATTGAAAAACAGGCTAACAAAATATCATTTGTCTACAGGTCACAGTTCACAAGTGAACCTGCAGAAAAATTGGCTAAAAAATTAAGTGACCTAGCAAAAGGCGGTGAATACTGGTCTTTTTTTGTGAACAGTGGCTCTGAGGCGACGGAAACGGCCATGAAGATTGCCATTCAGCATTGGCAAGAAAAAGGGATTAAAGGGAAAAACAAAATATTGTCACGTTGGATGAGCTACCACGGGATTACGATTGGTGCACTCTCAATGTCTGGACACACCGGAAGGAGAGCTCGCTTTGTACCATTATTAGAAGACTTTCCGACCATTCAACCACCGTATTGTTTCCGATGTCCTTTCAACGCCACTTATCCAGCTTGTAATCATATGTGTGCAACCGAGCTAGAACAAGCGATTAACAGAATTGGGGCCGATCATATTGCCGCATTTATTGCCGAGCCAATTATCGGAGCTGCGGGTGGTGCCATTGTCCCGCCTCCTGGTTATTATCAGGTGATTAAAGAAATCTGTAAAAAACACAATATCTTGTTTATTGCTGATGAGGTCATGACAGGAATGGGCCGGACCGGAAAGATGTTTGCCCTTGAACATTGGGACACACATGCTGACATCATTGCACTAGGAAAAGGTATGAGTGCGGGGTACACACCCATTGCCGCAACCCTCGTTAGTGAAAAGGTAATGGAACCAATTCAAAAAGGCTCAAAGCTAATTATGAGTGGACACACCTATAGTGCGAACCCGCAATCTACAGCTGTTGCGTTAGCAGTCGTCAGCTATATTGAAACTCATAATCTAGTTGAAAAATCTGCGAAAAACGGAAAATATCTTAATACCAAACTAGAAGAATTGCAAAAAAAGCACCCGATTATCGGCGATGTTCGTGGAAAAGGGCTGATGTGTGGAATCGAATTCGTATCCGACATGATCACAAAGTTCCCTTTTAAAAAAGAAATCGACTTAACTTCACTGGTTGTCAGTCAAGGTCAAAACAATGGATTGTTACTATATCCGGCTGCAGCTGGCATTGAAGGGGTCGGTGGTGACGCTATTCTTGTAGCACCGCCTTTAACAATTACAACTCAACAAATTGATGAGTTAATCGAGCTCCTTGATCAAACATTTGAAGATGTTGAGGCAGAACTACAGAAAAAAGGAATCATTTCAACATAATCTGGAGGTGACCATAATTGATTGAAAATCGATACAATAAGATTTCAACTCTAGAAGATGCACTCACACATATCAATGATGGAACAACGGTAATGTTTGGGGGATTTGGTGGAATAGGAAGTCCCCCAGCGTTAATAGACGGATTGCTAGAAAAAAATGTGAAAGATTTGACGTTGATTGGAAATGACACCGGCTTTCCCAACATCGGAATTGGGAAACTTGTCAGTCGAGGACACGCGAAAAAATGTATTGTCTCCCATATTGGTTCGAATCCAGTTGCAGGTCAATTGATGACGGATGGAAAAATGGAAATCGAATTTTCACCCCAAGGCACACTTGCTGAACGAATCCGTGCAGGTGGTGTTGGCCTTGGTGGTATTTTAGTCGATGTTGGAATTGACAATGAAATCGTATCAAATGGGAAACAAATCATTCCAGTCGACGGCACAAACTATCTATTAGAAAAGCCTTTAACAGCGGACATTTCCATTCTTTTCGCTAAAAAGGCCGATCCATTTGGAAATCTTGTCTATGATAAGAGTGCCAGAAACATGAATCCGCTTGTTGCCATGGCTGGGAAATTCACAATTGCCGAGGTTGAGGAAATTGTTCCATTAGGAGAATTAGATCCAGAAGAAATCGTAACACCCGGAATCTATGTAGACATGATTATTAAGAGTAGAGGGGTGAATTGGAAATGGGTATGGGAGTAGATGTTCGCAATCGGATTGCAAAACGGGCTGCACAGGAAGTCAAAGATGGTATGATTGTGAACCTAGGAATTGGTATTCCTTCCCTCGTTCCAAATCACCTCCCTGAAGGGATTAATGTCATGATTCATGCTGAAAATGGCATTTTAGGGATCGGTCCAAGCCCAGAAAAAGGGTCAGAAGATGAGAATATTTGTAACGCCGCGGGCTACCCCGTAACCACCGTTACAGGTTCGTCCTATTTTGATAGTTCAATTGCCTTTGGTATGATTCGGCGGGGTTATATTGATATAACCATTCTTGGATCACTTCAGGTTAGTGAAAAAGGAGACCTCGCGAACTGGATTGTTCCAGGTAAACGTGTACCTGGGATGGGTGGTGCAATGGAGTTAGCGCAAAAAGCAAAAAAAGTGATTGTTTTAATGAACCATGTCGATAAACATGGAAACTCAAAGATTGTTAAAGAGTGCAGTTTGCCTTTAACCTCTAAAAGCTGTGTTAATCTTATCATTACCGATATGGCCGTGATTGAGGTAAAAGAGGATGGCCTCCATCTATTAGAAGTGATGACTCCTTTTACAATTGAAGATGTGATAAAAAATACGAGTGCCGAATTGAAGTGGGATGAAACCATTTCACAACTAACCTAAAGGGAGGGGAAGTGTTTGAGTGATACTAACGATAAAGTGAAGAAGTGGATCCAAGAAAATAGGGGAAAAGGCATCCGTCTATTAAAAAAGCTTGTTCAAGAACCGAGTCTCCAAGGCAATGAAAGGTCTTCGCAAGCAATTATTATAGAAAAATGCCGCCAACTTGGGATGGAAATTGACATCTGGGAACCGAATGGTTCGGAACTTTTAAAGCATCCATATTTTGTTTCCCCAAGAACAAACTTTCTCGATAGTCCGAATGTAGTCGGTGTTCTAAAAGGGACAGGTGGGGGAAAATCACTTCTCTTAAATGGTCACATTGATGTTGTTCCAGAAGGTGATATCACCCAATGGGAGATGGATCCGTATTCCGCTGAAGTGAAAGATGGAAAATTATATGGGCGAGGTTCCACTGATATGAAAGGTGGAAATGTCGCAATGCTATTAGCAATCCAAGCCATCAAGGAATCTGGTATTCAACTAAAAGGCGATGTCATTTTCCAAAGTGTCATCGAAGAGGAAAGTGGTGGTGCCGGAACACTTGCAACGATTATCAAGGGCTATAAAGCAGATGGAGCCATAATCCCAGAGCCGACGAATATGAAGATTTTCCCGAAACAACAAGGTTCAATGTGGTTTAAAATTGATATTTACGGCCGAATTGCACATGGTGGAACGAGGTATGAAGGTGTTAGTGCAATCGAAAAGGCTATGACGGTAATTAACCATCTTTTGAAGCTTGAAATGATTCGCAATGCGGAGATTAATGATCCACTTTATAGAAATACGCCAATCCCAGTGCCTATTAATATTGGAAAAATAAACGGAGGAACTTGGCCGTCTTCTGTTCCAGACGTTGTTACCATTGAAGGTCGAATGGGTGTCGCCCCTGAGGAAACAATCGAGAACGCAAAAGCTGAAATGCAACAATGGCTTGAAAAATTACCTGAAATAGATCCATGGTTCCAAAACCATCCAGTTGGACTTGAGTGGTTTGGTGCACGTTGGGTGCCTGGTACAATTGATCCTGACCATGAACTAATGAATCTTTTAATCAATACGTATAAAGATGTCTTGGGGAAAGAACCAATCATTGAGGCATCTCCTTGGGGAACAGATGGCGGACTTTTAACAGCAGTCGGCAATATCCCGACCATTGTATTTGGTCCTGGAACAACTGAAGTTGCTCATTACCCAAATGAGTATATTGAGCTTGAACGGATGTTTGAAACGGCAGAAATCATTGCTCAAACGATTTTAGCATGGTGTGAAGTTTCTGAAAAATGATATGATAGATGAAAAGGCTAAGCTATGAGGAGGTTTGATGTTGTCAGGTCAAAAATACAATGAACAAAAACGATTACATGCAGCTTCTTATCAAGCAGACATTGTAGTAGACTATTTCAACCGGAGACTTCGTGTATTAGATTATCGAGGTAATCTTATGACCTTATTAGATGAGGTTAACGAGCTTGCAGTATTCCATTCTTTTGAAAAAGTTATTTGTATGGCTAAACGTGAGGACTTATTTGAATTTATGAAATGTGGCTTTATGATTGAGGCAATGGTTCAAAAATATTTTAATGGCAGTGATGCCTATTTTGTTACGAAGTATTTTACAAATGAAAGAAGAAATAGTGATAAATGGATGGAAGAAGAACAAATAATAACCGACATCTTAAGGAATCCGCGAAAAAATAATCAAACAAACACTCAATTTCTAATCCGCAAAGCAACACCCGAAGATGCAGGGCAACTTGCTAAATTGTATGATACTGTGTTCAAGATTTATCCAACTCCATTAAACAACCCAGACTATATTCAGAAAGCAATGAAGGATTCCACGGTTTTTTATGTCGCTCTCGACAATGGCGTGATTATTAGTAGCGCCTCAGCCGAAGTTAATTATAGCTTTCATAATGCGGAGCTAACCGATTGTGCAACCTTGGATGCGTATAGGAAACACGGCTTAATGAAGAAGCTTTTAATACAACTGGAAATGGAGCTTATTAACAATGGAATATATTGTGCCTATTCAATTGCAAGGGCACTTTCATATGGAATGAATAAAAGCTTTTACCAGTTAGGATACTCTTATACTGGCAGACTCACAAACAACTGCTATATTTTTGATAAGATTGAAGACATGAATGTGTGGGTCAAGGATTTATCAATTGACTGAACCTGCCAATTTTTCGGCAGTAAGCGCCGGATTTTCATCATGTGATGAGGGAGGTGGAGATGAGTGCAAATCGGGGAAGAACTTGTCATTGCCATTTTAGATAGTATTGATGAAGCCATACATGTTGTTAATGAGGAAGGAATCACCATCTTCTATAATCAGGTAGCAGCCGAGCATGATGGGCTTAGCCGGGATGAGGTACTTGGTAAGCATCTTCTCGAGGTCTTTCCTTCTTTAAATGAGGATTCTAGTACTCTATTAAAGGTCATTCGCACAAAACAGCCGATTTATCATCTTCCCCAAACTTATAAAAACAAATGGGGAAAGCTGATTGATACGGTAAATACGACTTTACCCATCCACATAACTGGTAAATTCATTGGTGCTGTTGAAATTGGAAAAGATTATTCGAAGATTAAAGATTTATCCAATAAATTGATGGACCTGCAATCAAAGGTTCGCAGTCCTTCAAAAAAGCCTCAGGAATTATATGGAGCAAAATACACTTTTCATGACATCCTGACGAAAAATGAGCGCTTCAACAATGTAAAAAAACAAGCAATGAAGGTTGCGAACTCATCATCGACTGTTTTAGTGTATGGTGAAACCGGAACTGGTAAGGAGCTTCTTGTGCAAGCGATTCATAATACCTCACCACGAAGGCAAGCTCCTTTTATCGCGCAAAACTGTGCAGCGTTACCCGAAAGTTTATTAGAAAGTATTTTATTTGGAACGGTTAAAGGGAGCTATACGGGAGCAGTGGACCGTGCTGGGTTATTTGAAATTGCACATGGAGGGACGCTTTTTTTAGACGAAATCAATTCGATGCCACTTGAGCTCCAATCCCGATTGCTCCGTGTCCTTGAGGATGGGATGGTTCGGAGAATTGGCAGCCCGAAGACACTTCAAGTCGATGTTCGCGTGATTGTTGCACTAAACAAATATCCAACAGATTGCGTGAGGGATCATGAACTAAGACCAGATTTGTATTATCGTTTGAATGTTTTCTCTTTAGAGATTCCTCCTTTAAAGAACAGACTTGAGGACATACCATATTTAGTCGACCACTTTGTTGGACTATATAACCATAGCTTTCAAAAAAGTGTCTCAAAGGTTGATAATGAGGTCCTTCAATTATTTGCTAATTACCTTTGGCCAGGGAATGTAAGGGAATTAAAACATATCATTGAACATGCAATGATTATGGCTGAAGGAACAGCACTTACAACGGATTTATTACCGGTTCATCTTGTCGATACCAAACCAAAGTCTACAGTCACATTAAGACCGCTTCGTGAAGTCATACAAGAAACCGAAAACTCTTTGATCGATGCAGCCATGAAAAAGTCAGGCGGGAACATCAATAGAGCGGCAAAACTTCTAGAGATTCCTCGTCAAACCCTGCAATACAAATTGCAAAAAAAAAATAATTAGACCCATATTTTCATTTAGATCTCTTTTCTACTTAACAGTTGGCATGCTACTTGCATGTTAATAAGAGTAGGGAGGAGATTTTTTATGCAGATGAACTTATATAAACCTAAGCGTCATTGGAAGGACATTGAATTATGGAAGGATGTAACGGATGAGCAGTGGAACGATTGGATTTGGCAATTGACGAATACAATTCGCACAATCGATGATTTACGTAAGGTCATTAATCTGACTCCAGAAGAAGAAGAAGGTGTCTTAATCTCCACAAAGACGATTCCTTTAAATATAACACCATATTACGCATCGTTAATGAATCCTGATGATCCACGTTGCCCAATTCGGATGCAATCAGTGCCAATTGGGAAAGAGATTTACAAAACAAAATATGATTTAGAAGATCCTCTTGAAGAAGACGAAGATTCACCAGTACCTGGTTTAACACATCGTTACCCTGACCGTGTCCTCTTCTTAGTAACGAACCAATGCTCAATGTATTGCCGCTATTGTACGAGGAGACGATTTTCCGGCCAAATCGGTATGGGTGTGCCGAAAAAACAGCTTGATGCTGCGATAGGCTACATCGCCAACACTCCTGAAGTACGTGACGTCCTTATTTCAGGTGGTGACGGCCTTCTGATCAATGACAATATTCTTGAGTACATTTTGAAAAATTTACGCGCGATTCCGCATGTGGAAATCATTCGTATCGGAACAAGGGCACCTGTTGTATTCCCGCAGCGAATTACAGAAAACCTGTGTAATATTTTAAAGAAATACCATCCTGTATGGTTAAATACACATTTTAATACGTCTATTGAGATTACAGAGGAAGCAAAAAAAGCGTGTGAAATGCTGGTTAACAGTGGTGTGCCAGTCGGAAACCAATCTGTTATTTTAGCAGGCATTAACGACAGCGTCGAAATCATGAAAAAGTTGATGCATGATTTAGTCAAAATCAGAGTTCGTCCTTATTATATTTATCAATGTGATTTATCGGAAGGTATTGGCCACTTTAGAGCACCTGTTTCAAAAGGGCTAGAAATTATCGAGGGCTTACGTGGCCACACTTCAGGCTATGCCGTACCAACCTTCGTCGTCGATGCACCTGGTGGAGGCGGAAAAATTGCAGTACAGCCGAATTATCTGCTTTCACAAAGTCCCGAAAAAGTGGTGTTACGTAATTTTGAAGGAGTCATCACCACGTATCCAGAGCCAGAAAACTATGTACCCGGCCGTGCAGACGCTTATTTTACAGAGCATGTAGGCTCGCTCGAAGATAAAAAATCAACTGCAGGAATAGCGGGGCTTCTAGGTGATGGCTTTAACCTTGTCCCTGAAGGCATTAACCGAATTTCAAGAAGAAAGAAATACAATGAAGACCCAAGTCATAGCACATTAAAAGATAAACGTGATAAACGGGACGAATTGAAGGAGAAAAAATACCAATCTACTTTACAAAAAATGAAGGGCTCTAGTAAGGAAGATGAAAAATCTAGTTAAATGTGATTGGAGGTTATATTGTTGAATTGTATGTGGTGTGATTCGGAAAAGGCGAAAGAAGCAACAAACAGTGTATTTTGGGAACTTCCAGATGGAACAAGAGCAATTGAAATTACCGATACACCTAGTGTAAAGTGTGATGAATGCGGAATGGAGTATCAAGAAGAAAACATAATAAATGAAATTGAAGACCAACTCATGTTAATCGATACAAAAAAACTTTTGAAGACAATTAGCTATAAAGAACTAATGGAGATTCCGCGATTTTTAAAGCATAACTACTTCCGTTTTTAAGTCATTTTCAGTTGACTTGATTCGATATCATGATAAAATGACAAAACGAACGCTTATGTAGGATGTGGTTGTTATGGGAAAGTCATTTTATCACTATATTGTAAAATTTCGTACGGCAAAAGCGAAAGATGAGATTAGTCAATTTGCAAATGACATCTATTTGGATCATAGCTTTCCAATCTATTCGAAGGATTACAATGAATTAAGCTCTTATTTGGAGTTAAACGGCCAATATTTAAAAAGTATGTCTACTTTCGATAAGGCCTGGGATCTTTATGAAAACGAAGATTGATATAAACCACTGAGATACAGAATCTCGGTGGTTTTTTACGTTTTCTGAGCAACTAGATATTAAGAATGAAAAAATACTGTCACTATCCAAGATTTTCTGTCACTAGGTTAAATTACTGCCACTAACTTGGATTTACTGCCACTATTTCAAAAATACTGCCGCTATCCATGTTTTACTCCCACTATTTTAAAAATACTGCCACTAAACATTCCACCTTAAAATAAACCTCTATAACGAACACCTCACCTCCACAAATTTTAGGCTCGCCCACCCTTAATATTTCTTGATTCACAAGCCCTATTATATTGCCGTTTTGCAAAAGACTTGCATATACTATGTCACACCCTTTAAATCGACACCAAAGCAGAGGGATGAGGATATGGATGATAAAAGCAAAAAGCCAAAATACAAAATCGGGGATATCGTCGTTGTTAAGTTATATGGAACAGTTGGATCTGTGACCGATATCCGTAAGCTAGATGGAAACTTTCTATATAAAGTTAATAAAGGCGAGGCATTTTACTCAGAATCGGCCCTAACCTTGCTTTCCCAATATAAAGCAAGGCCGATGGAAATTGAAAAAATCGATATTGAATACAAATATTATTTTGGTGACCTTGTCTTTGTGCAAGGATATGACAATGATGTGTTTAAAATTGTCGGGATTCACACTGAAATTTGGAGATACAAAGAGGGTGCGTGGGAGGATGTGATTTACGAACTAGCGAGAGTGACAGACGGTGAGTGGCTCGAAGCAGGAGAGGATGAGCTGACACTACTTGCAGACTTTGATCAAGCTGAAACATTCCTTCAAAAATATTCGTTGAAGTATTTTGTGAAAAAGAAAAACAATAATGCGGGGATGTATGAAAATATGGATATCTATCGTAAATCCGAGAAAGATCATATGCGTATTAAAAAAGAGAAAAAAGAAATCATTGACGGTTTATTAGATGTGTACAACGACTACAAGATCCTGTACGACATGTTCCAGGATCAGAAATATAAAGATGTTATGGATTTAGCAATGAAAAATCTACAAAAATTTGAGTCTGGGAAAGGTAACGATTAACCCATGAGTAACGCTTGTACTAACACATAAAAGAAATAAGGGATCCCTAAAAACAAAATAAACGAAAATAATCCTTTTGTTACTTTTCCTAACACTTTGTCAAACCCGTCTCCGTCAATAAATGCTAGTAATTTATTGGTGCGATTCACTTCTGCTTGTACTGGAAATTTTACAATAACGGCTTGCTTTGTCATGAGAACCCCTCCATTAGGCTTGTCCAATTCTTATATTCCATCCTATGTATGAACTTTTGATTTCATGACTAAAAAATAATATACATATGAAATGACATAGGTGACGTTTTTACATCATACATCTTAAGTAAAGGGGGCGATCATGCTGAAGGAGATTGAGGTTGTTATTGATACGGAGGAAATTGCAGAGTTTTTCTATAACGAGCTTGTCCAAAGGGGATTTGCCCCAAGCGAGGAAGAGCTAGAGGAACTAGCAGATATTACATTTGAATACTTACTCTTTAAATGTGTAATTGACGAAGAAGAAGACTAGGTACATATGACGGCGGGGAAACCCGTCGTTTTTTAATGAAAAAATATCATTTCTGTAGAAACTTTTTTCATGCCCAGTCGTATAGTTTTATATCAAGCATTAGGAGGAATGACCATGTCTTTATTTAATAAACTTTTTTCAAGTATTGGGATAGGAAGTGCAAGAGTTGATACTAAGTTAACAACTGACCAACTAAGGGCTGGTGACAAGGTTTCTGGGGTTGTTGAAATTGTTGGAGGAAATACGGAACAACAAATCGACGAGATTTATCTTTCCTTAATGACAACCTACATTAAAGAATCGAATGACAAAAAGTTTAACCAACAAGCAACGATTGAAAAAGTGAAAATTGTTGAGCGTTTTACAATTGGAAGTAACGAAAGACGTGAAATTCCATTTTCATTCGTCCTCCCACTTGATACACCTGTAACGTTCGGGAAATCAAAAGTGTGGATTCACACAGGCTTAGATATTAAAAATGCAATTGACCCATCAGATAAAGATTATATTTCAGTTTCTCCATCACCACTTGCAGCAGGTGTGTTGAATGCGGTATATGATTTAGGCTTTAGCTTACGTAAGGTAGATTGCGAAGCGGCACCATACCGACTAAGAAGACGATTACCATTTGTACAGGAATTTGAGTTTGTCCCTACGAGTGGACAATATCGTGGAAGATTAGATGAAGTAGAAGTAATGTTCTTCCCTCAATCTGAAGATCGGGTGGAAGTGATGATGCAGGTGGATCGACGTGCACGTGGGTTAAGTAGCTTCCTTGCTGAGGCATTGGATATGGATGAATCCTTTGTAAACTTCACTGTAACGACGAATGATCTTCCAAATCTCAAATCAAAAATTAACCAAATTATTAGCCGCCATAGCTAATTGAAAAAGGGCGCCATGCAATCGGACGCCCTTTTTCAATTTATTCATTATGCCCTGGTCCGTTTTTACGGCCACCAGCAGCTGAAAATTCTTTACCGTGAGCGATTTGTTCCGCTTCAATTGCTTCAGGTGGAGTATGGTTGTTTTTCTTAGGAGCATTAATACGATTACGATTTTTCTTACCCATTTTATTCCCTCCAATAGGATGTTCAAAAAGTCCGGTGAAATGACACATCGAATTTCTTCGTTGGCTTGCTTTTCCGCTCCTCGCGTATCAATTACATACGTTCCGGTGCTCGAAGCTTCGCCGCCTCGAACTTCTTGGTCCTTTTCATCCTCCTTTTGAACTCTCTTTTAATTATTTAGGCTGCATAAAGCCATCTTTTGCTTTTTTCGATGTATTTGGCGGATTTCCAACACCTTTTGTGGTGTCAGTTGCATTTGCATAGTCAACAGCTTGTCTTAATTTTTTGCTCATTTTTTCGTTTGCCATGTACGAATACCCCCTTTTTGATGATGATACAATCTTATCTTTCCCCATATTTTTGCGTTAATCAAACTTTTTAAGTAGAATGGAATTGTGGTAACATAGTAAAAGTGTAATTTTACCTACATAGGAGGATCATGAATGAGTACACATATTGGAGCAAAGCAAGGGGATATCGCTGAAACAATATTGCTTCCAGGAGACCCATTGCGTGCAAAGTATATTGCTGAAAACTTTCTTGAAAATGTTCAATGCTACAATGAAGTTCGTGGAATGCTCGGTTTTACCGGTACATATAAAGGAAAGCGCGTGTCTGTCCAAGGAACAGGTATGGGGGTTCCATCCATTTCAATATACATACATGAATTAATGAATGAATATGGAGTCCAAAACTTAATTCGAGTTGGAACTTGCGGTGCGATTCAAAAGGATGTGAAAGTACGAGATGTCATTTTAGCGATGACTTCCTCAACGAACTCACAAATGAACCGCATCAATTTTGGTAGTGTCGATTATGCCCCAACAGCCTCATTTGATTTATTGAAAAAAGCATATGAGGCAGGGACTGAAAAAGGTCTTAATCTTAAAGTTGGAAATGTCTTCACTAGTGACGTTTTCTATAATGAAAATGCTGAATTAGAAAAATGGGCACAGTATGGGATTCTTGCGATTGAAATGGAAACAACGGCACTCTACACATTAGCGGCGAAATTTGGTCGCAATGCATTATCAGTTTTAACAGTAAGTGATCATATTTTAACGGGAGAAGAAACAACAGCTGAAGAACGTCAAACAACTTTTAATGATATGATCGAGGTTGCTCTAGAAGCAGCATTGAAAGAGTAAATAAACTATATCCAGCGGAGCAAAACACCGCTGAATATAGTTTATGCCTACGGCGGATGCCACGATTTTTCAGAGAGAATTTTTCGATCAGTAAGTAAGATTAAAGACTAACAAACGCCACATCCTGTGGCAACGTCTTTATGACCCACTTCATGTGGGCCTAAAAATCGGGCACAAATACGCCAAGGCGCATTTGATTAAGGGGAAAAGATTTCGGGAT
>Ga0180215_1004253_pt1 | contig 12845 bp, 13 predicted proteins | sample eDN3rd37CBELigBY_FD_128871 | JGI IMG/M metagenome (GOLD analysis project Ga0180215, IMG submission 128871) | Enriched backyard soil microbial communities from Emeryville, California, USA - eDNA 3rd pass 37_C BE-Lig BY (version 2) (version 2) | ecosystem: Environmental > Terrestrial > Soil >...
GAAAAATTAGCGTCATACCCACAGTATGTAATTGAGAATCCAGTTGAACATAAAGGGAATTGGAATCAAGTATTTGGAAATGATAATCCAATTCATATAGAAGTAGGTACAGGTAAAGGTAGATTCGTAACAGAGATGGCAAAAGCTCATCCTCATATCAACTATATTGGGATTGAATTATATGAAAGTGTAATAGTCTCAGCACTAGATCGTGTTATTGAGGCAGAGATTCCAAATCTTAAATTATTAAATCAAAATGCTGTTAAGCTTAGGGACTTTTTTGAAAAAGGAGAAATTGACCGCGTTTATCTCAATTTTAGTGATCCCTGGCCAAAGACACGTCATGAAAAACGTCGTTTAACCTACAAAACGTTTTTACAAATGTATGAGGATATCCTTGTTGACGAAGGTGAAATTCATTTTAAAACGGATAATCGTGGATTATTCGAATATTCGTTAAGAAGTTTTTCTGAATACGGTCTTCTTTTAACATTTGTTAGTCTTGACCTGCATAAATCAGATTTTGAAGGTAATATCATGACTGAATATGAAGAAAAATTTTCAGAAATGGGACATCCGATTTATCGATCAGAGGTCCGCTACCAACATAAATAATCCTAACATCCCCCATAAACTGTGGTTTATGGGTTTTTTTTGTTGGTGGGTTAACTCTACGGAAAGATGATTTATTAATTTTCATAATAATGGTAAAATGGGGATAACCGTTTGTGAAGGGTGGGGAAAGAATGGAACAGCTTGTAATTGGTGATATTACACTTACTTGGTTAAATGGCGGTGTTACACATTTAGATGGTGGTGCAATGTTTGGTGTTGTACCTAAACCGTTATGGTCAAAAAGATATCCACATAATGAAAAAAATCAAATTGAACTGCGAACAGATCCAATCCTTGTTAAGGCAGGTTCAAAAAATATTTTAATTGAATCAGGAATTGGTAATGGGAAACTGACTGATAAGCTCAAACGAAATTTTGGGGTCCTGGAGGAATCTTCTATTGATAAGTCTTTAGCAGAGCTTGGACTTACTACGAGCGATATTGATATCATCCTTATGACTCACCTTCATTTTGACCATGCATGTGGGCTTACGAAGTGGGAAAATGATAAATTGGTTCCTACCTTTGAGAACGCTGTCATTTATGCAACAGATGTGGAATGGCAAGAAATGAGAAATCCGAATATCCGCTCAAAAGCAACATACTGGAAAGATAATTGGGAAGCAATCGAACATCAAGTAAATACGTTTACTGACAAGCTTGAGATAGTCCCTGGAATTACCATGATACATACAGGTGGACATAGTGATGGACATTCTATTATTTTTATAGAAAGCCAGGATGAACAGGCAATACATATGGCGGATATCATGCCGACACATGCCCATCAAAATGTTTTGTGGGTATTGGCGTATGATGATTACCCAATGAAATCGATTGAGCAAAAACAAAAATGGATGGGTGAAGGACTTGCAAACGAAGCATGGTATATTTTTTATCATGATGCTTTATATCGAGCAATTAAATGGAATCAAAGTGGAGAAATAATTGATTCATTGAAAAAGAATTCGTGAATAAAAAATTAGCTTATAAGTAGTAAAATCTTATAAGCTAATATGCCTTACAATGGGTTAACTTCTAATATGGAACCTGTTTTTGCATCCATTACGAATTCGTATTGGTGGCTTCCTTGATTTAATTTGCGAGAAATGCCACCTTTGTATACTTGATAGTGTATGCCTGATTTTGTGTAGTCTTCTGGATTCATTTGAATCCAAGAACCATCAATTGGTCCATTCTTTTTGAAAGCTTCTTTGGCTAGTTTTAATGCTTTGTCACCGGGAATCGTTGAATCACTTAATGCTTCTTTAATAAGAAGTGCACTTGCAAATCCAACACCAAAACCAAGAAAAAACTTATTCCAGCTCATTAAATCCCTCCTAAACGAACTTAATCCTTGTGATAAGTATAACTTCTTTTTATGAAAATCTCCATGTTCGCTATGGTAACGAAAAAACAATTTCGATATACTAAATAATGTACATAATAGAATCAAATTTTTGCAAATTGTTACAACTCTTATATACCGAAAGGAGAATGACATTGAAACAGGATACACTTGAGCTTTTTAAAACGTTAACAGAGCTCCCTGGGGCTTCAGGGAATGAACACCAGGTAAGAAAGTTTATGCGTTCACAGCTTGAAAAATACTCAGATGAGGTTGTACAAGATGGATTAGGTAGTATTTTTGGAGTACGCCGTGGTGATGCTAATGGGCCAACTGTCATGGTTGCAGGCCATATGGACGAAGTTGGATTTATGATTACATCAATCACTGATAATGGGATGCTACGTTTCCAGACTTTAGGTGGCTGGTGGAGCCAAGTTCTTCTAGCGCAACGTGTGCAAGTAATTACTGACAATGGTCCTGTAATCGGGGTTATTGGTTCAATCCCTCCACATTTACTGGAAGAGAGCCAACGAAAAAAACCAATGGATATTAAAAATATGTTAATCGATATTGGTGCTGATGATCGTGAAGATGCAATCCGCTTGGGAATAAAGCCTGGTCAGCAGGTAGTTCCAATTTGTCCATTTACACCAATGGCTAACGAAAAGAAAATTTTAGCCAAAGCATGGGATAATCGCTATGGCTGTGGGCTTTCTATTGAGCTATTAAAAGAATTGCAGGGAATTGACTTACCGAATACACTTTATTCTGGAGCAACTGTACAAGAAGAAGTAGGTTTAAGAGGAGCAAGAACCTCGGCAACAATGATTAAACCTGATATTTTCTATGCCCTAGATGCAAGTCCAGCAAATGATATGTCTGGAGATAAGAGTGCATTTGGTAAACTTGGACATGGAGCTTTACTTCGAATATTTGACCGTACGATGATTACACATCGTGGTATGCGTGAGTTTATTTTAGACACTGCAGAATCAAATAATATTAAATACCAATATTTTGTTTCTCAAGGTGGAACAGATGCTGGTCAAGTTCATCTTTCAAATGAAGGTGTGCCATCAGCTGTAATCGGGATTTGCTCTCGTTATATACATACACATGCATCAATTATTCATGTGGATGACTATGCTGCTGCAAAAGAATTACTTGTTACCCTTGTAAAGAATTCTGATCGCACCACAGTGGATACTATTCGTCAAAATGGGTAAACAATAAGTTTAAAATTAATGTGCTCGGCTCTTGCCGAGCATTCGTTTTGGTAAAAAGGTGGGAATGAAATGATACGAATTGCAATTGGTACGGAAAATCCTGCAAAAGTAGATGCAATTATAAAAGGATTTCAGGGCATTGAGGCAAATTTTCATCCAACATCTGTTTCTTCGGATGTGTCAGCCCAACCATTTTCAGATAAGGAGACCATTCAAGGTGCAATTAATCGCGCAAAGTCTTCTCTTGAAAAGGAAGGCGCAGACCTAGGAATTGGCTTAGAGGGTGGGGTCGTTGAAACCGAGTTCGGGATGTTTTTATGTAATTGGGGCGCAATTGTTGATAAAGACAATGACCCGATAATTGCAGGTGGAGCAAGAATTCTCCTACCGTATGAAATAGCTAGAGAGTTAAAAAAGGGAATCGAACTTGGTGATGTGATGGAGGATTTCACAAAACAAAAGGATATTCGCAAGGCTGAGGGGGCAATCGGTATTTTCACGGACCAGTATGTGAATCGAAAAGATATGTTCACGCATGTCGTTAGGCTTCTAGTTGGCCAGTTTTCATATAGAAAAAAATTCAAGTCATAATTGTTACAATAAAATGGTACTTATTTCTTATTGATTAAAATATCTAGATTACCCTTGCAACTAATAAATTAATAGGTTTATTATAGAAAAAAGAATAGCTACCTTTTTAAGGGGTGAGAGAATATGAAACTAGGAAAAGTCTTTGTTTTCATTTTTCTATTGTTTGTAGGACTTTTGGCAGGTTGTGCATCGATTGAAGATGAATCTAAGGAAACGGTTGCAGCGGTCGAAGATATATTTAAAGCTCAACCCGAAAAGACAAATAGCGAAAACGGCGATGTATCCTTTTATCTGCCATCTACTATGGAGATAGAAGAGAAGGATGAAAATAACATAATCCTTCAAAACGGAAACCAAACATTTATTTTATTTGTTAATCCAAATGAAGAACGTACAAGTGATGTATTATATAATTCAGTCGATGCGAAGGAATTTGCAATTGACAAAACCTATACAGATAAAGAGCGATTTGGCTATGTAAAAGCTTTTGAGATTGAGGACAAGCTTTACCTTGTGACTGTGGGAATTGGCGGAATAAAAATGACGACTGAAACGAAGGTAAGCGACATTTCTGAAAGTGCAACTGAGATGATGCAAATCGTATCTTCCGTGAAATATTGATATTAAGCCCCTACACTGTTAGGGGCTTTTATTTGTTTTTAGATAAAGAATATATGATAATTAGTTCATACGGAAATTGGAGGTAAAGCCCATGAAAAAACTTGAAACGATAGACCAATATCAAGAATTAATCAAAAACGGAAAGAACATTTTTATGTTTTCAGCAGATTGGTGTCCAGACTGCCGTTTTATCGATCCATTTTTGCCTGAAATAGAGAGTTCTTATCCTGACTATACATTTTACTATGTAGACCGTGACGAATTTATTGATTTATGTGTAACTCTGAACGTTTTTGGTATACCAAGCTTTGTAGCTTACGAAGACGGAAAGGAAACAGGCCGTTTTGTAAGTAAGGACCGTAAAACAAAAGAAGAAATTCAACAATTCATTAATGGTCTCTCTTAAGATCACGCAGAGAGAGGAGATTGATTTTTATGGACTCAAAAAATAATAGAAAAATGGATTCAAAAAAAGTAAAGAATTTAATCCAAGAAAAGCTATCCCATCATAATTGGCAATTTTCTTTTGACCGTGAGAAAGATACTTTACGTATTGAGGATAAGGAAACGAAGAAAGGAACGACTGTCACACTTCCGGGAATAGTCGCCAAATACCAAGAAGAAGGTCCTGGAAGTCTTGATGAAGTCATTTATTATATTGAAGAATCTTTGACTTTTATGAATAGTGAATTGGAACTTGAGGGTAAAGAAAAAAACATTTTTCCTGTTATTCGTTCAACCTCCTTCCCGACAGAATCGAATGAGGGAGAAGAACTTATTTACGATGACCATACTGCAGAAACAAGAATCTATTATGCTCTAGATTTAGGAACAACGTACCGCTTGGTCGATAAAAAACTTTTACAAAAAGAAAATTGGAAGTTTGAACGGATCCGTGAAATAGCGAGATTTAATTTACGTTCCCTAGATGTTTCATACAAAACTGACGAAGTTGCAGGCAATACCTTCTATTTTATTAATAAAAACGATGGGTATGATGCAAGTCGTATCCTGAATGATGCTTTTTTACAAAAAATGAGCCAACAAATTAGAGGAACAATGGCTATCGCTGTCCCACATCAGGATGTACTGATTATAGTTGATGTTCAAAATGATACGGGATATGATATCCTGGCTCAAATGACTATGAGCTTTTTTGCAAGTGGACGTGTTCCCATTACGGCACTCTCATTTCTTTATGAAGATGGTAAACTTGAGCCCATCTTTATCCTTGGGAAAAATCGCCCAAGGAAATAAACAATACTCTACCAAAAGTCGCTAGGAAAACTAGCGGCTTTTTTGTTACAATAAGGAATAGAATTGAAATGGAAGAGTGATAGTTGTGAATTGGATAAAAAGATTACTACATTTTTTACAGACGGACGATGATGATCCAATTGAAATAAAAACGACTCAAATCAGACAAAACAAACCTGTTGAGGCAAGAGTGACATATGAATACCCAAAGGGGAAATTTCGATTTCCAGTCATACCAGATCTTGAAAAAACAAGAATAAAAAAGGAAAAGGTACAAACAAGACAAACTCAGCGAACACAGCAAAGTCAGCGAACAAAGCAAGTACAAAAAACAAAGCAAACAGAAAAAGCTCAGCAAACTCAACAAACAAGAACTTCACAACCAAATAGGAATTCAACACCTAAAACCGTTGTAAATTTACAGGAGAAACAACCCTTTCAACCATCCGAGACACCATCCCCGGTATTCGGTCTAGGTAAACCAAAGCCTCAGGAAATAGCTCAGGAAACAGCTCAAGAAATAGTTGAGTATGAACTTCCTTCAAACCCTATCGCAGATACAGAATCGATTGCTAGGGCCTGGAAAGAAGCACAAGAAGAGGTTGCTTCAACAATCATACTAACGGAGCAAGTTGAACCAAAACAGTATACAAGTTCAACTACATTAGAAGATACCGAGCAAAAGGTGGCAAGCTTTGCGGATCAATTAATAAGAGAAGAAGAGGTAACTGAGGGAGTACCGGCTGCTATTGAGCCACAAAGTGAAAAGTCTATTAATGAGGAAACTCCAATACAAGTAGCTGTGGAGGAGGAGTTGAATGCATCTGAGGAAACAAATCTAGTTGAACAAGAAATGATACATCCTGAAGAAATTGTGACAGAAGAACTAGTTGATCAGATTGAAAATATAGAAATGCAAGAAGATCTTAAAGTGGAGGAAACTGAAACTTCTACAGAGAATACTGAAACACAGGTTGAACAGATAAAGAAAAGTGAACAGACCAGAACAGAGCCGAGACGATCCAATATACCGTTTAATGTATTAATGTTTAAAAAGGACAAACAGAAATTGTCACAGCGGCAACCAGAAAAAGTAACACAAGTAACTTCTGTCGAAACAAGGCAAAATGAACAACTGGTTGAGCAAGAAACACCAAGGCAAAATGAACATCCGGTTGAGCAAGAAGCACCAATGCAAAATGAACAACTGGTTGAGCAAGAAGCACCAAGACAAAATCAACAATTAGTTGAGCAGGAACAACCAATGAATCAAGAATTACAAACACATCGGGAAGACGAAATTCAACAACCTGGCTATACTTTCCCAGGTCTATCTTTCTTAAATGCGCCTCCTGCCGAACAAGCTGATGACAGTCAATGGTTACTTGACCAGCAAAATATTTTAGACCAGACTCTAAGAAACTTTAAAGTGCGTGCAAAAGTGGTGAATGTAACACAGGGACCTGCTGTTACTAGATTTGAGGTACACCCAGAGCCTGGAGTGAAGGTAAATAAAATTACAAATCTATCAGATGATATTAAATTAAGTTTGGCTGCCAAGGATATTCGGATTGAAGCACCGATTCCTGGGAAAAATACAATTGGTATTGAAGTACCAAATAGAAAAAGCAAGCCAGTACTATTAAAGGAAATAATAGAAAGCCCTGAATTCAAAACAAATCAATCACCATTAGCAGTCGCAATGGGTCTTGATATCTCTGGAAAGCCAATTGTAACGGATTTACAAAAGATGCCGCATGGACTTATCGCGGGTGCGACTGGTTCGGGTAAAAGTGTATGTATTAACGCAATGCTTGTCAGTTTGCTTTATAAGGCATCACCGGATGAAGTGAAGCTACTACTTATCGATCCCAAAATGGTAGAATTGGCACCTTATAACCATATTCCACATCTTGTAAGCCCGGTTATTACGGATGTAAAGGCCGCAACAGCTGCTCTAAAGTGGGCAGTTGAAGAAATGGAAAGAAGATATGAACTATTTGCCCATACCGGTGTTCGTGATATTGGTAGATATAATGAAATGGTGAAAAAACATGATGAGAAAAGTGGAAAATTACCTTATCTCGTGATTATCATTGATGAGCTTGCTGATTTAATGATGGTGGCGCCAGGGGATGTGGAGGATTCAATCTGCCGAATTGCCCAAAAAGCAAGGGCCTGTGGAATCCATTTAATTCTTGCAACACAACGCCCATCGGTTGATGTTATCACAGGACTTATCAAAGCAAATATTCCGACTCGTATCGCGTTTTCTGTCTCCTCACAAGTTGACTCAAGAACGATTATTGACTCAAGTGGGGCAGAGAAACTGCTTGGAAGAGGAGATATGCTTTTCCTAGAGAATGGTTCTTCAAAACCATTTCGTGTTCAAGGCAATTTTGTTACAGACGATGAAATCGAGGAAGTTGTTAACTTTGTAAAATCAGAGATGAAGCCAAGCTATATGTTTGAACAGGACGAGCTCCTAAAGAAAGCTTCAATTACAAATGAAGAGGATGAGCTCTTCTTTGAGGCATGTGAGTTCGTTCTTGAACATGGGGGTGCATCTACCTCTAGTGTCCAAAGACGTTTTAGAATCGGGTATAATCGTGCAGCGCGTCTAATAGATATGATGGAAGAACAAGGAATTATCTCTGAATCACGTGGTAGTAAGCCACGTGAAGTTTTGATAACCGAAGAGGATTTAGCTGATATTTATGAGGGCTGATAACAAATGTTATCGCCCTTTTTTCTTTATAGGTATAAAGAATGAAATGAATTATTCAATATCGGAGAAAAATCAGTGCTACATCAGGTTAATTCTAATGTCCTACGTTCATAATAAAGATAACTCATCCCAATTTTGTTGTGGTTTCGTAGGACATAACTCATACTTCTTGTATACTTCTAGTAATTTTTTCGTAATGGTCTTCACCAATGATTAGTGCTATAATGAAAAAATGTGAGATGATTGTATATACATAAAATTCGATTTTACTTAATAGCACCTATCTCAAAATCATGGGTACAATTATCAAAATTAGATGAATTTCATATACTGTCTTACAGATAGACATTGTTGGAGGTTCTTTATATGACAGTTTACCACTTCGTTGGAATCAAAGGTACTGGCATGAGTTCATTGGCACAGATACTTCATGACATGAATTATGAAGTTCAAGGGTCTGACCATGAAAAATTTTATTTCACACAAAAGCCTTTAGAGCAAAGAGGAATAAAGATTTTACCTTTTGACAAGGAAAATATTCATGAAGGTCTGACGGTTATTGCCGGGAATGCCTTCCCTGATACTCATGAAGAAATAGTAAAAGCGGTCGAAATGGGGTTACCTGTTATTCGCTATCACCGTTTCTTAGGTGAATTTATGAAAAAATATACGAGCGTTGCCGTAACAGGCTCCCATGGAAAAACATCTACAACAGGCTTACTTGCACATGTTATGCAAGGAGCAGAGCCTACTTCCTATCTGATTGGAGATGGAAGTGGCAAGGGATCTGAGAATAATAAGTATTTTGTTTTTGAAGCATGTGAATACAGACGTCATTTCTTAAGCTATCACCCTGATTATGCGATAATGACGAACATTGATTTTGACCATCCTGATTATTTTGCAAATATTGAAGATGTATTCAATGCCTTCCAAGAAATGGCCTTGCAAGTTAAGAAGGGAATTATTGCTTGTGGAGATGATGAATACCTCCAAAGCATCCATGCGAAGGTACCTGTTGTGTTTTATGGAATTGGGGAAGAAAATGATTTTCAAGCTCGAAATATCAAGAAAACCACAGAAGGTTCTACCTTTGATGTTTTCGTAAGAAATACTTTTTTTGCAAGCTTTTCCATCAACGGGTACGGAAATCATAATGTGTTAAATGCTTTAGGAGTAATTGCATTATGTCATTATGAAAATATTGATGTGTCCATTATTCAAGAGCGTTTGTTGAGCTTCGGTGGTGTGAAGCGTAGATTCTCTGAGAAACGAGTCGGAACTCAAATATTAATTGATGATTATGCACATCATCCAACAGAGATCAATGCAACAATTGAAGCTGCAAGACAAAAATATCCTGATCGTGAAATTGTAGCGATTTTCCAACCACATACATTTACAAGAACACAGACATTTTTGGATGACTTTGCTGCAAGCTTAGTAAAAGCCGATCAAGTTTATCTATGTGATATTTTTGGTTCAGCCCGTGAAAATAAAGGTGAGCTTTCTATTGGGGATTTACAAGGGAAAATCCCAGGTTCTGAGTTAATTCAAGAAGAAAATACTTCTATCCTTAAAAAACATGAGAATAGTGTATTAATTTTTATGGGAGCCGGCGACATTCAAAAGTTTCAGGATGCCTACGAAAAGGCAGTCGTATAAAGAAAGACCTTTGCGAAACATATCGCAAAGGTCTTTTTTTTCTATGTCCAGCTCGGGCGCTTAGCCCCTATCTGGTCTAGCCAATCATTCAAGAAGGATACAAGATATCCTTCATGACGGCTTTTCTTATGCTTGTTGGAATTTACTTTAGATTTTCTGGGTTTAATGGTTCAAGCTCAGGGATAACGAAGCGGCCGTCTTTACGAATAAGTACATCATCAAAATAGATCTCTCCACCGCCATATTCAGGACGTTGAATATTTACCATATCCCAATGGATATTTGAGTTGTTTCCGTTGTATGCATCATCATATGCTTGTCCAGGTGTGAAATGGAAGCTGCCATCAATTTTTTCATCAAATAGAATGTCTTGCATTGGATGTTGGATGTATGGATTTACTCCAATTGCAAATTCACCGATAAAACGTGCACCTTCATCTGTATCAAGAATTTTATTAATACGCTCAGTATCGTTCGATGTAGCTTCTACAATTTTTCCATCTTTAAAAGTTAGTGAAACATTTTCAAATGTGAAGCCTTGATATGGAGATGGCGTATTATATGTTAAAGTACCGTTTACAGAATCACGAACAGGTGCTGTATATACCTCACCATCTGGGATATTCATTTCACCTGCACATTTAATTGCTTTAATGCCCTTGATGGAGAATGTTAGGTCGGTGCCAGGCCCCGTAATGCGTATCTTGTCGGTATTATCCATTAGTTCAACAAGAGCATCCATCGCATTGCTCATTTTACCGTAATCAAGATTACATACATTAAAATAAAAATCTTCAAAAGCTTCTGTACTCATCTTCGCTAGTTGGGCCATCGAAGAATTTGGATAACGCAGAACTACCCATTTTGTCTTTGGTACACGTATTTCACGATGTACTTTTTTACCGACTGTATTTCCTTCAATTTTCATTTTGTCATCCGGTACATCTGCAAACTCATTAATATTATCACCAGAACGTAAGCCTATATAGGCATCCATTTTGCTCATAACGTTAGCCTCAAAGTCCGCTTTCATCTCAAACTGCTTTTCCTGAGCACCTAGTAAAAGAGCACGATCTACTTGGTGATCTTTTAATGATACAAATGGATATCCACCAGCTTTATAAGCTTCATTAATAAGCGCAACCACGAGCTCACGCTGCAAGCCGAAGTTCTCAATGAGTACTTTTTCACCTTCTCCGAGGCGTACAGAATAATTAATTAAATTTCGAGCGAGTGTTTCAATACGAGGATCTTTCATATTAATTGCCTCCAAATTCAAATTTGCTTATGTACATTCCTATTGTAACCGAAAAAAAGGAAATTGTTTATTAAAATAAAATGCTTAGAAATTCCTTGGAGGACTTCAATGATTTTTGTCGAAAGTTTAACAATGGGGATAGTATGTTTGATATAGGTAAAATCGGGTAACAAAGATAGAAGGAGGTGCATCACGAATGATTCTTATCGTATACATAAGTGTTGCAGTAATTGCTGTAGCTTTTTTAATTTTGGTTATTTATCTCTCAAGGACTCTACGTTCCCTTCAAGTAACATTGGATAATGTAGCAAGTACTTTATCTGGATTAGAGAAACAAATGGAGGGTGTAACAAGTGAAACAACAGAACTCTTGCATAAAACAAATAAGCTTGCAGAAGATATTCAGCAGAAGTCTGAGAGTTTGAATACAGTTGTTGATGCTGTTAAAGACGTTGGAACTTCTTTACAACGCTTCAATAAATCAGTTGGAAATGTGACAGAAGAAGTGGCAGTACAGCTAGAGAAAAATAAAACCAAAATCTCACAGGTTGTTCAAGTGGGGAATGCTGTAATAGAGATTTGGGATAAATGGAAAGATAAGAAACAAAAGCATGACAAACCAATTCCGAATGAAGAAAGGGGATTATAATGGGAAAAAATAGTGGTTCAAATTTTATCTTAGGTACAATTGTAGGTGCAGCGGTGGGCGCTGCAACAGCATTATTTCTAGCGCCAAAAACAGGACAAGAATTCCGTAGGCAGATAAACGATCAAGCTTCTGTTGTAAAAGAAAAAACAAATTCACTTTCTAAAACAATTTCTGAGCAGTCCAATCAAATTTTAACAAAAGTAAAAGATATTAAATCTCCTGCTGGGCATAGTGAGCCTGAAGTTGGGCTTGAGAATAATGAATCAAAACCAGATGCTGCGACAGAAGAAACAAATCAGGATTCAGCTGGAAGTGAACAGATATTCCAGGAAAAACTTGCTGAAGCGAGGCAAGCCTTAGAAGACGCAGAAAATAATACACAAACTACTAACAACTAATATATAGGGAGATGTAAAAATGGGGAAGGAAAAAATTGAAACAATTGAAGAATTTAACCAAGTCTTAGCAAAAGAAAATAAATTTATTTTTATCAAGCACAGTCTTACTTGTCCAATTAGTAAAGCAGCTTTTGATGAGTACGAACAATTTGTGTCAGACCATGAAAATGTACCAAGCTACTATCTATATGTTCAAGAAGCAAAAGAACTCTCAAACTATATTGCAGAGACCTTTGAAATTAAACATGAATCACCACAGGCTCTTCTTTTTGAAGATGGCAAGGTAAAATGGAATGCCTCTCATAGAAGCATAACGAAAGAAGCATTAGTGACTGCTGGTAAATAAAGAAAAGTCCATGGCTCAATAAACTGTACCCTGTGTAGTAGACACATTAAAAAAAGTCTGCTGCACAGGGTCTTTTTATGTACAATAGATTAAAAATAGTGCGGGAGAGATAGTATGAGTAAAAAAATATTCTCGGAAAA